>MTKW01011520.1_pt1 | contig 19828 bp, 24 predicted proteins | sample 1042761 | NCBI WGS metagenome assembly MTKW01 (sample SAMN06205366, study PRJNA360243) | anaerobic digester metagenome | biome: Wastewater treatment plant; feature: Anaerobic digester sludge; material: sludge; isolation source: anaerobic digester fed with sludge from wastewater treatment plant ... | reverse complement strand
CCCTACCTGGTGGTCAGCATCATCGGCGGCGGCCTGGCCTTCTCCACCATCAGCGAAGGGCTCGTCCCTTACTGGCTGGCCGCCCTGCTCATAGTGGGAGTATCGCTTCTGTACACCGTTCCGGCGGGCATGCGGGGAACGGTCTGGACGGATATTTTTCAGGGCGCGCTTTTTCTGATCATTTCCGTTTTACTGCTCCTGACCCTGGTAAAAACCCTGGGCGGTTTCTCGGCCATTACCGGGCGCATCGTCGCCGAGCAGCCGGCCCTGCTGCAGCGCGCGCTCTCGCCTGACCTGGCGCCGGTGAACTGGTTCAGCTTTTCCTTCATCAACTCCATCGCCGTGGTGGTTTTTCCGCAGATCTTTATCCGGATCATGGCCGCCAGGAGCAGCCGGAACCTCAAGCAAGTAACCCTGTTCTATCCGGCGGCCATGGCGCTCATCTTCGGCATCTCCACCCTGCTCGGCGTCTGGGGGGCCGTCTCCATACCCGGCCTGGTGGGCAAGGATGCGGATAATATTGTACCCCTGCTGATCAGCCGCTACCTCTCCCCGCTGTGGACCATCCTGGGCCTGCTCATGATCCTGGCCATCGTCAAATCCTCCATCGATTCACAGCTTCTCACGGTAGCCCACCTGGTCACNNGCTGCGGCCTGCGGCATAGCCCTGATCCGGCCGGCAGCCATCCTGGCCATCGCCGCTTTTGCCTTTTCCGGTTTTTCGATCATGCTGCCGGTGATGATCGGTGTGCTCTACTGGCCGCGGGCCAACAAGTACGGCGCCTGCGCCGCGCTCATCCTTCCCGCAGTGGCGCTCCATCTGTGGTACCTGGGAATCCTGCCCGGCTGGAGCACTTTCGGCCTCATGCCGGTGGTTCCCGCCTTCTGCCTGGCCGTCGTTATCCTGGTGGGGGTATCCCTGTTCACCCCCGCTCCCCCTGCCTCCCAACGGGATAAAACCTTCGGTCTCTTTGCCCGGGTCTTCGAATAGGAGACGGTAATTTTTCTCTGCTGTTTACCCCCTCATTTTTTCGCTATATAATACTGTTGAAGAGCAGGCAAACCGGGAAATGAAGCAAGGAGGATGAACCGAGCAATGAAGAAGCGAGCTCTGGTAACAATGATCGCATTGGCAACAGTATTGTTTCTGGTCCTAGGCGGCGGGTGCAGCCTTTTCCACAAAGAGGCTCCCGGGGATCCCGCTGAAAAGGAAGCCGATCCCGAAGAAGCAAAAGATGACGATAAAGGGCCGGGCAATGCGGCGGATTCCGGGGAAAACCCCCGGGAGGATGAAGAAGATGCGGAAGAGCGTACAGTCAAAATCACACTTTATTTTGGCGACAAAAAAGCTATCGAGTCGGGCGACCCCACCGAGCTTGGCTATGTCACCCCGGTGGTGCGTGAGCTTCCCCATACCACGGCCGTGCTCAGGCTGGCCCTGCAGGAACTCATCCGGGGCCCCCTGCCCGGAGAGGGCGACCTGGTCAGAACGGTGCCGGCCACGACGAAGATCCTAGATGCGAAGGTTGAGGATGGAATCGCCTACATCGATTTTTCTNNGCCATGCTTATTGTCAGCGTGGCGGTATTCACATTGGGATGAAAGTTGATCAGGTCCTCCTTCTGCAGATCTTTATCGAGTACAACGGCAACTCTCTTCTCGCGGTCATTGATCAGCCCGAAGGCGGAGACTGCGCCCGCCTCCACACCCAGGTATTTCAGAAGTCTGTCCGCTGAAGCAAAGCTAAGCCCTTTCTCCCCAATTGTATTGGCCAGCCGCTTCAGATCGGCCCTTTTTGAATCTTCCAGAATAACCAGGTAGTGCCGGTTGCCCTTGTTGTTGCGCAGAAAGAGATTTTTGCACTGACCCCCCTCCATCGAGGCATAATACCTGCTCGCCTCTTCAACGGTATAAACGGGGGGGTGTTCATGACGGGTAAAGCCAATATCCAGTTTTTCCAATAGATCCATAACTGCTTTTTCATTTTCCGTATTCATGGCTGCTCCTTTTTTCTGCACATAATATGCCGGTAGATTTGCCCTAGATATAAAATTGTACAGTGCTGTTCTTCTGTTCCCTTTTAACCTTTCCCTCTTCCTCCAGGTAGCGGATATGGGCAATGGCCTCACCGATGGCAAACCATTTCTGAGCCACGGGAAAGTCCTCCCAGCTGCGGGCGTCAATATCCCATTCCATCCGCGCAGCCACCTCGTAAGCGCTGCCCCTGCCCAGATTCTCGATTATGGCAGCCACCTCCTGCAGTCTATCGCGGTGGTGTTCCTTCAACTGGAGAATTCTCCCCCGGCAGTCGGTCACTATGCGCCTGTGTCCCGGCAGAAGCAGCTTGATCTCTATATCATAAACTTTATCCAGGCTCTGCAAATATTCTTTCAGGGGGTTTTCATCATCCCGCCAGGCCGAGATGTTCGGCGTAATATCGCCCAGGATGTGATCCCCCGAGATAAAGCATTTACGTGTACTCTCGTACAAACACATATGCCCCGAGGTATGCCCGGGCGTATGCACGCAGGCAAGTGTGTAAGGGCCGTACGCGAGTTCATCCCCTTCTTCTACAAATTCAAAGTCTATGGTGCCCGAGTGGCTGTAGCGGTTGCCCGGATGCGCGGCCAGCGCATTTTCCAGCTCGCCTTCGGGGAAACCATGTTTTTCGGCAATATGAAACAGCAGCTGCCAGAGATCGGCCAGGGCCACGATCCCGGCGTCGGGCCGGTTAAAAAAAACGCGGGAGGCCGGCGCCGCCAGTTCGCTGACCAGCCCCAGGTGATCGGCATGCAGGTGCGTGATAAAAAAATCGGTCCGCGCCAGATCGATCTCGAGCTCCTGCAGCGCTGCCTTCATCGCCCTGTAGCATTCTTCCCGGTTCATTCCCGTATCAATGATCAGGTTGCGCGCACTCGCTTTAATGATGTATGAGTTGGTGGCTTTAAGCGGATTTTTAGGCAGGGGAATCTCCGCCCGAAACAGCTGCGGCAAAACTTCTTCAATTACCGGTTTACTCATCAAGGAGGCTCCTTTGTCCATAATTTTTCTTGCAGCACAACCATAAGAGACCCGGCATCGGCTCCAGGGGTGCCTGGCACCGGCTCAACCAACTTTGGGTGAGGGGTAGATCTTTTTGCCGGGCACCGGGGGACCGCAGGCGTAGATCTCGTCCACCTGCAGGCCCTCGGGCTTTATCGTGCCCTTGACCTGGAAAGAGACCACCTCCGGGGTGATCACATTGGCCGCGTACTTTACCCCGGGCGGCAATTCGATAAAGGTATGCAGGTATCCGGCGCTGCAGCGCACTGCNNAATTTATCGGCCACCGTTTTCGGAAAACGAAGGGAACCTCCCTTTATGTTGATCCGGCTCTGAACAAATTTCCCCAGAATTTTGGCCGGGGAAAGCTGTCGCAGGGGGCTGACATCTATTATTTCAATGACCCCCGCATTGCGAAACCCGGTATAGGCATTGTAGCGGACCATCTCGCTTTTTTGCAGGTGCTCCACTACCGGACCCGTCTCGGCAAAGCCGCCAAAACTGCCCCTGATGTAAAAATAGTTCAACTCGGGGTCAGCGACCAGGATAGCAGTCTCCGGATTTACCTGCAGGTTCCGGGCGGTTTTCCAGAGCATGAGGTTTCCGAAAACAAGCTTCCCTTCATAATACTCCAGGCTGCTGACAATGACCAAGTTGGGCTGCCCCTCCCCGTCGATTGTAGCCAGGAATTTGGGGTGATGCAGGTTGTTGATCAACTGGATCTGTTCCCTGACGAGCATATCCCTTTCCCCTCCTGCAAACAATTACGTCTGATTTCCCGCCCCTGGAAAACGGAGAAGAGGCAACGCTAGATGGCGTGCGCCTCGCGGCGGATGATCTCCTCCTGGATCTCGGCGCCCAAATGCACAAAGTAAGCATTGTAGCCCGTCACCCGCACCAGCAAGTTGGCGTATTCAGCGGGGTTGTCCCGGGCCCGGCGCAGCACCTCGGGATCAACCACGTTGATCTGCAGGGCCGTCCCCCCCGTCTCCTGGTAGGCCCTCAGAAATGCGGCGAATTTGGCCAGGTGTTCTTCATCCCGCAGCAGGGAGGGATGAAAGCTCATGGTATGGGAGGCGCCGCCGGGCGCGCTCTCCAGACCCAGGCTNNTCGGGTGTGGAGGCGGTCAGGGGAGCATAGGCGATCCAGTAATTCCAGGAGAGGTAGCCCCCCCGGAAGTTGCGCCCTGTTGCCGGTGAAAAGCTGGCCGCCGTTCTTTCAGTCCACCAGCGCGATATTTCCCGGGCCGTTCCATCAGCAAAGGAGTCTTCATTGCCGTACTTGGGAGCGCGGTTGAGCAGGAGCTGCCTGAGTTCTTCCTCTCCGGCAAAGTCGCGGCGCAGCGCCCCGACCAGTCTCTTCATTGAAACCGCTTTCTCCCGGTAAACCAGTGTGCGCACAGCGCTCACCGAGTCCGCGGCCGTGGCCAGGGCCACCCCCTCCACGGTGATAAATTTGTAACGGGCGCCGCCGCGGTTGACATCAACGGCCTCCTCGATGCAGCCGTCCACCAGCAGGGAGAGATAGGGGATGGGGTCGTACAGCGCCCGAATGCGGTCGGCCTCCGTGGCCAGCTCGATGATCTGCTCCAGAATGAAGCCCAGCTGTTCATAGAAAGCATTGTTGAAATCTTCCTCGCTCCTGAATGTGGCGGGGTCACCCGTGTTCGGACCGATCTGCCGGCCGCTCTGCATATCCCGGCCGTCATTCAGCGCCAGCTCCACCGCCTTGGCCAGGTTCAGGTTGGCGTCCACGGTTCCGGAACGGTCATTACCCTGCATCGTGTTTTCCAGGCAGCCCACGGGGGCATAATCCCAGACCTCCTCCGGGGGGACGCCTTGAAAAACAAGGCCCCGCATGGAGAGTTCGTCAAAATTAAGGATAAAGGGCGCCCCCTGTGATTCCCTGGTCATCAGGGCCACCTGATGGAGCAGTTCATCCGAGGAATGCCGGTGAATGCGGATATTGGGTTTGGGCTCGAGCAGATTCATATCGCTGATCACCTCGAGGATAAGCATGGTCAGCTCGTTGGTCAGGTCCTCGCCGTCCGGTCCGCAGCCGCCCAGGGTGATCAGCTGTCCAAAACCGGAATTGACCCCCTGGTTGCGCGCCGTCCGCCCCTGGTAGTCATAGACATAATTGTGTTTGATCCAGAAACAGTGAAGCAGCTCCCTGGCAAATTCGCGGGTCAAGACCCCTCTTTCTATATCGTTGATATAGAAGGGATAGAGATAGCGATCTATACGGCCGTACGAAAGTCCCGCTCCGGGGTAGGACTCGGCAGCCATGACCAGCATATGGGTGAACCAGAGCGCCTGCAACGCCTCCCAGAAGCTGCGCGGTCTCTTGTGAGGCACCCGCCCCACGATCTCCATCATCCGGGTCAGCTCATCCTTGCGCTCCTCATCNNCGCATTCAGGTAAGCCCTCTTTTCCGTGTCCTTTACTACAGCCAGCCTTTCTTCAATTTCTTCCAGGATCCCGGAAAAACCTTTGAGCAAAACCTTGCGGTAATTCGGGATAAGATGCCCGGGAACGGCGCCGGCATTGCCGATGCCGTTTTCGTGGATCTCCATCAACCGCTCCACCCAGCGGTAGCTCTCCTGGACATAGCGCCCCGTTTCTTTTTGATCCAGCATTTTCGAAAGGGCGGTGTTGAAATGGGAGCCGACGATGAGCTCCCCTTCAAGCAGCTGCACCGGCAGATGGTGCTTCACAACTTCTCTGAAAAAATAGGCCCGCCGTTCGGCAAAGGAGATGCTGTAGATGTTTGCCGGCAAGACCACCTTTTCAGCCATGGCCCTCATCGTTTCCCTGGTTATCTGAAAAAAGGGGAAAACCTCGGGGACCACTCCCCAGTTGTAAGGAGCATAGAGTTCGTCCCATTCATCCCCCGTTCCGTAAGCGCCCACCTCGTTGCGATAGTAGTCTCGTTCGTAAAAGGACCAGTATTCGTCACGCAGTTTTTGGACGCGGGGACTCAAATTGCTTGCTTCCCAGAGTTTAACCTCCATCAGCCCCCTTCGGAAAACAGAATTTTTGTTTTATTTCATCTCATTATACTGTAACGCGCCTGCAGTTTCAATATAAGTTGGGGAAAGTTGGAGAAAGGGGGTAAAAGAAACGCTGCAATCTTCTGAAAAACTGAAGGATGAGCTAGAGCGGTAGCTCGAATACGCTGCCGGCCTGGTGAGGCAGGCATTTTTCCCCGAAAGCGCGGTGCAGGGCCACCGTCGCCCTCATGCCGCTGCAGTGGCAGGGAGCGACGAGCTCCGGCCCGAGGAGGCGCAGCGCGGCCACGATCTCGTTCAGGCGATCTTCCGGAGCGCCCAAAAGATGAGTTCCGCCCAGGAGAGCATAGATGCGCTTTCTCCCCGCCAGGGAGAGAACATGCTGCAGCGTTTCGATGAGTCCGGCATGGGCGCAGCCCAGCAGAACNNCCGCAAAATGCCCGCCTTCCCTGACCAAAAAATAGGGTTCCGGATCCGCAGCACGGGGGGCGCGGGGAATTTCCCCCGTGCTCGTAATACCGCCGCCCAGATCCGCGGGCCCCCTGTCCAGGCAAAAACGGGCCCCCAGCGCTTCCATATCTGCGCGTTTCCAGGGTACACCGATATATTCGGGAGCGCCGCCATTCCGGGAGGCATATTTTTCGCTTAACATATCGGGATGACCGTAAACTGCCAGGGTGGCGGGCACCTGGGTGCCCAGAACCCATTTTAGACCGCCGGTGTGGTCATAGTGGCCGTGGCTCAGGGCCACGGCATCAAGCCTGGTAAGATCCAGGCCCAGCCTGGCGGCATTGCACGCCAGGGTGGTGCCCGCTCCGGTATCGAAGAGGATCTTCTTACCCCTCGTCTCCAGGAGCATGGACAGCCCGTGCTCCCCCAGCAAGCCTGAACGGGGGGTCCTGTTTTCACAGATGGTGGTAATTTTAACTTCGCAGGGCATTGCCTGTCCCTCCCATCGGGCAATTCGCGGCGCCCCCGGCGGGCTAGGATCCTGTCAGCCCGGTGTGCCTGTGCCGGTAGTGCCATATGGCCTGGTACAGGGCCGCAGTGCCCAGGTTTGAACAGTGCATCTTCAGATCAGGCAGCCCCCCAAGCCCCCCGGCAATATCCTGCGGCGTGATGGCCAGGGCCTCCTCCAGTGTTTTGCCCAGAGCCATTTCCGTGAGCATGCTGGTGGTGGCAATTGCTGCGGGGCATCCGTATACCTCGAATTTTATTTTGGACAACCGCTCATCCTTTACCTTGATATAGATCCGGATGCAGTCGCCGCAGGAGGGATCGCCGATGACCCCCACACCGTCGGGCCGCGGAATCCTTCCCACATTCTTGGGATTCTGAAAGTGTTCCATCAATTTTTGGGTGTAGTCCACCTTTTGGCCTCCCCGGGCAGAGTCTAACTGGATTGTTCTTTCAGCCGCCGGCGCCGTCAGAAATTTTGTGCCAGAGAGCAGCAATATCAGCCGCCGCCGGACCGTCGGTATAGCTGACCACCGGTTTTCCCTCTATCAGGGCCTCGGTAATCTCCCGGTAAAAGGGGATCTTCGAGACCACCTCCACCGATTCCCCGTCGCAGTATGCCTCGATGGCCCGCGTGTTCTCTCCGTCCAGGTCGCAGCGGTTGATGCAGACCACGGCGGGAACCCCGAAATGGCGACAGACCTGAAGCACCCTTTTCAGGTCGTGAATGCCGGAAACTGTGGGCTCGGTAACGATCAGAGCCCTGGAGGCTCCGGACAAAGAGGCAATTACAGGGCAGCCGATGCCGGGCGGGCCGTCGGTGAGCATGTACCTTTTATTCCCGGCGACGGCAAGATCCCGGGCCTCCTTTCGCACCAGGGTAACCAGCCTGCCCGAATTTTCTTCGGCCACGCCCAGGCGGGCATGGATCAGCTTGCCGTGAGGGGTCTGCGAAAGGAACCAGTGCCCCGAGACAACCTCCTCCATGGCGATGGCCTCTTCGGGGCAGGCCCGGCTGCAAACAGTGCAGCCCTCGCAGGAGAGAGTGTTGATCTCGTAGTTTTCGGAGATGGCGTCAAAACGGCAGAGTTCGCGGCAGAGGCCGCATTCCGTGCAGCGTTCCCGATCCAGGACGGCCACGCAGGAAGCGATAAAGGGATGGCTTTCCAGCTGCTGCGGTGTCAGTACAAGGCTCAGGTTGGCCGCATCCACATCGGCGTCAACCAACACCGCATCGCCTCCGGCCAGGACGGCAAAAGAGGCCGTCAATGTAGTTTTGCCCGTTCCCCCCTTGCCGCTGATGACAACGATCTCTTCCATCAGCGAGCCCTCCTTTCATCTTCCAGGATCAGCCGCCCCAGCCCGGCAAAGCGATCCCGCCAGGCGGGCAGGTGATTCGCCGCCGCCTCACCCCGCGCGTACAGCGAGGCCAGGTCTCGATCCCAGGGCATTTTAAGCAGGATGGGCACCCCTTCCCGCCGGCAAAGGTCCTCGATATTATCCTCGCCCGCGCCGCCGAGAGAGCGGTTGATCACCACCCCGCCGGGAATGCCCAGCTTCTGCAGCAGCTCCACGGCGATGGTCAGATCATTCAGGCCAAAGGGGGTGGGTTCGGTCACGAGAAGGCAGTAGTCGCTGCCCTGGATCGCCTCCACCACCGGACAGGAGGCGCCCGGCGCAGCATCAATGATCGTCAATCCCTCCCGCTCGATTCTCTGCTTGACCGCCTTGATCAGGGGGGGTGAAAGCGCTTCACCCGGGTTCAGTTTTCCATGAACAAAGGATATCTCACCGGCGGCGCCGCTTTCAAGGACACCGATGGGCCGATCGATCTCCTCGATCGCCTTTTCCGGGCAGAAGTAGGCGCAGCCGCCACAGCCGTGGCAGAGCTGTTCAAAAACAAGCACTGTCTCCTTCCCCACCATGATGGCGTTAAAAGCACAAACCTCGCCGCAAATACCGCAGTAATTGCAGCGCTCCAGGTCCACCCTGGGAACGGGAATGGATACCGGTTCGGAACCCCTGATCTCGGGTTTTAGAAACAGGTGTGCATTGGGCTCCTCCACATCACAATCCAGAAATTTTAGTTCCATCTCACCGGCCAGGACCAGGGCCAGGTTCGTAGCTACGGTGGTTTTACCGGTCCCGCCCTTGCCGCTGGCAACAGCAATAATCATTCCCCATCTTCCTTCCCGGGCCGGGGGGCGGGGGAGGAGGGGGGAAACACCCCGCCCCCTTTCCCTAAACCCCGGCAAACTACTCCTTGTCCGGCCGCTCTATTTCTGCCAGGCGTTTTTCAATTTCAGCCAGCTCGTCCTTGATTGCCTCCGCCTCGGCCCGCAGCCCGGCGGCCTCCGCCTTCAGCCATTCGCCTTCCTCTACATCCGGGCCCGGCATGCCGGCCCCGTAGGGTCCAGCCCAGGGAGGCGCGCCGTAATAAGGATATCCCCCCTCGAACCAGCAAGGGCCCCACCCCCAGCCGGGGCCGCCGCCCCAGTAACCGCCTCCTGCGGGAAAGCGCCGCCGCGCCCTTCTCCGGAAACCGGGGCCGTACGCATATCTGCCCCTGTACATGTTTGAACCCCCTTTCCCTGATGTTTTTCCGGGGTAGATCAGTGCTCCTTCGAGCAATTGCCGTAACTGTGATCGCAAAGACTTTCACCGGACTGCAATTTCCCGGCCTGACAATCGGCGATCACCTTTTCCACTGTTCCCGTCACCCCGATAACGGTTTCAATACCCTGCCCGGCAAAAAGCTGCTGGGCCCTCTGACCCATCCCTCCGGCTATGATGCAGGAGACACCGTACCGGGCCAGATAACCGGGTAGAAAGCCGGGCTGGTGGCCCGGGTTGGCGATGACCTCCTTGCCCGTCACCCTGTTCCCCTCCAGCTCGACCAGGGTATATTCGGCGCAGTGTCCGAAATGCTGCGCCACATGTTCGCCTTCAGTTGCAATCGCAATTTTCATATTCACTCTCTCCTTTTAAAAGGCTGATTCAAGGTCCGGAGAAGAGACCCCGGAACAGGAAAAATATCCTGCTAACGCATCCCGTGATGGGAATCAACAGTCGGTTCATCTATGAGCGGAAGTTTACCGTCGCGATAGCGGGCCCATGTTTCACCAACGGTTCCGTCAACACCGCCGTATACGGAAATGCCGGCCGCCTTCAAGGCAGCCGCGGCATTGGGCCCCACATGGCCCAGCGCCACCGCCTCCACATTCTCCTGCGAGAGCAGGCGGGCGCTCTGCGGCCCTGCGCCGCCGGCAGCGGTCGCACCGCTGTTCGGCACCGACTTGAGCAGCTCCCCCGTTTCGGAATTGACAATCACGAAATAGGGGCAGCGCCCGAAACGCTGATCCACCTGCGCCTCCAGCCCTTCATTCTGCGCACAAATAGCCAGATTCATCAAGTACATCCCCTTCCAAAGGCAGCCCCGGGGGCCGCTTATTTTTCTCCCAACAACTCCGGTATCTCCCTGAGAAAATCTACCCGGTACTGCTCGATTCCGCCGCTGTCTCCCAGGCGGGAGAGCTCCGGATCCAGCGGTATCGTCCCCAGCAGCCTGATGCCCGTCTCCGCCGCCACCTTTTCGGCCTGGCTTGGCCCGAATAGCTCCACCTCCTTGCCGCAATGCGGGCAGCGGAACAGGCTCATATTCTCCACCAGTCCCAGGATGGGCACATCCAGCATCCGGGCCATCTTGATCGCCTTCTTCACCACCATCACCGCAAGATCCTGCGGCGAGGTCACGATGATCAGCCCCTCCAGGGGCAGCGACTGCATCACCGTCAGCGGGGCGTCGCCCGTTCCCGGCGGCAGATCCACCACCATGTAATCGATCTCCCCCCAGATCACATCGGTCCAGAATTGCTTCACTGCACCGCCGATAAGCGGCCCCCGCCAGATCACGGGATCGTCTTCATGCGGCAGCAGCAGGTTGAGAGAGATTATCTTGATCCCCAGCTCCGTTTCCGGCGGGGAGATCTTCCCGTTCACGGCCCGGGGCTGCTGCTGCATCCCGAAGAGTTTCGGAATGCTCGGCCCCGTGATATCGGCATCAAGCAGCCCCACCCGGTAACCCTCCCGGGCCAGGGCCACCGCCGCCAGGGCGGAAAGCGATGATTTCCCCACCCCGCCCTTGCCGCTCACCACAGCGATGACATGGCGGATGTTGCTCTGCTCCGGCTGCCCCAGTTTTTCCAGGGGAGACGGTGCAGCAGACTTTCCGCTAGTTTCTGTTTCCGGCATCATCAATTCCCTCTTTCCTGAATAGTTGAAGTAAATCTTTTCCCTCTCCTGCTTTCCCGCTGCTCCGAACTGCCGCCGCAGAGCACTAACAGAAGTATACCCAACCCGGTAAAAAGCAGGGCCAGGTAAGCCGGCGGCAGGACCGTTTCCAGAAGCAGGTTCAGCACGGTGCCCGCAGCCGTGGAAAACAGCAGCATCATCCCCAGGGAGACCGCCATGTCCCTGATCCCGAGCTCCTTGATCAATACAATGAATGTGGCGGCGCAGGGAAAATATGTGGCCAGCACGGTGGCGCCGATGACAAACTGCCGGGCCGTCAACCCCAGGGGAACGAGCATGGCCACGGCCACATCTTTACGCAAGAATCCCACCAGCAGGGTGGAGACCGCCTCGGTGGGCAGACCGAAGAGTCCCTTGAAGATGGGCGCAAAAACGGCGGCCAGAAAACCGATCACCCCCAGCAGATGCAGCAGGTTGATCAGAAGGATGCCCCCGAAAATAAAGGGGAGCGCCTCGGTAAAATAATGATTGAGCCGCATGCCCAGTTTTTGCGCCTGCGCCTTCAGGCTGGGCCAGCGGTACGGCGGTATCTCGACAATCATGGAGGGGGTATACCCCGGCAGGGTGCGATCCAGAAAAAGGCCGATGACCACCCAGATGAGAAAAAGGGTGCCCAGAATGACGCCAAGGTAGGCTCCGCCGTAACGGCCGACCAGCCCGATGATCATGGACATCTGGGCGGCGCAGGGGATGGAGACGGCCAGCATGGTGCTGACGATCAGACGCTCCCGCCTGCTCTCGAGATTGCGGGCGGCCAGCACCGCCGGAACGTTGCAGCCGAAGCCCAGCAGCATGGGGATGACGGCGAAGCCATGCAGCCCCAGGCGGTGCATCATCCGGTCCGCCATCACCGCCAGGCGCGGCAGGTAGCCGCAGTCCTCCAGGAGTCCGAGCGCCAGGTAGAACATGAATAGATAAGGCAACACCACTCCAAAAACAACGAATACACCTGTGCTCAGGATGCCCATCGATTCCTCGAGGTGGATCTGCCCCGCCTGAAGCTTGCCGATGAGCAGATCATGAAGGAACCCGCTTCCGCCAAGCAGGCGGCCCAGGGCCTCCAGCAGGGGCACGTAAAGGGGCTCGAAGAAGAACCTTTCCAGCAGATGCTGGATCCCTTCACCGCAGCCGATGATTACCTTGAAAGAGAGGTACAGGCCGGCTGCTGCAATGGGAATGCCCGTCAACGGGCGAATGCTGGCCAGTTCCAGCGCCTCGAGCCAGGTGCGGCGGCGGCGGATCACCCGCTGGACGCGCTTCACAACGGAGCCGATCCAGACCCAGCGCTCATCGGGAGTAAGCCGCTCCCCAGTGCCCCGCCCGGCATGGGGCAGAGCTGCAACAAGCTCGGGCAGGCCCTTGCCGCTGATGGCCACCGTCGGGATCACCGGCACTCCCAGTATTTCTTTCAGACGGGGAATATTGAGCCTGACCCCTTTCTGGGCTGCTTCATCAACCAGATTCAGCACAACGATCAGGGGCACCCCCCGCTCGAGCAGCTGGCCCGTTAGATAGAGGTTGCGCTCCAGGTTGGTGGCATCAACCACATTGACCACCACATCGGCGGAATCCACCAGACCGGCGGTAACCTCTTCAGCCCTGCAGGAGGGTTCCAGGCTGTACGTCCCCGGAGCGTCAAGAATCTCCCAGTTCCGCCCTCCCTGCTGCAGCCGCCCGCGAGTATATTCAACGGTGGTCCCGGGATAGTTGGAGATCACCACCCTGGTCCCCGTTAGATGCGAGAATATAACGCTTTTACCCACATTGGGATTGCCCACCAGAACAACTGTTTTTTCCTTCTGCATGTTATCCATACACCCCTTGACTGGAGCTGTCCTATTCAGCGATCTCCACCAGGATGCGATTGGCCTGGCCGAACCCCAGGGCTACCTGGGATCGATCCACCCCCAGAACCACGGGCCCCCGTTGGAAAACAGCGCTCACCTTGGTCACCCTTTTGCCGGGATGAAGACCAAGCGCCTGCAGCCTGGCGATCATGCCGCGCCCGCCCTGGATCTGCCTGATCCGTCCCGACTGGCCTGTTTTCATTTCTACCAATGAGACAACTTTCATTTCTGCTCACTCTCCCCTGCAAAACCGGTATATGTTTAACTGTCGCATAATTCCTGGTCCTGCCCGGACCCTTCTTTTCTTTTAAGATTGTTAAAACCGTTGCTGTAGCCTCCCTTGATCAAAAAATCCACCAGCCGCTCGATAGTCTCGCTGCAGACGGCATGTTCCATCTGGCAGGCATCTTTTTCCGCAGTTTTATGATCCACCCCCAGCACCTCTACAAGAAAACTGCGCANNCACCGGGCCGTAGCGATCCTGGTTGATCAGGCCCTGCTCGCGCAGCTGGTTCAAGGCCTGGCTGACGCTGGCCTTGGTCAGGTTGAGCCTTTCGGCAATATCGGTAACGCGAACCGTTTCCAGCCGGCCGGAGAGATTCAGAATTTCCTCCAGATAATCCTGCATCGCAGCGCTCAGCGGCAGCGGACTCACCTTGATCAACTCCATAAGTTAGGTTAGCCTAACTATTTATACACCATAATCAAATTGGTTGTCAAGAGCCGGCGGCTGCTTTTCCCTATCCCTGCCTGGGTGCGGGGCGGGAAGGCTTTGCTCTGGAAAGAGCCCGCTTTCGCTGGGCAAGATAAACCAGCAATATGCCGCATTCGTAGAGAATGAGAAGGGGGATGGCCATAAGGATCTGGGAGAAAACATCGGGGGGGGTGAGCACTGCAGCAATGATCAGGATGATCACGATGGCAAGCCTGCGGTTCCGCCTCAAAAAGGCAGTGTTGAGCACCCCGATGCTGCCCAGAAACCAGAAGAGCAGTGGAATCTGAAAGACGAGTCCAAAAGCAAACAGGAAAGAGACGGCAAAGGAGAGATAGCGACCGATACTCCATTCAGCGCCGATATCCACAGTGGCAAAGCTGAGAAAAAAGTTCATGGCAAAGGGGAAAACCACGAAATAGCCAAAGCCCAGCCCCAGCAAGAAGAGCAAACAGATGGCTGCTGTAAGGAGGATAGCGCCGCTGCGGCGGCTTTTCCTTGCCGTCAGGATGAGCGCCACCAGCTGGTAAAGTACAAGAGGCAATGTGATCAGCAGGCCGCAGACCAGGGCCAGGCGCAGGTTGGCCATGAATGCCTCACCGGGGGTAAGAAAGATCATTTTCACCGGTGATTCCAGGCCCGCCGGCATCTCCCGGTAAGGATAACTCCCCTTGAAGATGCCGAAGAATTCTATGAAATCGGGGGTCAAGGTGGGCAGGAGCAGGATGTTGCGGATCCGCTCCACAAAAACATAACAGAGAGCCGCCCCTGAAGCGACAATCACCGCGATCAAAATCAGCCTTTTGCGCAGATCCCCCAACAGGCGGAGCCAGTTTTCCTGTATCATACTCTCCCCCGATGAAGAGCCTGTCATTTTTCTTCCGCCTGCTGAAGCTGCTCCAGGTATGCCTTGGCCGCAAGGTACTCGGAGCTCTCCTCGGATTCCTCTTCCAGGATCAGGGTGAGCTGCTTTTTGGCCTCCTGTGTCTTGCTCAGGTATTCGTCCAGCAAATAGGCGTAGTAGTAGCGATTTTTGCTGTCGATTTTCCCCGATGCCTCCAATTGCTCAAAATGCTCTTCCAGCAGGGCCATCTCTTCACCGGCCATCTCTTCCAGTTCCGAAGATTTCATGAATCCAATCAGCATCAGGGTGGAAAGGGGATCGGGTTTTTCGTGAAGAAGATCCCGCAACACGCCGATCTCTTCGGCGATAACGGCCTCATCCCCGCCAAATTTATCATAGTAACCCAGGAGCTGAAGGCGGTGTTCGGGCTTATCCGGCTCCATCTCCACAAGATCGCGGCTGTATTGCAGGAGACTGTCCCTGTAACCCTGCAGGGTCTCCTCCGAAACACCGCTCTCCTCTTCTTCCCCGATGCGGAGCAGAATATCATAATATTGCACCAGCTCACCCAGCACCGGGGCCGTGGCGCCGATGTCATCGATATATTTTTGCAGTCTTTTGATCTCGCCCGCATAGTACTCCCGGTAAGCATCGAGATCGATCTCCCGGTCCGGTTCGGCGGCATCACCGCCGCCGCGACCCAGCAGGTGGCCCGAATATGCCGCTATGGCGGAGAGGGCCATGGCCAGGGCCAGCACCGCTGCAATAATCGAAGCCCACCGCTTCCCACGCATATCCCTGCGGCTAACTTTTTTCTTTTTTTCAGACAAGCTGATCCCTCTTCCTGAAACAGTATGCATAAATATTTCAAACTTCAATTCAGTATTATATATCCTATCTTTCATTCCTTCAACAGGCAGCCAGATCCTTCTTCATTCCACCTTTCCCTGCTCCCCTTGTTCCGCAAGCATTTCCTCCCCGGTAAAGCGAACAAGCAGGCGGCCGCAGCTTTCACAGTAAACCATGGCCCGGGGATCGTAGAGAAAGCCCCGCTGCGCCGACGAGATGAAAACGCTGCAGCCCTGGCAGATATCATCAATCACGGCCGCCAGGCCCCGCCCCTGATATCTTCCGGCCAGTTCACGATAGCGCTCCAGGTACTGCGGCTCGATGCGGGCGGCCAGATCTGCGCGCTGTTTCCCCAGCTTTTCCAGTTCACCGCCCAGGCGGGCCAGCTCCTCCTCCAGGCGCCGCCGGCGCCGCTGCAATTCCGCCGCAGCGCCGTCCCGCTGCGCCGTTAAATCATTCAACCGCTGCTCCTCTTCCTCCATGGATTCCATCATGCCGAGAAGCACCTCCTCGACCCCCAACTGCTTCCGCTTGACAGAGCGCAGCTTGATCTCCATCTGCTCCAGCTCCTTGATATTCTTCACCTCGCCGCTGTACAGCTTCCGGTGCAGTTCATCGTGCTCCGCGGTGATCGATTCAAGATCCAGCTCTCCCCTTCTTAATTCTTTGCGCTGCTCCCTGAGAAACCGGGCCGATCCTTCCAGGGCCTTTTCCAGTTCATCCAGATGCTCCGCCGCTTCCTCCGCCTCCCGGTGGAGCGGTGTATTTTCCACCTCATCCTCCAGATCCTTGACGGCCAGATCGATCCCCTGCAGCTTCCATAACAATTTCAAAGACAAGTTTTCTCACCTCTTTTCGCCATAAAAAAGGGTGGCCTTGCGGCCGCCCCTACATCAAAAGCCAACCGGCGGGCTCTATTTCCGAGGCCGCCGCGGCAGTTTTGAAACCCGCCTCCAGCAGACAGCTGTTCAGATAGTCAGTCAGACAGGCGACGACGGGGAGCTCCGTGGCTGCGTGCCCGGCATCGATGAGACCAAGACCGTAACCCCGGGCCTTCCCGAGGTCATGGTAGCGAAAGTCGCCGGAGATGAACAGCTCCGCCCCGCTCGCCGCGGCAAGATCGATCAATGAACCGCCGCTGCCGCCGCAGAGCGCTATCCGGCTGAATTTCACCCCGGGCGGCGCCCAGCAGCGCAGGGATTTCAGGCCCAGTGCTTTGCGGCAGCGCCCGGCAATCTCCGCCAGGGTGCCCGGGTTTTTCAGCAGGCCCACCAGCCCCATGCCCAGCGGCTCCCCTTTCAGCTCCAGGGCATAGAGATCATAGGCCGGTTCCTCGTAGGGGTGCGCCTCCAGCAGGGCCCGCACAACGGCCTCCCGGCAGGAGGCCGGCAGAATCGTCTCCAGCCGCATCTCATCAACCTGCTCCAACCGGCCCTGCCGCCCGATAAAGGGAGCGCTTCCCTGAAGCGGCATGAATGTACCCGTTCCGGATACCCGAAAACTGGAGTGGCTGTAATGTCCCAGTGAACCCGCTCCCGCCGCGGCCAGGGCTTCCAGCAGCTGCTTTTCGTGGCCCGACGGAATAAAAACAACGAGCTTCAAAAGCCGGTCATACCCGGTAACCTCGAGAACCTGCCGGCCCTTCTCTGCGAGGCCGAGCCGTTCCGCCAGGACATGATTCACCCCCCGGGGGGCGGCATCCAGGTTTGTATGAGCGCTGTACACGGCAATATCCTGGCGGATGGCTGCGGCAGCCAGCGCGTTTTGGGGGACGCTCTCATCCATGGTCTGCAGCGGTTCAAAGAGCAGCGGGTGATGAGTCACGACCAGGCCGGCCTTGCCGTCAACGGCTTCCTTCAGGACATCTTCGTCAAGCTCCAGGGCCACAAGCACCTTCCGCACCTCTGCCTGGGGATTGCCCACCTGCAAACCTACCGGATCGCCCGGCAGCGCCAGTGATTCAGGCGCCAGCCTTTCAATATAGCCCGTTATCTGCTGTACCGTTGCAAACAAGGGAGCACCCCTTTCTTTCCGCACACTCTTTTTCCCTGCGCCCCCCCGGCCTGACCGGGCGGTGCATATTCCCCGAAGCGTACTGTTACATTTACCTAATTCCCCCGATTCTATTTACTTTCCTGCCCCTGCAGGAGCGGCTCCAGCTCTTTGTAGGAGCAAGCCAGCCGGACGGCGGCTGCACTGCCGTCGCCGTGACGGATCCGGGCGCCCCCCGCCTCGGCGGCAAGCAGGTACGCACCTGCAGCCGGTTCGTAGCGAGGCAGACGCAGCCTGGCCAGAGGTGCGGCCCGGTGCAGGGCCAGCACAAAAGAATCCATGAGCAGGGGGCTGTGCTGACGCGATGCGGCGTACATCCCCCCGGCAGGAACAACGTCGCAGGGCTCTCTGTCCAGGCCCACCTTCCGGATCACCGCGGCACAGTCCCCGCCGGCAGCTTTCCCCATCCGGCATAGAATCTCCTGAGACACGCCATCACCTTCAAAGGCGGCCTTGAAGACCAGGACAGGCAGCAAGTACATGCTGCGGAATCTCAACGAGAGGTCATCGCGTAGCGCCGCCGACAGATGGCTGTAGTCGCCGAATTCACCGTTGAAGGCCGCCAGCACCTCTTTCTCGAGGCTGCTTTGCGGCCCCGTTCCCTCTTCGGAGCGAAAAGCGTGGTGCAGCGCCTCGCGGGCCAGATCTGCGGCGCCGCCCCAGTTGCCCGATTCATAACCCAGGCTGCGCAGGGCAGTCTGCTTCCCTTTCCTGTTCCGGGCGGCGGCATTGGTTCCAGTCCCGCAGATGGACACGGCTCCGTAAGAAGCATCCGTTCCGGCCCGGAAGGCGGCCCAGCAGTCGTTGACGAGTTGAAAGTCCAGCCCTGGAAAGCGGCAGGCCAGCTGCTCCTGCAGTAAGTCAAAATCTGCAGGCAAATCGGCGCCGCTCAGGGCAAAGACAGTGAAGTCAAGTTCATCGCGGGAAAGGCCGGCTTGCTGCAGCGCCCCATCAAGGGCCTCCGCCACCGCCTCCATCGCCGCTTTGGCCCCCACGACCTGATAGTTGGAGGGGCCGGCCAGGCCGCAACCCCTGACATTGCCCTCTCCGTCGCCGCAGAGCGCCGCTGTTTTTGTGGCGCCGCCGTCAATGCCGGCATAATGCTTGTTTCTTTGCGAACCCAATTCTAGCACCTTCCATCTGCAAATTGTACGGGCGAGGCATGCCTCGCCCGCCCTGCTCCAGGTTGGCTTTGCCGGACATACATCAACCGAATTGCGGCAGGTACGGCGCGCTCTCCTTCAATATCTGATCAAGCAGGGCCCGGGCCCGGTCCGCCCCTCCCACCAGGGGATGATTGAGCAGGGCCAGGTAAGCGGTGCGTTCATCGCCCTTTACCGCCGCCTCGATGGTCAACTGCTCGTAAGCCTTCACCTGCTGAACCAGCCCGCGTACCGCCCCGGGCAAGGGACCGGGAGAAAGCGGTCTGATTTCGCCTTCCTCGATCAGGCAGTTGGTCTCCACCACGGCATGACGGGGCAGATCGGGAATGGCGGAACCGTTTTGCACATTCAAAACCTGCTCTGCAGAATCGCCGCTGCCGAGGGTCCGCATCAGGGAAATGGCCGCCTCGGAATAAAAAGCCCCCCCGCGCAAAGAAAGCTGATCCGGCCTGGCAGTGACAGCGGGATCACGGTAGAGCCGGAAAAGCTCCTTTTCAATATCCATGACCCTGCGTGCACGGTTCTCGCCCTTGCCGGCAGACTCCTTTATTGCGGCATAGGTCTGATCGGGATAATAATAGTACAGAAGGTACGGCGAGGGAAAGGCTCCCAAAGCGCGAAGCAGAGCTCCAAGCTCACCGGGATCTATCGTGGGAAAATCATGGGCCAAAAAGAGGGCCGCCTCCGGCGCGGAAAGAACCCGGTCCATCAAATCTTCGCCGTCAAGAAGAATCCGGGTAATCCAGCCGAGATGATTGAGCCCGGTGAAAGTCAGCTCCAGCCGCCCCGGTTCGGCATCGAGAAAGGCGGACAGTGCTCTCTCCATGGTCAGGGGGATATTGCAAAGACCCACGCTTTTCACGCTGCTCCGCTGCAGCGCTTCCGTGATCATGCCGGAAGGATTGGTGAAGTTGATCAAAAAAGCCCCGGGGCAGAGCTGCTCCATTTCCGCAGCCAGCTGCAGGGCCACCGGAATATGGCGCAGTGCCGCTGCAAAACCGCCGGGCCCCGTGGTCTCCTGCCCCACGATGCCGTAAGGCAA
>MTKW01010518.1_pt1 | contig 19856 bp, 12 predicted proteins | sample 1042761 | NCBI WGS metagenome assembly MTKW01 (sample SAMN06205366, study PRJNA360243) | anaerobic digester metagenome | biome: Wastewater treatment plant; feature: Anaerobic digester sludge; material: sludge; isolation source: anaerobic digester fed with sludge from wastewater treatment plant ... | reverse complement strand
CTGCTTGCCTCATCGTCCCTACCAACCGCTATTACAGGGGCATGGCCCACGGCAGTGCGGGCGTTTACGCTGTCGCAACTGGGGACAAACAAGAAGGCATGAAACACCTTCACGAAGCCATGAAACTTGACCCCCACACTTCCAGTTACGCCTTCGACGTTGCCAGGATCTTCACGAATGAGTATTTGCAGACCGGAAACCCTGGTGACGCCAACCTGGCCGTCTCCTACTTGGATGTAGCGAGAAAAAAGGATCCCCTGGATTACAACGACAGGAACACTGAATCGTTGTTTCTCATAGCCCTGGATCGTTGGGATGAGGCCGCGGATGTCTGCCTTGAACTCACGGAGATGCTTCCCCTGGATGTGACCGTCTACGAATTCATGGCCGAAACCACAAGCCGTGCCCTGATTCTGCAAGCAGCCCAGGCGAAGCAAGCCCCCGAGAACCAAGAGCATCTATCCAAGATTACAGAATATGTAGGCAGGCTGATGGATATCCCCCGAAGGCTTTCTTGCCGGCAGGCCAGAGTAACAGGCCTGTACGCACAGGTGTGGAACCCCGACAGGCTTGACCTCACCCGCCCCCTATCGTTAGCATTGGGCCAGGCATATTTTCTGCAAGGCGACTTAGAGGCTGCCGTTGAACACCTTTCTTTTGCGGGGGGTGAGTCAAAACTTCAGAACGAAGCGAGCAATTGGCTACGTGCCATGGCCATAGCCACCGGCAAAGCCGTGACTTTGCCTAGCGGAGGGGAAACCGACGAGCAAATTGCTCTTAGCATAGCACCCCTGTATGGGATGCTCGATCTCAGGCCAGGAGGACCCGGCAAATGAACCCACAAAGCGCAACACCACTCACGAGGACGAGATCGAACTGCGGGAATATATCCTGCTTCTTTGGAACCACGAAAACTGGGTGGGTTTGTTGGGGGCAGAAGTAGACCGACTAGCATCCGAGCCTTGCTTGACGCTGAAGTTGACCAAGCAACCCTTGACTGGGGAATTCAGGACCTGAAGCACCGTTTGGCTGGCACTTCCCCCGCCACAGACGGACCGCTTGACTACGCAGGTAGGATACCTCAGATACCGAACGAGGTCTATCAGGAGTTCCAGATGCGCCTTGCAAGCAAACAACTGGCATTGGAGGGACTGGGAAAGCGAGTATCCCACGCGGTGGAAATCCGTTGAGGTTGACAGGCATTTGTCAACTTTGCGAGAAGAAGTCAATGCCCTAAAATCCACCCGTTCTTCTTTGCACGACAAGATTCAGTCGGCATCAACCTCCATCCCTGTGGCAATCGTGGCTACCCCGGCGTTGCCACCGCCTACGCCAATGAAGCCTCGCAAGATGCTCAACATGGCGGTTGCAGGAGTTCTAAGTGGCTTCCTGTCAGTGTTGATAGTGTTCTTTGTCGACTACTGGAAGTCCCAGGAGGTGAACGCTCCTACAAAGAGCGTACCCGAGAACCGGTAAGGAACTGGCAAAAGCAGATCCCTAGGCGGCGTCGGAAGCTGTACCCCACCTGCCTGTATCTATCCTGCGCTTTAAAAGGGAAAGGGCAGTGTCTCGCACAGTGTCCCCTTTCTCTTTTGCGTGCTGCAAGACAGAAGCATACAGCATGTCGACATATTTCTCGCTCACCGTGCCACTGAAGCTAATGTTGCGATCTTTGGCGAAGGAGGAAAGGCCTTTGTATGTCTTGGGACCGTAAACACCATCCGCTTCGCCCGTGTCGTAACCGAGAAACCGCAGACACTCTTGTACTCCTAGTACGTCAAGACCAACTGAGCCCCAATTCAGAGGGCGCTTAAACACAGGCTTCGAAGGGAGTGTTATGACCTGGGGTTTGACCTCGACATCCGGCGTCAAACCTTTATCCTGTAGGGACTTCCCCGATGGCGTAAAATACTCCGCGATGCTCAGTTTGATCCCACCGTTACCCCCGCCAAGCGGAACTATGCTCTGGACCGAGCCCTTACCGAAGGTCTGTTCCCCTACGAGGATTCCCACACCCGTGTCTTGGATGGCACCTGCAAGAATCTCCGATGCACTGGCAGAACCGTTGTTTACAAGAACAACAGTCGGCACCGGGGATGTGTCCTGCTCGTTCTCAATGACTTCCCGCAGTTCTTTGCGCCGTAGCTCCACAATTGGCCCTTGGGGCACCAGTTCCTTGGCTATGTTAACGCACGCCTCAAGATACCCCCCCGGGTTATTACGAAGATCTATGATGAGGCCGGTGAGGCCTTTAAATTGCCTCAACCCCTTGATAAGCGTTGGCACATTGGCACCGACTGTCTCGGTGAATTGCGAGATCTCTAAGTAGAACAAGCCCCCACCCAAATCCTCGAGTTCGAAGCTTGGAGGGGTGATGATAGCCCGTGTCATGGAAACACCAATGAGCTCACCTGTTGAGGGTCGCAGAACCACGGCCTCTACGTGCGTGCCCGGTTCACCGCGCAAAACTTCCGCCGCGTCTTGGGGAAGTCGACCTTGAAGATCCACACCCCCCGCGGAGACAAAGATATCACCTGCCTGAAGGCCGGCTTGCTCCGCAGGTGAGCCTGAAAACGCACTCACAACCGTTATGTAGCCGTCGACCAATTCTAGGGTCACGCCTATGCCCCCGAACTCACCTTCAAGGTCAGATGATAAGGATCTCATTTGCGTTTCGGTCAGATATTGAGAATAACGATCCCCCAAGGATTCAAGCATGCCCCTGAGCAGCGCCTCATATAGTTCGTTCCTGTCCAGGTCCCTGATGAAGTACTCGTCCAGGTATTCTCTAACGGCCATTAGCATTCTGATGATTTCAGCATCTTGCTTGGAGAGGATGATTGTCTCAGTTTCGTCCTCTTCTTGAATTGGCTGTGCCCGGCCTAGGGTAGGCAACGCAAGGGCGAGAACGAGTGCAAGGGACAACGTGATACACAGTTTGACATGCCTGATCATGATCTGATTTCTCCTATTCGCTGATGACTTTTACAGTAGGTTGCATACCGGGGTACGTCGCAACTATGACCAGCCCATCCAGGTTGGCCCTCTTAATTGTAACCGTAGCCCTTCCGTTTCGTAGCTGGTGCCACGTGCCGTCAAGGCAGACCAAAGCATCGATGGGTTTAAGGTTACGGGGATCCTTTGCGGAAACGGTTACAACCCGTCCTCCATCTACCAAGGCTCCAAGACCTACATAAACAAGAGGAGCAGGCTGCTGCAGGGAGGCGGTGAAGGGGAACAGGGCTTTTAACCTCCTTGCCTGTCCGTCCCATAGCCCCAGGTAACCAGTTGACGGTCCCTCGGACGCAACAGAGGCAGGGATTGAGACGCTAAAAGTAGTGTTCTCCCCTGCTGCCCACGTGACCTCGGGCCCGAAACTTGGATCATATCCTAGCCTCCCCTCCGCAAGAACACTAATCCAATCAAAGCTCACGCTGCTATCTTTGAGGTTCCCTACATCAATGTAAACCACATATTGACCTGGTTCGGGAGATTTGACGGCTAGTACCCCGTGCTGCGAGTCTCTTGTTGATGCAACTTCCACCCATTTGCCTCTTCCCTCATCGAGATGATACAAAAACACATCGATTTTGGCACCGTGGTCATCGGGGTTCGACACTTCAAGGTACAGGAAGCGGGCCTCCGCGCCTACCGTTGGCAAAGGCTTGATGAGCGAAGCGGATGAAGTGGCGGATAGCCTTTCAGCAACCACGGAACCGTTGTAGCCCGGGCAAGTCACGAAGGGAGTGCACACGAACGCCCGCCCCGGATTGTAGAAACTAATTTGTGTCTCCAAGGTTTCCGAGGTTTTGCCTCCTACGACCTGGAGGTACGGCAAGCCCTCTTCCCCGAAAACGCCGTCTCTTCTGAGGCTAAGCTCGAAAGACAATGTGTCCGTGCCATACAAACAGCACTCAGGATCCGCCAGCACTACAACCTCCCAAACACCGGATGCAGGTAACCGCACGGCAAGATCAATGCAATCTTCCCCCGCACCTCGTCCTAACCAACCCGATTCAAAGATTTTCTCCCCGGATCCGTTGTACAAGAACATTTTTGCTCTGCCCCGGGGCTTCTGGTCAGGTCCTGGGTTGACGACCAAAGAAATACCCAGGTTCTCCTGACCGGGCATAACCCTGATATAGTCACGGTGCAAAGCGCCTTGTGAAAGCAGACTCTGCGTAGTCAAGATCCCCTCTTCGCCGAACCACCGCGGCACCACCGCGGTAACAAGAAACCCTAGGTCTCGCCCATAGTACGTAGGGTCGTCACCGAATACAAAGCCACTCCACAAACCGTACCCCAGATTAGGGTCAACTCTCATGAAGGTCTCTCTTTGCTCCACCGCAGGAATAGATATACGGTTGCTTTCTAGCCTGATCCAGGAAGGAGCGGACATAGACAACTGGATCCTTGATGCGGTGAAATTATCTAGTCCCACAGGAATGTAACCCGGCACCCGCTTCCTATCAAAAAACCCACCTTCTCTAAATACGCCATCCCAAGCGGGCGAACAACGAATCCTGGACTGGTATCCCAAAGCTTCAACCCTATTCAAGGAGCTGCGAATCTGCAGCAATCCCTTTCCCTGCTCAACAGCTTGCAGCCCGGGTAGAGGAAGTGCGCCCTCCTCCAGAGCATCCTTCACCAGTTTCGCCGAAAACCCGTGCCCTGCTCTGGCCATTTCTGTCGCGACCAATCCCGCCGCCCCAGCAGCATAAGCGGCAGAACAGGATGTACCTTCAAACAACACAGCTGCCCCGGTTTGCGCGAGCCAAACTGGCACCAAAGAGGGGGCTAGGGCGGGGGCCAAAACACCCACGGTACAACCATCGGGTGTCGGACCAACTGAAGACCAGGGCCAAAATTGACTGCTTGACCCACTTGCCAAGGCCCTTGGGATATATCCGCCCGCGGCAAGCACGTTTCCAAGGCCTGCGTAGGCAGGTAGTGTACCAAGACCGGGACCATTGTTACCCGCTGCAATGACAACAAGCACGCCGTACCTTGAGGTTAGGCCCTTAATAGCCTGGGACAATTCGTGGTCATCTTTCTCTTTTGATGTTGGTGCCGCCCCCATGACTACGATCTGAGCCCCGAGATCACACGCCGTGCGCAGACCCTCGGACAGACGGTGCCAACTTGTTTTCCCCGATGAGTCTATGGCCTTTATGCTGATTATCTTGCATTCCGGTGCCACAGGGGTAAACTCCCTGGCCTCACCCCCAATGATGGAAGCAATCTTCGTGCCGTGGGAGTTCCCATCAAAGCCCAAGACCACTGTTCTTCCATTATCGAGGATGTCGCAAAGTACAACTGAAAGACTTCTTAGGGTTCCGGGTATCTGTACCGAGGCATGTTCTTGGACGTTCCGATATACCTCTAATCCCTTTTCTCCCTGAAAACTGTCATCGCCATTTGTGTCTATGTAAACGGTGTCATACTGTCCTTTCACGTAGACATCCGTTGCCAGAATCGATATCTCAGCAGCACTACCAAGTAACTCTCTAAGGGGAGACTCTAGGGGAAGCGTGTCCGACCTCCAACGGCCGATCAAAACCTGCCCGCTTTTCGACACGATGTCAGATACAACGTACTCGCGCCCGTCCAGGTGCAAAACACCCTGCCTGTTAAGAGGGAAAGGGCCCAAGGTCTCCACTGTGCCTTCGCCCGTAATATCGACCCAGTCCAACACTGCTCCTTTGGAGACGATGGCAGGATCAACGCCCGTGTCCACCACTGCTATTACGCTTGCGGGGCCTTCGGCACGCGCTATTGATCCACCCTCTATCTCGGCCAAGACAGAAGTCGACAAGCTGGGATCAGTGCTTACAGTAGAAATGCCCTGAACCACGAAAGGATCACAGACTGGGTTTGCTACACTACAATCGTAGGGCCATCTGGGCATTGACACAAAAAGCATTCCTAACAAGATCAAGCCCGCTGTAATCTTGCGTCCAACTAACACGGCCCTATCACCCCACACCCATTCGTAGCAGCTACACCTTGCAGTTGTTGAGACGGGCTCGCCACTTAGCGTGTTCCATCGTCGAATACGTGGATCAGGAGCACCCGGGCTGGAGAAGACGCGCAACTTAGGGCCAGCGGATCACCCGGCCTCAAATCGAAAAGACTGCCCGGCTTGCCATATCGAAAGACGACCGCGTCCGTGGCGGCCATTGAAACTAGCTCCCCTTGCACGTTGACACAGATCCTCATGGTCTTGGTGTCACAACTGTCAAGCACACCGCAGAAGTCCCACCGGTCGCCCAACACATCTTGTACCCTCAATAAAAGAGCGACGGCCTCTGCACGGGTGAGACTTGAACCGGGACGAAACAGCCCTACATCTCCCCTTAACACGCCCAAACCCGCTAACCGACTCGCTGCCGTGACTGCCCATCCTGGCACCTCCTCGGAGTCTCTGAACCCTACGCTTTCCCCCGACCGAAACTGAAAACCTAATGCCGACAGGTATCTGTCTAGCATAGTGACAGCCTCTGCTCGAGTGATATCTCTTTCAGGGGTCGCAAGTCCAGGCCCCGTTCCTTCAATGATCCCCGCCTCTAGGCAAATCTCAAGATAACCCTTTCCCCAATGGTTGACGTCTACATCGGAAAAACTTGACGGCAACCTGCGTGCCACCGCCGCGTCCTTCTCCCGGCCTGCCATCCGAACTACTAGAGCGCAAAACTCCGCGCGGCTAATAGTTCCGTCAGGTCGCAGACTACCATCCGGGTAACCAAGCAAGAACCTCTTAAGAACAGCCTCCACCAGCTCCAATTCTGCCCAGTGCCCTGAACTAGCAGCATGGGTCACAGGGGGTGCTTTTGCGATTATGGGGCAGCTGCCTGCAAGCCCACACACCAACGCAAAGGCTACAGCGATCAACAGGAGGGAGTGCTTACTTTGGCCAGACTGTGACACATCTTCCACCTACCCACTATACAGACAGGGGAGCCTGAAGGCTCCCCTGGAGTTGCTCGGGCTCCCTGTCCTTGTTGGAGCCAGCAACTTATTCCTACTCCTGACTTCTACCTACCTAGCCTACGTCCCGCTGAACGTCAGATCACGGACCGTTTTGCTTGCCTGGTTGCCAGCATAGTCCGAAACAGTCACCGAAACGGACACTCTTTCCGGTTTGGCATCTACCTTAATTTTGGCCTTGAACACCGTCCGATCATTTGCAGCCACAGGCTTCACATCACCCGCGTCTACCTTCTTACCGTTGATGTAAACGGTGGGGTTCTGAACCTCTTCGTTGAGCGTAATGGTCGCGGTGATGGTGCCAGCACCGTCGTCGCCGTCTTCCCACGCCACGGTAATGCTGTCGTCAATGACAGGCGCTTTGCTGTCCGTGGTGGCTTCAACGTACGTGCAATCGGTAACGGCACTGTAGCTAAGCTTCATGCCCGGTCTGATATCCCCTAACGTGGCCTTTACCTCGTCCACCATGGCGATAGCAGTCTTCGTCACCTTCACGGTTGCGCCATTAGCGCACAGGAATTCGTAATTCCCGTCAACATCCGAAGTGGTGGACAAAACGGTGGAGTGACCATCAAAGTTAACAGCGGTGATGACGTTGATAACTTCGTTCTTAACATCCCACTTAACCGTAGCCTTACTATTGGTCAAGACTCCAAGAAGCTTGCTTACGCCGTTAAGCGTGATAGTAGCGTTGGAAGCCACAGGGTAGCGAGCCCCACCCAGGTAGACAGCGCCACTAACAGTGTCGCTTACTGTGTCCGTAAGCGTCCTGAAGACCTTGATGGACGTGACGGTGCCATCGACTTGACGTCCCAGTTTGAGAGAATCGCCCTGCTTGAAGTCACCCGCAAATGTGTCCGTGGTCCTGCCCGTAATCTCATGGGTATTGAGATAGTAGTCTGGTTTGAGGGCTGTGCCCTGGAAGGGAACCTCATACACAGTACCATCGGTGAAAATCAGTTTATACGTGGTCTTGGCTTTTCCATCCACCCAAACATAATCTGTCCTCAAGCTGTCGAGCACGAGCGTAGTGACCATGACTTCTGAGGATTTTTTCACCTGAGCATAGATTGCACCCTTACGGTTGATGGACAGGTTGTAATAATCTCCCGCCTCAATATTCTTAAACACGGTATCCGAGGCGCACGGATACTCAACGGGAACCCCGTCCACAAGAACGGTCACATACTTCTTATTTGTGCCCAGATCGTTCTTTCCAATAACTTGAACCTTCTCGAGCTCCAGTCTCCAAGCGTCAAGCCACACGATTTTGCCACCAACTACAGCAAAGTTGCAGTCATCGTCAACCTTCAAATCCGCCCATGTGGCGTCGGCACCGTTTTTAATAAGCGTCGCCGTAGCAGGAACCTCATAGCTGCCACCAGCGAAATGAAGGGTGTTGACAAGTTTTCCGTCAAGCCCGATGGTAACCGTCTTGCCAGTGATCAGTCCGCTGTCGCCGAGATGCTGGGCATCAACCCTGTACACGTTGCCCTTGTCGTTTACCCAGACTTTTGCTGTGGTCTCAAGCAGTTCCACCAGCTTGTTTATCTCGGTACCCGAGAGAACATCACCGTTCTTGATGGCCTCAAAGCCGTCAACCACCTTGTAAGCGGTACCGCCCACCGTCAACGTCTTCTTGTTTGCGTCGATAGCGGTGATCTTGCCGCTGATGAATTCCTTCGTGGTGATCTGTATGAAGACTACATTGGCTCCCTTTTTCACGGTCTTCACATTGTAGCCCACAAGGTCCCCCACTCTGTCCACTTCACCCAAAATAGCCACGGATGCAGCGTATTTCTCTGTTTTCTCTGAGTCAGCGTCAAAAGTCAGCACTCTGTTCGTAGCGTCAACCTTGGTAATCTTGCCGGATTTGCCCTCGGTTAGACCGAGAACACGTTCGCCCAGCTTTTTACCGGAGCTGATTGCGACGAAATCCTCCTCGGTTTTATTCCAGGTAACACTCTCGTTGTCGAGCATACCCACAACGAGGCTGGCAACCCAAGCCCTTGGTGCGGGAAGATCGGGAATGAAGCCTTCCCGTACGAGCTTGACGGCGTCCTCAGCACCCTTGATCACGAAATTCAACGGCCAATCGCCCGGTAGATACTCGTCTTTGTACCCAAGAGCTCTCATAACCATTGTGAGGGCCTCAGCCTCACTTACGTTCTTGTCAGGCCCAAAAGTCCCGTCAGGATAGCCCTTGATGATGTCCTTGGTCACCGAGATGTTGATGTGACCCCAAGCCCAATCGTGGCCCTTCCCAACATCGGGGTAGGCGGGCTGCGTTGCCAGGTACTTGGCAGAATTCTCAAGACCAAGTGCCCTTACAACCATGACACAAAACTCTGCCCTGGTAATCGGCCTATCCGGGCCAAAGGAGCCATCCGGATACCCCTTGATCAGCTCAAGAGCTGCCAACAGAGCGACGTCTCTTTGCTCGGCGAGCCCCTCAATGTCTGGGAAAGGAGTCGCGGCAAGCGCCACACTAGCGACCCCGAGAACCATTGCTACAGCTAGTAGTGCAGCAAGGATTTTCTTAGACACTCTTTGTATCCTCCTTTTTCGGTTCTATGTACCTTGTGGTACTACCGTGTTTCTCTACTTCACAAGTTTGCATGTTTGCCTAGGTTCCTACCAGGTCTTGGTGCCCTGGATCCCCCCTTCCCTGAATCCTTTAGAGCCTTCCACCCTGCCCGGATAGCCCCCCTTGCGGGGGGACGACTCCCTTCTCTTTGTTATTAATAGGAGTCCGTATGAATGTGTTCTGGGAGCCCTATCGTCGGGTGGTTCTTTCCACGGCCTGGTCGGATTCTGCTTCCACTATCATGCCGGCTTGCTATCTTTTTGGACAACTCCCCAGGCTATGGCCGATTATAGCATCCTTTACCTAAACAGGTCAACGAACTCGCCGGAGGTAACTACATCCGGTGTTACCACGATTGCCCACCTGGTCCGGACATAACGAAAACAAAGTTATGACCAGTGTTTCTTCTAGTTCGACGCCCTTACCAAAAATCCTTCTTGGTAAACCACAAATTGTCAAGGGTGCCACTACATTAGCAATTTCTTAGACGGAAATCCCTAACGCGTGTTCCCTAGACGGGAGCAAAGCCCGCAGGATGCTCTTTTTTCGACTCCTCAAGAAGGTTGTAATCCACGCCGGTTCTGGCTGCCAGCCTCTCTTTCAGAAACTCTTTGGCCTGATTGGGGAACAGAGCGTAAGAGAGTACATCCTCTTCTTTGGTGTAGTAGCTTCCCAGCTCTTTCTTGGCTTGGGCCAGGCCCGGTTCGATGTAGTCCGCGGGTCTCCCCTCGATGGGCTTCTCATCGCCTATGGCGAGCTTCCGGACTTCGTCGGACACTTTGCCGGGAGGCTTGCCGTAAAGCCCTCTGAAGTAGTCCTTAACCTCCGCGGGGATCATCTTGTACCGCTGACCCGAGAACACGTTGAGCATGGACTGGGTGCCCACTATTTGGCTCGAAGGTGTGACCAAGGGTGGATAGCCCAAATCAGCTCTTACGCGAGGCACCTCTTCAAACACTTCCCTGAGCCTGTGGATCTGGCCCTGCTCCGTCAGCTGGGACAAGAAGTTTGAGATCATGCCGCCGGGAACCTGATACCGTAGCACGTTTGTATCGGGGACGCTGGAGGCTTTATCCACGCCTGAATATTTCTTCCTTACCTCACTGAAGTACGCGGCGATGTCTGACAGGATTTCAAGATCCAGCCCCGTGTCGAAACGGGTGCCGTCAAGGGCGGCGACCAAGCTTTCAACTGGAGGCTGAGATGTCGACATGGACATGGCCGAGATAGCGCAATCAACCACATCCGCCCCCGCTTCAATGGCCTTCAGGTACGTCATGGACGCCATGCCAGACGTGTAGTGGCAGTGAACCTGTACGGGCAGTCCCACCTGCTCTTTCCACTCCTTGACAATGCTGTATGCCGCGCTGGGGGACAGAATGCCTGCCATATCCTTAAGACACAGGGAATGGGCCCCCATCTTCGCCAGTTCCTTGGCCACCGACACGTAGTGAGCTAGGTCGTGAACGGGGCTTATGGTGTAGCACACGGTTGCTTGGACGTGGGCGTTCTCCTCCAGGGATATCTCCACAGCTTTTGCCATGTTCCTGACGTCGTTTAAGGCGTCGAATATGCGCATGACGGATATCCCGTTCCTTATAGCGGCCCGGACGAAGGCCTCTACTACATCGTCTGGGTAATGTTTGTATCCTACTAAGTTTTGACCCCTCAAAAGCATCATGAGTGGGGTGTTTTTGAAACCCTTCTTGAGGGCAATGAGACGCTCCCACGGGTCCTCTGACAAAAATCTGAGGCAAGTATCGAACGTGGCCCCGCCCCAAACTTCCATTGAGTCGAAACCCACCTGGTCCATCTTCTCAACGATGGGCAACATGTCCTCAATACGAAGGCGGGTGGCAAGCAGTGACTGGTGGCTGTCCCTCAAGGTTGTATCGGTGATGCGGATCTTCCTGGTGCCATTGCTCCCTGTTAAGTTCATGACGCTCACTCCGTAAATGATTTTTCTTGCGCCGATCGATAGCCCAAGGTCGCAGCGACGAAATCCCTAAAGAGAGGGTGAGGCCTGTTGGGTCTTGACAAGAGCTCCGGGTGAAACTGAGTTCCCAAGAACCATGGATGTCCCCCAAGCTCCATGATCTCCACCAAACCCCTCCCCGGCCAAATCCCCGTAGCCAGGAAACCCGCCCTAGCCAGGTCCGGCACGTACCTGGGGTTGACCTGAAACCTGTGCCGGTGCCTCTCCATGACGACCCCTTGCCCGTACGCCCGGTGAGCCAATGTGCCAGCCTTGACCAGGCACTTATGGAGACCCAACCTCATGGCACCTCCCGCTGCACCCGCACCTTTTTGCTCCGGCATAAGGTCCACGACCGGGCAAGGCGTGTCCGGATCAAACTCAGTTGAATTTGCTTCATCTAATGCTAACATATCCCGAGCGATCTCAACCACCGCACACTGAAACCCAAAGCTTATACCAAAGAAAGGTTTCCCCTGCGTCCTAGCGTACCTGACGGCCTCAAAAGCACCACTGATACCACCGTGGCCAAGGCCCCCGGCCAGCACGATGCCGTCCACGTCGCCTAAGATTTTTGGTGTCGTCTGTGGGGTCAGCGATGCGGAATCCACCCACTTCACCCTGGGCACGGCACCGTTTGCTAAGCCACCGTGCACCAGCGCTTCTGCCACGCTCTTGTAAGCATCCCTGAGGGCCACGTACTTGCCCACCACGGCCACGGAAAACTCCCTGTCCCAGCCTTCCAGTTTGCGGACCACATCGTACCATTCCGAAAGGTCTGGCTCCCTGCGGGGAAGGTGCAGCCTGTCCTCCACCAGCCTCGCAAACCCCTCCTTTTCGAGTTGAAGGGGCACCTCGTAAATGCTTCGGGCGTCAAGGTTCTGAATGACGGCCCTTTTTTCCAAGTTGCAAAACAGAGCCAACTTGTCCCTCGCTTCTTGAGACAGAGGGTGGGTGGACCTGCACACCACAGCATCGGGAGCTATGCCTATGGACCTGAGCTCTGCGACGCTGTGCTGGGTAGGTTTTGTCTTTTGTTCACCGCTCGTGGAGATGTACGGCACCAAAGTCACGTGCACGTACAAAGTGTTGCCCGGTCCTACGTCGCTTCTGAACTGGCGGATGGCCTCGAGAAACGGCAGACTCTCTATGTCGCCTACCGTGCCTCCTATCTCGTTTATGACGATATCCGCCCGGGAAGTTTCAGCCACCTTCTTTATCCTTTCCTTGATCTCGTCGGTGACGTGGGGGATAACCTGTACGGTGCTGCCTTTGTAGCAACCTTCCCGTTCCTTCTTGATGACCGCACCGTAAATTTGACCGGTTGTAACATTGTTAAGGGCCGACAAAGGCCTGTCTATGAACCTTTCGTAGTGGCCCAAATCCATGTCCGTTTGAGCCCCGTCGTCCGTGACGAACACTTCACCGTGTTGTAGAGGGTTCATAGTGCCCGCATCGACATTGACGTAAGGGTCCATCTTCATGATACTCACTGAATAGCCCCGGGCTTTCAGCAGCGTACCCAAAGATGCGGCGGTTATCCCCTTTCCGAGGCCCGAAACGACCCCTCCTGTAACAAAGATGTACTTTGACATTGAGACAGCCTCCAATAAAGGGGAGGGAGCCCTACCCCTCCTCAGGGTCTTCGGGCTCCTCTAAAGGTTCTTCATCCTGTGGTTCATCGTCTTCTTCTTCGTAGTCGTCATCATCATCAAGGACCGTCAGTTCCCTTCTCAACCTGTCCCCGGGCTTGGGCCGTTCCGTGCTGGCAAGTCTCACTACCTGGTACGAAGAGGGCTTCTTCAGCCACTCCCTAAGCCCGCACAGGCCCCCGCCTTGGTTGTGAAACCGTGAGTCCATGCTAATCTCGGTGTGAGCCTTAGCCATGATCCTAGAACTGCTCTGACCAGGCAAAAGGCCCCTTTGGGACAGTACTTCGTGCACAAGATCCTTGTACTTCATCGGCTCACGACGTTCCCTCAAAATCCGGTAGGCTATGTCGGTCATGGACTGCCCGTTCTGGCCGCCGGGAAGGTGTCCGCTCATGAGTACCACCCCCGCGTAAGTCCTGTCAGGGACTTTAAACTAGGCTTTCGCCTCAGTTATTCTACTCGACGCTGCCCCTATGTCAATCGTCACAAAGGGATTTTCGTGAGGATCACATAATCTCGGGCGCCGATATCCCTGCCAATCGAAGTGCGTTGGCCAAAACTATCTGAGTGAGGCGGGCAAGGTAAAGCCTGGCCCCGGAAAGCTGTTTATCGTCGGACAAAACCCTGCACCTGGTGTAGAAAGCGTGGAACGCCGTAGCCACATCGGTCATGTAGCTCACCAGGCGGTTCGGGGCCCTTGCCAAGGCAATTTCGTAAACGTGATCCGGAAAGACAGCGAGGATTTTCATGAGGGCGAGCTCTTGCGGATCCTTGAGCAAACTGAACTTAATCTCGTTGGGACCCACGGGACCAGAAAAGCCTTCCTGCCTCGCCTGCCTGAAAATGCTCGCTATCCTGGCGTGCGCGTACTGAACGTAAAACACGGGGTTCTCATTTGACTGCAGGCGGGCCAAGTCCATGTCAAAGTCCAAGTGGCTTTCGGGTGAACGCATGAGGAAGAAAAACCGGGCGGCATCCTTGCCTACCTCTTCCAAAAGCTCGTCCATGGAGAAAAACTCCCCACCCCGCTTGGACATCTTCACAACCTCTTTACCCCGGGTAAGCCTGACGGTTTGAACGAGCAATACTTCAAGGCAGCCTTCGGGAAAACCCAATCCCAAAAGCCCCGCCCCCAACCTCTGCAGGTACCCGTGGTGATCGGGTCCCAAGATATTGATCATAAGGTCCGTGCCTCGCTCCATCTTGTTCTTGTGGTAGGCCAAGTCGGGCACCATGTAAGTAGTGCTTGAAGCTGCGTCAGATTTCACCAACACACGGTCCTTGTCGTCCCCGAACTGAGTAGACTTGAACCATAGGGCTCCGTCCTTCTCATACGTGAGCCCCTTCTCCGTGAGAATGTCCACGACTTTGGTGTGAGCCCCTTCTTCCCTCAATGACTTTTCGGAAAACCACCTGTCAAACTTCACCCCGTAGTCCGCCAAGGTCTTCTTCTGACCCTTGAGAATCTCCGCTACTGCCCATTCCTTCAAAAACGAGTCCCTTTCCCCCTGCTCCATGTCCAACAGATCGCTTCCGTGTTCATCAACCAAGGTGCGAGCAAGGTCCTTCAGGTAGTCGCCCCTGTAACCCCCTTCGGGAACAGAGGCATCCTTTCCCAAAGCTCCCAGATACCTGGCCCACAACGATGCTGCGAGCATGGAGATCTGTCCGCCTGCATCGTTGACGTAAAACTCCCTGGTTACTTCACACCCCGCCATCTCCAACATGGAGGCCAGACAATCCCCCACAGCAGCAGCCCTAGCGTTAACCACGTTCAACGGGCCCGTTGGGTTGGCACTCACAAACTCAAGAAGCACTTTCTTACCGCCAAAGCGGGGGGTTCTTCCGTAAAGGGGGCCGTCGGCCCAAATCCTGGCCATTGCCGATTGCAGCCAAGCAGTGTCCAAGAAGAAGTTGAGAAAACCAGGGCCCGCGATATCTATCCTGGCTATGTGGGAGTCGTCTATGGCCAAGTGCTTGACGAGGATCCCCGCGACGCTTCTACCGTCGGACTTGATTTGGCTCGCCACAGACATGGCTACACCTGTAGCAAGATCTCCCTGTTCTTGTCTCGGCGGAACCGTCAGCCTCACATCCGCCTGGACGTACCCAGGGAGATCCCCTTTCTCCTTGGCTTTGTCTATGGCCCGATACAACCTTCTGACGATGTCTTCTTTCACTTCGCCTGCAACGCTAAAGGCGACGTCCACAAGGATACATCTCCTTTCAACCCCACCGTCCGGTAAGGGCCAGTACCTTCGGCGAAAACATCAGTTGTCTCCCGCCGCCGGTGATACCCCTACTTTCCTCCCCATCTCGGGACCCAAGTCAAAAGATCGCTCGTGGATCTGCGGTGTGTAGTACCGCAAGCCCCACGAAGCATCGGGCTTTCTCACGGGGAATCTTGGGTCTTTGCCCAATGTCCCGCAAGTGAAACCCCACCATGCCCCGGGGTAGCTGGGGACAGGCGCGGTGTAAACCCCGACCACGGGGAAGATGCCCGCGATCCTGCCCGCGATCTTGCGAACCGTGGGGGCTTCCGTGATTGGGCTTTCGGTTTGTGCAACCATAAGGCCGCCTTCCTTGAGAGCCCCTCTCACGTTTCTGTAAAAGTCCTCTTCGAACAAAACCTCACCGGGACCCACGGGATCCGTGGAATCGATTATGATGACATCGTACTCTTCTTTTCGTTCTTTGACGAATTTCATCCCATCCCCGATTATGAGGTTCGTCCTAGAGTCTGCAAATCCCGTGCTCCACTGAGGGAGGTATTTCTTGGCGGCTTCCACCACCTCACCGTCTATGTCCACCATCGTGGCCCGCTTCACGCAGGAGTGACGAAGGACCTCCCTTAAGGTACCCCCGTCTCCCCCGCCAATGATCAGCACCTCTTTCGGGTTGGGGTGACAGAACAGCGGGACGTGGGCTATGCTTTCGTGATACAGGTGTTCATCAAGTTCGGTGGTCTGTATGACATTGTCCAAGACGAGCATCCTGCCGTACCAGTGTGTATCGTAAATGGCGAGAGTCTGGTATTTCGTTCGGGCTTGATACACCACAGACTTCACTCGGACGGAGATTTTCAAACCGGGCAACCATTCTTCGGTGAACCAAAGCTCCATGTGACTGCCTCCGCAACACATATTTTCCAGTTCAATGTACCCAGAATTATATCAGATACGCCTATTGGACAAAACATAGGTGCGGAAATGGTAGACTTGCTGGGGTGAGACAGTATGGGCAATGCCGAAGGTTCCCCCCTTAAACGGGCGGACAGAAGAAACAAACGGTGGCGGGACGTCGCCAAAAGGACGGCCCTTTTGGGGGCGTTCTTCATCGTGACCTTTTTGGGTTTGGTAGCCTTCCTGCCTTTGCCCCAGGCGTCCGTACCCCAAGCTTCTGTTGTGCTTGACGTCAACGAAAGGCCCGTTTCGTCTCTGTTTGTTGAAAACAGAATTTCCATACCGTCCGCAGAGATCCCCCCTCATCTGAAGCAGGCGACCGTAGCGGTGGAGGACAAACGCTTCTACAGTCATCACGGCATCAACCTGAGTTCCCTGGCAAGAGCCTTGTTGAAAAACATCAAAGCCCGCAAAGTTGTGGAAGGGGGAAGCACCATCACCCAACAGCTGGCGAAGAACCTGTTCCTATCTCACGAGAGGACGTTGAAAAGAAAGATCATCGAACTAGTGTACACCCTGAAACTTGAGATGAGATTCACCAAAGACGAAATACTGTCCATGTACCTCAACCAGATCTATTTCGGGCACGGGGCTTACGGGTGCGAAGTGGCCTCCAAACTGTACTTCGGTAAAGGGGCAAAGGACCTGTCCTTGTCAGAGTGCGCCCTTTTGGCAGCGGTCATCCGGCTTCCCGAGTACTACTCCCCCTACCAAGATAAAGAACGAAGCATCCACAGAAGGGATCTTGTGTTGGACTTTATGGCCCAACAAGGCAGGATCACGGAACAACAGAAAAGCATTGCCCAATCGGAGCCTGTGACCTTGGCGGGGCTGTCGGAAAGCCAGGCACCCTATTTCGTCTCGTACGTCATATCCCAGATAAAAGCCAGGCACCCCGAAGTAGGCTCCGACATCTACCGGGGTGGCTACACCATATACACGACGCTGGACGTGGATGTTCAGCAGGCCGCCGAGAACGCTTTCAAAAACCACATGCTTAAGGGCACGAAGGATGCCCAGGGCATCACCCAGCCCCAAGGAGCTTTGGTGGCTGTTGAACCGGAAACCGGTTACATAAAGGCCATGATAGGCGGTAGGGACTGGAGGGAAACCCAGCTTAACAGAGCGGTTCAGGTAGCAAGGCAGCCGGGCTCCACGTTCAAGATATTCCTGTACTCCGCGGTCATAGATCAAGGGCACCCGGTCACCGAGACCATGATGTGCGAACCTGTATCGTTTCCCGGCGCCACGAAGGACAGACCCTACGTACCTGTGGACTTCGGTAAACACCCTTACCACTACGCGCCCTTAAACGTGAGACAAGCGGTGGCCATATCCGACAACGTCGTCGCAGCAAAATGGGCCGCGGAGATAGGACCGGGCACCATCGCGGACTACGCCCGCAACATGGGTATAGGCACGCCTCTCGAAAAGAGCATACCTTTGGCCTTGGGCACATCGGAAGTGATCCCTTTGGACATGGCCGTGGCTGCCGCTACCCTGTCCGCAGGAGGTGTGCGCCCGGAACCCTTGGCCATACTGAAGATCTTGGACGCAAAGGGACGCATCATAGAGAACAACGAAGTGAAAACGAAGCCAGTCATGAACCGGGGAACAGCCTATGTTCTCACTAGCATCCTAAGATCCGTGTTGGGACCCGGCGGTACAGGCCAGGGCATCGCAGGATATTTAGGGGGAAGGCCTGCCGCGGGCAAAACGGGAACCACCGACAATCAACTGGAGGGTTGGTTTGTAGGGTACACGAAGGAGCTAGCCTGCGCGGTTTACGTGGGGCACGACGCGAGGGATAAGTCGCTGCCCGGAACGGGCGCCGCAACAGCGGGCCCCATTTGGGGATCTTTCATGGGCGCAGCCCTTCGGGGCGAATCCTTCAAGGATTGGGATGCCCCGGAAGATGTGGTGTGGGCCAAAGTTTCAAGCAGCACCGGCAAGCTTGCAGGCCTTTTCTCCTCTGACACACACTACGAGGTGTTCCTAAAATGGGCCATGCCCGAACGAGAAACGTGGGATCACCTATTGGGCAGCCTGTTTCCCTCGCTGAAGCCCAAAGAGGAGAGACCCGACGATGAAAACCGCCAAGACGTACCCGTCATACTGCCACTGGACGCCCCCACCGAAAAAGAGGATGCTCCTCCGGATCAAGTGCCCGTACCCGCGGGCTGATCAGTCCGGGGCTTCCGTGAGGGATACGGTGAAAGTCATCTCTTTCCCGCCCCTTAGCACTTTCAACTGGATCTGTTCCCCCGGTGCTTTTTCAAGCAAAAGCGCCTGGAACGTTCCCACCTGATTGACAGGGGTGCCGTTAAACTCAAGGACAAAATCACCTTTGGCAACCCCCGCGCCGTAGGCAGGACCTCCCTTGACAACGCTGTACACGTAAAGCCCGCGATCGATCTGAAAGTCGAAACCCTGCGCAGCCGCTATCCGTTTGTCCACAAGCTGCAGGCCCGCAAACGCCCTTTTCACGCTACCTTTTTCGATGATCTCTTGGGCGATGCGTCTCACCTGATTCGAAGGAATGGCGAACCCCATGCCTTCCACAACGTCAGCGCTGATCTTGGCAGAATTCAACCCGATGACCTCACCTTGGGCGTTCACCAAGGGTCCACCGCTATTCCCCGGGTTGATGGCCGCATCGGTCTGAATCAATCTCAAGTAAAAATCCCCCACTATGAGCACCCGGTCAAGCCCTGACACGCAGCCGTGAGTGACGGTCCTTTCGAATTCAAGCCCCAAAGGGTTCCCAATGGCGACAGCTAACTGGCCCAAACGCAGGTCATCGGAATCCCCGAACACGCCCACGGGAAGCCCGGTCGCATCAACCTTCACCACGGCCAGGTCCGTGGAGGCGTCTTTCCCCACAAGGGTGGCGTCCAAGGTCCGTCCGTCGGGCAAAGAGACAAGCAGCCCCTTAGAACCCTCAACCACGTGACAGTTCGTCACTATATACCCGTCGGGAGCGATTATGAGCCCGGAGCCCGACGTCTCCCGTTGAAATTGCCTACCGAAAAAGTCGTAGCCTACAGTTTTGTTGACGATACCCACCACCGCGGGCCTCACCCTGTTCGCTGCCAAAATGATGGAATCGAAAGGATCCCCTACCGGGACGAATACCTGCGTTGGGGCGGGCGAGTTCTGTTCCCCCGTTGAAACCACGCCCGTCAGGATAGGTCTGAGAGCACCTGCCCTGTGAATCAATACCTGAGGTGCGATCCCCACAACCAAAAAGCCACCGATGATGGCTCCCACGAGGCCGACCAACAGATAAGACCACAGGTTCGTACGACGCTTTTCTGTGTACGGCATCATGTTTTCCACCTTTTACGCCTCCTGAAATAGATCTCACACACAATATTATACACTTGGGGGTAATGCATGAGGAAAAGCCTTCGTCAATCCAGCTGGACGCTTACGTCGGCTCCCAGAGAACGGAGTTTCTTGTCCATAAACTC
>MTKW01015385.1_pt1 | contig 19879 bp, 32 predicted proteins | sample 1042761 | NCBI WGS metagenome assembly MTKW01 (sample SAMN06205366, study PRJNA360243) | anaerobic digester metagenome | biome: Wastewater treatment plant; feature: Anaerobic digester sludge; material: sludge; isolation source: anaerobic digester fed with sludge from wastewater treatment plant ... | reverse complement strand
TACAATGGCCGGCCTCCAGCTGGATGGGTTGGTTCTGGCATCCGAGGCTCTGAACAAAGCCTTTGAGATCGGTGGCAAGTACGCCGAAGCGGTCAAGGCGGAGATCTTAGAGATCATCGAGAACAGCGAGACATTTAAGACGGTCTCTGGATATGTCGGCGATCTGAAAGACTCCTTCCAGACTCTTTACGACAAAATTAAGGAAGTGTTTGACAAGATCGTGGACGGTCTCTCTAATGCGATACCAACGGCGATCAAGGGCACAGGGGACGCACTTGGGACACTGGCAGAGAAAGCGGGCCTCGGAGGAGTGGCCGATGCCGCCGGTGGAGTGTTTGATTTCTTCGGAGACGTCAATGCCAGGGTTTGGGGCAAAGAGACAGGCGACGAAATGGCAGAAGGCATCAAAACAGATTCCGGCCTGTCAAAAGCACCCGGCGAAGCGTTAGACAGCGAAGAGGCGAAGAAAGCAGCACAGATCGCGGCTGACAAACTGTCTGACGATTTCGCAACTCGTTATTCTGCTCAACTAAAATCCGGTATATCGAAAGAGCTGGCCGGGACAATGGCCGGATTCCAGGTTTCCGAGATGGAAGCGTTGGACATACTAAACAGCCAATCCTCCGGCCCGAAGAAGAAAGACAATAGCATAGGCGCGGTCAACGTGGGCGGGGTACAGATCGACTCTATCCGAGAAGCGTCCACCCGCAATGCGTGGGTGGTTCTGAAGACGGAAGGCGGGCAGGAGATAGACAGGCGGAGCATCAAGGGCGGTGAATGGAACGGTGACACGCCCGGTGCTATCCGGGATATGATGATGGCCCACCCGGAGATATTCGGAGGGCTTACCGACCTGGAACAGGCGGAACTTTCGGGTGAGAAGGAACTGGCCGAAAATCTGAAGATCCAAGCAGGTGTCGTGGGGGTCGAAACCACCACCGAAGCCAGGCTTAAGGAGCTTTCCAGCATCGATCTGGCGACGATGAAGGCCAATATAGCCGAAATAGAATCGGAGATTAGCGGCCTATCTCGGGGACTCCGGGACATTGATGAGGCTTTCGCAGATATCGCCATCGATCCGGTGGTTATGACCGTCGAGCTGAACACCAACGCGGCATACACCCAATGGGGTCACTTGGTCCAGGACATGGAGAACCTGACCATCCGGATCCCCGTGGAACTCGACCTGAAAGTTTATACTCCAGAAATCCGGGCAATGATCGCCGAGGAATTAAGAGCGGGTGTAGTATGATTCATGATTGGGATACACATTTCTGGATGGCTCGGGTGCCATCCGAAGAGTGGGAGGAGTGGATTAGTGCCGAAGACCACGGCAGCCATGAACCTATTTTTCAGACAGCGAATAAGATCAGAATAGAGCCCATAACCACCTTATCGGCTCAGGCGATCCTTGAAGCAGAGGTGCCGGATGGATACACGGCATTTCTCCGCACCGACAGAATAGAAATAGTGATGAAGGGCCCGGATGCTGCCAGTGGTCCCAAGCTGATCTATGTTATGGCCCTGGAGAAAGGCCATTGGGACGATCCTGGAAGAGTTGCCCTGTCGACCGTGCCATTAAAGGATGGCTTCCGGGCCGAACTTCGAATATTTCCAGACGGGCATGGGGAAGTGGATTTTAATTCCTCTGACAATTTTATTTATGAGGTAACGAATATGGGTGAATGCGATTTATATAGATTTATAAAGGTGTGAAAATGTCAGTTCATATCAGGCGATACTATGGTTCAGGGCCGTCCGAGGTCGATATCTCAGGCGGGGCGAATCCAATAGGATTGAAACTGAAAACTTATGACGGGGACTCGAATGAGACCTATCTGTTCAATGCCACGCATCCAGTGCCAAAACCTACGTTTGGCAATAAACACAGCTTTACGGCCACAATAGCGCTCTATAGCGATGTGTTAGGCAGCGAAATATACAGCGATCCCAAAATCTATTCTGGTGGAGTTCCGGCGGTCCCAAATCCAAACCCTAATGGATATGTGGCTTGGACTGGAGCGCAAATATTCATCGCCGATGACACGGATGACACCTACGTGCAGGCCGCCGGCGTGCAAGATGATAGCGGTACCGAGATGGTTGCTCAGGGGCTAACCAGCTCAAAGACTGACCTCCTGGCAACTTACAACGCTTCAAATATGAAATCAGTTGGCCTGGTGGGTGGGGTAGACACCATAGGTCCGTTAACATCCGCTCAAAGAATCTCCAAATACGTGAGATTGCAGGGCACTCTTGGAACCACTTGCTCAGCTGGATCTACAGTACTGGTAACAATCTACATGAGATATTCAGTCACCAGTTAAAGAGGGCACATGATAATAGGCAAGAGTCGAATTGGCATAGGCCAGATAGGCATTGTTAGCGCCAGCGCCGAAGAGCTGGAAACTCTGGCGAACATAACTATCCTGGGGACTGAAAGTCCTTGGATCTATGCCAATATGAGCATAGTGGATGTTTATGAGCTATCGGCACTGGCAAACATGGACATCGATGCTTATAACCATAGAGAGATCTTGGCAAACATCTCTATTCTTGAAAGGGTACCGCTTTCGACTCTTGCCAATCTGAGTATATCGGATCGGAAATTCGTGAGCGCTCGGGCGAGTATGTCAATCATATCCGCCCATTATCTCCATGTAGACGCGGCTATGTCCATTATAGGACCAATGACACTATCCATGCTGGCGAGTATGTCCATTATAGGAAACATTGATCGCCAGGTACCGGCCAATATCAGCATAGCGGAATATGTGGAACTGATGGCAAATACCGCCATCAGCATATCCGATAAATTGGATTTAGATATCGTAACCAATATAAATATATCCGATCTGAGAGCCTGCACGATGGCCGCCGGCATGACGATTTTGGACAAGCATTACTGGGCTATCGGCCCGGAGGGTGCGGTCTTGGACTTGTCCGGTAAAGTGGCCGATCCTAAGCCGGATGGTTTTGGGATCGAGACAGCCAGGTTGGGATTGCCAGAAGGCCGAAGGGTGAGCATCAAGGACAAAGGCATCAAGGGAGGCGAATACATGTTCCATGTCTATTTCAATAATGACACTGAGCGTTTAGCCTTCCAGCGGATCGTGAATAATGATGCAGAGAACTATGTGCTCCATATAGGCCGATCTGACAGGTTCTATTATGTGAAAAAGATAGCTACGAACCCAGAGAAGATTAAGACTGCCAGGGGGCCGGTGCAGAGGGTAACCTGCTGGATGGAAGATCCTTGCATGTATCACAATTGGGATCAGGGGGTTGCCCTGGGAATATGCGCATTGCCTCGGGATAGCACTTATAAATTCAACTATGGTACAGCACCAACACCCATCCTTTTTAAGATCGGTGGGTTCTATTCCGGCGGGTTGCAGCTCACCCATCCCAGTATCAAAGCCCTGAACGGATCAGAGGAGAGCAATCTATATATCGGTCCCGGTTTGCTTTCCAATGAATACGTAGAACTCACGTTGGACGGCTGGCATAAACGATATCTTAGACATACTTATGCCGATGATTACAGTACCAACAACTATTGGCAATACGACGTCATCCAGGAAGGTTGTGTTCTTGCGAATGGGCAAGTGAGCGTACCGGCTGGCAGATGGTTCTATTACAAATTCCAGGGGCACCCCCTAAAAGATGATATAGAACTGATAGCCACAATCTCAAAGTCCGGATCGCCTCAGATCCAGTTCTCAATAGATGGAGCAAACTGGCAGACAGCTGTCGATGCCGAAGAAATTGAAAACGGCACAAAAAAATATTACCTTACGGGCACTGAAAAGCTCCAGACAGTCTATGTGCGGTTCTATTCTCCCTCTGGATCGAGCATGACTATCCAGGATGTTGCTTTCGCGTTCGACCGAGACATCAGCAGCCAGTATGATCAACTTCCGGTTTGCCCGACCCAAGAATACCGGAAGCTAAGAATAGAGGGCTCGGGATCGTCTAGAGCGAAAATCCAGACCTCTTTTAGATCCAGGTGGCACGCTCAATGAAAGACCTCGATATCATCATCACCAATCCAGACGGCGGGAAAGTCTACCCTACCTTGGCAGACCTGCCGATTTATGATGAATTCATGGATCGCCCCAGAAGGATGGTTGCCAAAATAGAGAAAGGCTCTGCGGTCCATCCCAGGGGGACGGTAAAGGTAGTTCGGCGCGGCAAGACCATTCTTTTAGGGCACATCAAGAAGTTCGATCAGAGCAAGCCAGAATATGATACTCTGACCTTGGATTCAGCGGAGGCTCTATTAGAGGACCGGATAGGGGCTTTCTATAGGTATCCAGCAGGGACCACCTTGAATGCTATGCTTTCGGAAAATCTCGGGGGAAGCGTTGTGGGCCTGCTTGCTATGGCAAATAGCCTGGTTCCCAAGGGATCTTTCATCCGCCACTCAGGAGCTGTCTATCGGTGGGCTGGAAGAGGGACTTCATCTCATCTCGGGGCTATCAGCCAGCTCTTCCAGGGTACAACATTGCTAACCAAAGTCTCGGACATCCCGACATCCCCAGGAACATGGTATCAATCCTCAAACGATCTGTATCTTTGGACGACTGACAACAGGAGCCCGGATTATCATCTCATACTCATCCCGAGCTTCAAGGACACTATGCTGAGGTTGGGTGCCCTGGAGAACGGCAACCAAACCTTCCAGGTATGTTTTGAGGTGGGGGAGACTGAACTTCTCCCAACGATCAAGTCTCTGATATTGGCCGGGGGGTTGGAGTATCAACCCAGATACGGGAAAGACGAGCTTGTGTATATTGATGGAAAAACCGTGCTCGGGAAAGGGAGTGATAATTCGCCGACAGCAACGTATATCGATGGCAAGAATGCTGAGATATCCACCGACACCATCGACGGCCTGGGTGAAATCCAGGCATTGATAGGGCAAGGAGCAGGTAGCGGCATGACCAGACAGGTTGCTACAGCTATGGGACAGGCCACGGCTCCTGGCGTGTGGAGAGAAGCAGTCTATCAAGCACCGGGCTTATATGGAGACATGCTGCGAACGGCCACAGAAAAAGCCTTCCAGGATTATGCTGATCCAACAATATACAATATTCAGACTCTGGATCAGGATTGGGCTCAGTCCGTGGGCAATTATGTTGAGATCCGCCGGGATCGACATATGCCAGTCGTCCGAAGGATCAAACATATCCAGATGAAACCGGATGGCGCTATGTTCATGGAGGTGGGCCAAAGGCTTAGGACTATCAAAGAACTTCTCAGGGCTGGAGATGAAATCCAGCGAACACTCTCCAGCTTCTACGGGGCACACACAAAGAACGCATGGAGCTGGGGAATAGATGCCCAAAACATCGATAGCTCGACACCGCTAACTATCTCATTCGACCTGAAAAGCTCTGAGGATAATGGAGAGATTGACCCCAATTTCCCCTATCAGGTGCTCCTTAGCGTCCGGCTCGATTGGTATAAGTCTTCGGTGAAATCTGCCACCGTAAGCGGGCCCTCCCACGGATCAGTAGGTAATCATACAGGCTATGGAGGAGGGGAGACATCTGACGAGGAGATGACGGCCCATAACATGCCCGGAACTACGAGTATGCAAGCCGCGGCGCTGGTGCTTTTAGCCAACGCATGGCACACACACTCATTTACGGGATATAATGACACATTCGTAGGAGAATTTGCCGGAACCGCGTGGGGTGAGACTATTGAACTCAATCCAGACTTTTTTGAAGGAGTGTGTTTTGGTGAGTGTTATGTGAATGCGTTTATTCAGGGGGGCGATACGGGGATAGAGAACGACCCATATCCCGCCGCTATTCCTGATCAATACCATGTGCATGAAATTAAATCAAGATATACACAAGCCGCGGGCTATCAATCCCATACCGAATCATTAGAGTCAGCCAAAACGCGGGCCGGCTCTGCCCAGCACGCCGATCAAACCTTAGACGACGCCACCGATAAGATGGAGTTCCTGGTAAATCAGCTTTCGACCGGATCCCCGGCGCTGTTAGTCCTATCAGTTAAGTGCAATGGCTCGCATGTGCCAGGATCGCCCTTTGATGGCGGGATAGGGCTTTACGTGGGGGACCGTCTTGATAATATAGATATATCCAGCCTGGTACGCGTGGGCTCTACAAACACTTTAGTTTTTGAGCTGTCAGAATATGGAGGGACTGCTCTGGTGAGATGTGCATTGGCAGGTAACGTTAATGTGTCTGCTATAATATCAGCTTTCTAAAAGAGTTTAGGGGTCTATGGTATTCCACCAATTACCATGCACATCGCTTTGAGCCTGCTCATGAAGGTCTGGCAGGCCTTCAAAGCTCAAAGTATAATCATAATGCCAGTCTTCAGGGTCTCTAATAGGGACTGCGACACCATCATCATAGCAGGTCTCTATAGGAACCCACCCCTCAGAGGTATTGCAGAGGATAAACATGTGGGCTGGATTAGGCTCTTCAGTCATAGCAAGCTTGGTCTCAATGCCCATGCTCTCAAGTCTCCATTCTGCATGAGCAGCGATTTCTGTGCAATCAAATTTATCCTCGATATACATCTCAGAATAATTGATCTCTGAGATAATCGCAGCTATAGCCTCAGGGCTCTCCATCCTGGCAGGGACATCAGAATAATAGGGCTCTGGCATAGCTCCTACTGCTATCGATATCAAACATACGACTATTGCAGTAAAGCAGATAACTTTTTGCATACTATTAACGTACTCTCTGAGGATATATAGTTTTCCCTTTAGTGGTGATATAAATGGATTTTGAACTACCAGATGTAAAATTTGTCCCGGAAATTGATGAAATCCCCATCAATCCATATCGATTGAAGAAAATAATCGCAGACTGTGAAGAATATAATTCAGATTGCAGACTTTTCAAGAAGTTTGATAGCACAGGCGGGGAGATCCCGGCTCGATATCGGGGAAGGAATAGATATTGGCTGACAGCCGGAGAGGGGCATCACAAAATCTATGGGCTCTATACAATAATCTCTCTGTATGATCTGGATCCTGAATCCCCGGATGGCCGGATTCTGATCTGTCGCTACAGGCCAGAGAGGCCCGCCCAGAAGACCACAACCGGCCAAGAATTGCCCGCGGTCCCTCTGCAGACGTTGGCCCAGGCAGAGAAAGCGATCAAGGCCGCCCAGCTGGAGGCGGAGCGACGGGAAAGGATGGCGAAGAAGGACTCTAAGCTAGTTAATGAGATCAAGATCAAGATACCCACCCTTATGGCCCCCATCGCGACCCGGAGGAAGATAGATGAGTCTCAGAAGTAGGCTACAGGAATGGCTATTTCCGGGGCTCCGGGACGTGGTGGATCAGCATACCATGTGGATCGAGGCCAATTATGATATTCATTGCCTCAACTTGCCAGCCGGCCCGAAGATGTGGGAAGAGGCCATAGCCAACTGTGAAGCTCTGCACGAAGACCTCCAGGCCGGTAAGATCGACCGAAAAGGACGGGCAATGAGCTTGATAGAAGTTCTGAAGAGAAAAGAAATTATAAAAAGGAGGGAATGAATGCCCACAATGAAAACTGATGTGCTCAGAGATCACGTTTTTAGATATCCTCATCTGGCTAGCATGTTGGGGGCCCATGCTGGCAGCTATGTGATACCTGGCAAGGAACCCGCGATCACCGAGAGAGCAGCAGGCGCTAATATGAGTATTGATGTAGGGCCGTTCAGCTATGTTCTGAATGGGGTTCTTGGAGCGAAAACCAGCACTACGAATCTGGTAATAGCTGCCTCAGAGGCCAATCCCAGGATAGATTTGCTCTATCTGGCAACCGCGACCGGCAATCTCACCATTCTAAAGGGCACTGCCAGGGCAAAGAAGCCGGCAACCGAAAGTACATGGCAGCGATGGGAAGAGCCCTATCCGGCGGATTTTAGCTCAGTTGATGGCCTGCTCCTGGCAGAGATATTGGTGCCTGCAAACGCTACATCTATAGTGAATGACAATATCAGAAGCATTGTAGTGCCTGCTCTGCCGGTGAATTTTGACTCCATGTACTCGGTGAGAATATACGTGCAGGGCACTGAGATCATAGCCAGAAAGGCCGATGGAACAATCTTAGATAGTGGTGTATTGGGCACGGACGACACCGATGTATTTGATGCCGCCGTTGCTGGCTGCCCCGACAATGGTAGCATCGGCATAGGTCCCGGATTATATACGCTGGAGGCAAACAAGCTATTCTATCTTTCCGGTGATGGGACTACCAATCCTCATTATTATGCGTTCGGCCCGGCCATGGAGGGCAAGAACTGCTATGTGGTCGGGGCCGGTCCTGGTGTAACAGTCCTGAAAATGGCTAATAACCAGCACTATTCCGGCCACCTGGCAGTTCTGATCCTGAATCGAACTACCGGCGATATGAATAATGGATTTTCGTCCTTCACTCTGGCGAATTTGACGTTGGATGGGAATCGAGCTAATCAGGAGACAATCTCAGCAATAGATGGGCCGGGCTTATACCTCTCTGGAAGCGTTCGAACCAACGAGAAAATATTGAATGTCGAGCTGAAAGATTCCTTCGGGTTTGGGGCTTATATTGGAAATAATGGCAGCGGACCAGCGAAAGGAGTTATAATTTCTGGAATATATGCGAAGAATTGCTATAAATCTGCAATATGCTTGGATACTACGGCTGATGTTTCCATATCTAATTCTGTCATCTACGATGGCAGCATAGGATTGGAGGTATTGGGTAACACTGATTACGCTACTCGCGAATATGATAATATTTCCATCACCGGAGTAACCTGCAAACGCGCTGGAATCACTATCTGGTGCATCAATGGATGCGTCGTTTCCGGTTGCACCATGGACATAACTGGAGCTATCGTCCATTCCTACGGACTACAGGTACATTGCAGTCGAAACATCGATATCGTGGGGTGCAGGTTCACTGCAAATAAGACCTCACAGTATGTGACCTACATCGATGGCGGCGGGTATATACAAGATGGAAGCTATGATCAGGTCAAATTCAGAGATTGCACCTTCGATGCTTTCCAGGCTCTGAAAGTGTTTGGCTCCGCGGTAGTCGAGGCATATAACTGTACGTTTCATGCATATACCTACTCTTACCTGAACGAGCAGCAACAGGAAGTGAGGGTTCCGGGTGCGTGCGTATATCTGAAAGAGTTTGAAGAGACAATAACTGCTGAATTGAAATTTACAGGCTGCGAATTTGTGGCCGATGCTTATGACACATATATATTTTATATACCGCCACATTCCACAGTAATCTCTGAGAAATGCAGCGCCCCAAAAGTCGGGGCAATGTCGATCGGCGGTGGTCTATTTACATATGATTGCACCGGACCGGGCCTGGTAGCATATAACAGCAGATGGGTTGCACAACGGGGCGTGTTCTACTCCACTCCTGCCAGCTCTTCCAGCATAACCATGCTATATAACATGGTAAATGCAATACCGATAGGCACGCCAATAAAATACCTGACCAGTGCAGGCGGACCATATTTTGGGATTGTCACAGCTATAACGTCTAATCTGCTAACCATCGCAGGCCCGCCGCTGTCAGGAACTATCTATATGATATGGACTGGGCCACCCGAAATGGTCTGCCAGGTGGATTATCTTATTCCAGGGGCCTATGCCACAGAAGCAAAGACCAACCTGATTCAAACATTCCAAAAATCTTTCTCTCCCTGGCATGGGCCGCCTGCATACCTGGTGAGGATCAGCCACCGAGCGCTGGCTGCTGATAGCGGCACTGCTCCGAAAGTGACCGCTTCCATCGAGGGCAACATAGTCGGAACCGACAATTCCAACACCGGACTGCCAGTTGCCACAAGTTGGGCACATACCACCACCGGCATAAATGCCAGCAATTACAGGATAGACCTGAATGATGCCATTGAGCTGAGAACCACACAAGGCGGAAGTGGCGATTCTACATTTCTCACAGTATCTCTAATATTTGTGTCGGAGAGATGAGTATGCGAATATTAAGGCGAATACCTTTAATACCAACGAGTTATAAGGCGGTCTATCCCCCAGCATATAACAGTACTTACGTTAAGGCCACTACAAACACTTTTGAAATGGAGCCACATAAAGCTTTAGATCCAAGCCAACCGCTATCTGGAGACGCATATCCTTACTGCTGGATGAGCAATGTCGGAAATCCAACGAGCCAACGATTTCATGTAGATTTCGGGGCCGCGAAATCTATAGGCAAAATCGAATACTGCAATTACCACAATGCCGGATATAACACAAATCGAGGGGCGCAGAGCTTCACACTCCAGGGGTCGAACACCGCGGGGAGTTTTGCAGAACTCACCTATGCCACAGACACGGGATGGACGACTATCGCGAAAAGCCCGGCGTCGCTGGTGCGGCATACTGAGACATATGATGGGAACATCACAAATACCATCACTATAACCTCGCCCGCTGCATATCGATATTATGCCCTGAAGCTCGCGTCGAATTATGGGGATGGGAGTTATTTAGGTATTCGGCGACTCAAGTTTTACGAGGCGTCGTATTAAGAAAAGAGGAGGCAATGGGCAGAGATCATCTGCCCGGCCACGAGAGTCCTCCATCTAGGCCACCTCCTCGACCTGATCTCGAGCATCTCCGTCTCTGTCATTTTCAGCGCATTTTCAGCTTCGATTCTTATCATCACATTTCACTTCCAATACCTAATACGCATCGCGAGTATATATATAGCTTACGATACGTAATCCATCTTTTCTAATATCGTCTACTGCGGGCAGCGTAAGCTATATATACTTACGTGGCGTAATTGGGTATCATGGCAGAAAAGTCAGAGTTCGATGCAATTGTGAACGCGAATTTCGCGATCTCGATACCAGCAGCCACGCGCGACAAACTGGGGGTCGAGAAAGGCGACATTCTCCACGTGATGATCGAGAAAGTTCCCAAGATAGGAGGATCCAGAAGGTGAGAATGGACTATATACCACCGGGGCCATATGATGCCCTGATGGAACGCGACCTGCAGAAGGTCGAGAGAAGTCTGCCATCCACTCCACGTAACGTGCTCGAGGCCAACCTCATGTGGATGGTGGAGCACGAACCTGAAGACTACGAGCACTATGGCTCGCGCATTCGCGAGCTGAGCGACCGGATGGGGGTCTGAGATGGACTCCCGGGAAGATCAGATCAAGCGGGCCTATGATAGCGGGCAAGTTCTATGTGCGGAGGCTGGAGGCGTGAACCGCACCGAAGCCCTCTCACTGGCCGTCTGGTACGCCTTCCTCGCTGGCGTGGTAGCGTTCCTCTACATGCTGTCTATCATCATCGTAGATGCCGCCACTCTCACCATCACAGGATCGGCCACCGGACATGGGCTCTGCAACCTGACTGTGGAGGCGGATGTCATATCAGCCAACATCAGCCAGGCGGTCAACTGCTCAAGCTGGGATATTGTGGCTGGGGGGATTTGAAAATGTGTATAGGAATAGCAATTGTAGGAATTGTACCTGTGGACGGAGGACCGATCCAGTTCTACGGGGAAAACGGAAACAGCAGCCACGACAAGCTGCTATCGGAAAATGTGCCGGTCGAGCTGCATAATCGCAGCGTCAAGATTGAATATATTTTCCCGAACACGGTTCGGCTTGATGCACCTGACCGCGCATGCCAGGAACAGGCGGTTGCCTTCGGCGTCGCGGACATGGAATTCGGGACAGCAGTGTTGCGATCCGCGGTTACGAACCAGGTGTGGAGATGGCTATCTGAAAACCCATTGAAACACGACAACGCCACGCTGCAGGAAGCCGATCTGCGGGGAGCCAATCTGCGGGAAGCCAATCTGTGGAGAGCCAATCTGCAGAGAGCCGATCTGCAGAGAGCCGATCTGCGGGAAGCCGATCTGCGGGAAGCCGATCTGCAGGGAGCCGATCTGTGGGGAGCCAATCTGCGGGAAGCCAATCTGTGGAGAGCCAATCTGTGGAGAGCCAATCTGCAGAGAGCCGATCTGCGGGAAGCCGATCTGCAGGGAGCCGATCTGCGGGGAGCCAATCTGCGGGAAGCCAATCTGCGGGAAGCCAATCTGTGGAGAGCCAATCTGCAGAGAGCCGATCTGCGGGAAGCCGATCTGCGGGAAGCCGATCTGCGGGAAGCCGATCTGCGGGAAGCCAATCTGCGGGAAGCCAATCTGTGGAGAGCCAATCTGCAGAGAGCCGATCTGCAGGGAGCTGTTATGCCAGCTGGGTGGACGGCATGAGCGTCGAATCGAAGCTCTATCTGTTCTGGATATGCCTCTTCGTGGGTATATTCCTGATTCTGGGGGCGGCCCAATGAGCGCAGGCACCGGAGTCAGAAGGCGCACCAGACGCCACAACGCCGAAGCTCAGTGGAGAGCCTACCACAAGCGCCAGAGGGCGATCTACCGGACTCTTCTGGAAGAGCCTGGAGCCCGTGATTATGTGATCAATCTCAGGGGGATGGCATGACACCGCTTACGGTTGGCTCTCTCTTCTCAGGCATTGGGGGATTCGAACTCGGGCTAGAGAGGACGGGCGGCTTCAAGACGGTCTGGCAATGTGAAATAGATCCTTTCTGTTTGAAAGTTCTTGAAAAGCATTGGCCTGGAGTAAAGCGATTCGCCGATATCAAAAAGATGGGAGTTGAGGAGGAGATACCCCATGTTGACGTCATCTGTGGAGGATTCCCCTGCCAGGATATTTCCTGCGCAGGGAAGGGAGCGGGAATTCATGCTGAAAGAAGTGGGTTGTGGTGGGAAATGCTCCGGGTCGTTCGCTTGGTACGACCCCGATACGTCCTTGTGGAGAACGTGGCAGCGTTGCTTAACCGGGGGCTGGATGAAGTACTTGGGTCGTTGGCCGAAAGCGGGTATGATGCGGAATGGGCATGTATCCCGGCTGCCTCTGTTGGAGCACCTCACTTCAGAGATAGAATTTTCATCATATCCTACCCCATGCGCCAGCGATTCGAGGGGAATCAAAAAGCAGCCTACGCCAGAATACCCATGTTTGAGAAGTCTAGCTGCCCCTGGAGCACTGAACCCCCAGCTATCAGAGTGGCTAATGGGTTTTCCTCCAGGGTGGACCGACTTAGAGCACTCGGAAATGCCATAGTCCCGCAGTGTGCACAATTTGTGGGGCAGTGTCTCCTGGACTCCACCAGAACGGAGGCTGCCCAATGAAATCAGCGTTCGCTGCCATGCTCAGAGCAGGCATCACCAGGGCCATCTTCTCAGCTCGCTGCGACTTTCTGGATCGCAGAGGCTTCCTGGCGCTCAGCCAGATCCAGACGCCCACCGAGATGGCCGAAGAGCACGCTTGGGTCCGACCAGGGCATTGGCGGGCCCCTCTTCCCAGACCGGGCGAGGAGATCAGCTTCTCCGCTCATCTGGAGCCCTATTGGAAGGATGATGGCTCGTACGATATCGGCCTGTTCCGATGCAGGAGGCTGGAATGACCGACCTCTACCAAGCCGTGCTGGACGATCGGGATAGGCTGCTGGAAGAGATCGAGAAGAGAGATATCAGGATTTCAGAGCTGGAGCGGGCGATCTCGCTCAGGGACCAGCTCATAGCGATAGAGGAGGGCGAGAGATGACATTCAAATTATTCAAAGTGACTTTGCGGGGAGGAATAAACCCAGGATCTACGAACTATAATGCATCGTTCGTGGTAGCCGAATCACCCGACGCGGCATATCAAGCGGTTAGGGATTTTCTAGACAAAAACGACCTTTGCTATGATGATGAAAGAGAGTTGAAGTCAATCGAACTGCTGGCGGAGGATAGTAAATATCCCGCTTGTAGGACGATGCTGTTTCTGGTGGAGGCCCGGCCATGACCCTGACCGAAGAGCAGCGTGACGCTGTGGCCTTCGATCTGGAGGCAGCTCGGGCAGGTATCGCACATTATAGGATTGAAAATCATTCAAATGTAGATACCGAAAGCGCACTAAAAGAGCTGGTCGATCAGGCCAATTTGGCAGAAGATGCTATAGCCGAAATCGAGCGGCTGCGGGCCGAGAATGCGTGGCTGAAATCCGATCGAGAATTTCAGTCCGAGGAGCAGGCCGCCCGCGTCCAGGAGCTTGAGGGGATGCTCTCGATTCGGACGGAAGAGCTTGATATCGCGCACTCGGTGGCCAGATCCGAAAAGGAGATGCATGAAAAAGAGCTGGCTGCCTTTGCCAGGAGGATCAAGGAGCTGGAGGATGCCCTAGTGGAAGAGCGGGCTGGAGCGATTCGGTGCGAATTTTATGATCATTGTGAAATTGATCTGCCCGATGCAATGATTCGAGCACGGCAGGAACTCCAGGCCGATGGCAAGATCGGGCCGGACGCCAAGCCGCGAGTCTGGCAGATCACGGAGGAGAGAAAGGCGGCCCTCCTCCGAGCATACGATATAGTATCGTGGATAGATCGGGCGGATTCCGACAACAAGCTACACATAACCGCGATATTGGGCATGATCAAGGAAGCGGAGGCGGGGCAGGAATGAGCCCCATCCATGCTATTGGATGGGCGTGCATCGCCGTCGGGGCGCTGCTGCTCTTTTCCCATCTCTGCGATGCCGTGGTCTTGCAGATAGCCGGGAACTGCGCAGGACAGGGAACGCATATACTAACGGTCGCCGGAGCCAACGTGACCGGCAACTGTCTAAACTGGACAATCGAAGGAGGGATTTAATGACAGTCGTGGAAACTTATTACATTGGCCTCGATGAGCTCGAGGCCAGCATGATGGACGAAATCGCCGAGCTGAACCGGAGCATCCTGCTCCTCACAAAGCTCCGGGATGAGAAGATGAGGGCATTCAAGGAGATGTTTTGCCAGGAGGTGGAAGCATGAAGCCAGAGACGAAGGACTTCCTGAAGAAGATGGCTATATTGATCCCGGTGGCTACGTGTATCATCACGGGAGTGGATATAGCACTATATGCAGCCGACGCATATCATGATGGCCTCGGGCCAGCCCTCGGGGTGGGGCTCATAATAGCTCTGATTGCCGGAACGGCTCTTGCTATCGAGAGGGGGTGGCTGGATTGAGACCGCCCACCAGATGGCCTGACATTGAGGCCGCCCTGCAGAAGGGGCCACGCTCAATAGCAGAGCTGAAAAAAAAGCTGAAGATGGATCACTCCACGATAGAGATCAATCTGCAGAAGAAGCGTGCCGAGGGCAAGGTCGTGCGGGAGGAGATTGATTCAGAGCGAGCTCCTGGAAAGCGCCGGTTGACCTTCCAGCGCCGCAAAAAGGTTGTCTGGAGGCTGGTATGAGATGGCACACAAGCACCGATACATGAAAGTTGGGCGGGATTATGGAGTCACGGGGGCAACGATCCGGCACATATGCAGGCAGGTGGAGGGCAGGCAATGAAACCGATGCCGGGCAACCCACACACGTGGCCGCTGTGCAAGTGGCAAAAATACCAGCGCACGGGGTCTTATCGGGATATGTTGCGCTGGCTGAAGCATCGTGCATATTGTCTGCAGGAGGCGGGGAAATGATCGCTCCTCACCCCCAATGCTGCTGTCCGGAGTGCGTGGCCTCTAGGCGTTCTATGCTGCTCCGGACACATCCTATCCATGCACGGCGGGATGAGGACATAGCGCCAACCCCTATCCCTGTCGAGCAAGCCCTGGCCATGAGGCTGGAGGATCGTGAGATACTCCGAGGAATGCTGGCCCAGGTCGAAAGCGACATCCGGGCTCTGAGGGATTGTGCATGAACGGCCCCCACATACGCTTTTTGCATGCTGTTGAGAAAGATGGCTTAGACCTGAAAGATAGGGCGATCTATCTGACCGAAAACGCTGCTCAGGCGGCCAAGCTCGCGAGCTATATCGAGCGATTCCCATCAGAGGCAGCCGCCCACCGGGCGGATCTCAAGCTTGCCATCGGAGACGTTTTTGTTCAGGCTGCCATGATGTGTCTGGATTTGGGTCTGAGCCCACAAGATATCTACGATTTGGGCCGGCTGCATGTCTATGAGCGGTTCACCGATTTTGCGGAGAGGGGATGGGAATGACCGCGAAATGTGGGACGTGCTACTGGAATGTGACCTTGCCGTTTGCCCTCCAGATCGGAAATGGCGTCCGGGGGTCAGCATGGTAATCTTTCTGCTGAGAGACAAGGCCATGATCGACCTTGCCGGTAAGCAGTCTTGCATCTGCCACCGGATAGAGCACCAGACGGAAAGGGCTGTACTGCTGTCGGTTATCCACAGGATCGACGGGGAAGAGAAGAAAAACGCCTCCTACTGGCTGCCGAAGTCACAGATTCTGATTGACAACCAGAAGCCAGAAGGGATGATAGACCTCGCCGCCGCCGGAAAAATCGAGATTCCCGAATGGCTCTGGAAGGAGCGGAGGGAAGTGCCATGATCCCCGCGCAGCTACAGAATCCTGCCTTTCGGTTTATAAAGGTCGCGGCAAAGTCTAAGCGGCCAATCGAGGACAGATGGCATGCTGTCGCTGTTCTGAAAGAGAACGATCCTGACGATGAGCACCTATGGGACGAAGAGATAGCCGTGCTCCGGGCCATGCTTACGGAGGCTGAGTAGATGGTCGCCTCCCACAAGTACCGGCCCACTCGAATAGGCCGGTTCAAAGATCTCCCCGAAGGCAGAGAACCGGAAACAGCATCGAAAGCTATCGTCTCCCCAGACGACTATCCAAAACTCTGGAAGATGTCCCAGGAGGGCTATCTGAACAGCGTCATAGGCCGGGCATTCGGGATCAGCGGTACCCACGCGGGCAAGCTGATCAGGAAATATCAGGCGGAGGAGGGGATATGATCTATCTGGCTTGCCCTTATTCTCATCCGAACAGCGACGTGAGAGAATACCGATTTAGGCACGCGAACCAGGCGGCGGCAAAGCTTATGAGGGAGGGGCATATCGTCTATTCCCCCATATCTCATACTCATCCTATTGCCGTGGATGGAGATCTTCCTTTAGATTGGGCTTACTGGCAATCGGTCGATGAGTTCTACATCCGGTTATGTGAGAAGGTGGTCGTTCTGGAGCTAAACGGCTGGCAGAAGTCTGAGGGAGTTCGGGCAGAAATCGATATTGCACGGGCGTTGAATAAGCCGGTGGAGTTTATGGGGGTGGAGGGGCTTTGACCGACCACATAACCCTCCGGATCGGCCAAGAGGCCCCGCTCATGTCGCTGACCGGCCAGAGGAGGACTGTCTGCTATCTTCTGGTCCACGAGACAAAGAAGGCCCTCCTGATCGCAGCCGTTGAGAACCTCGACGGCATTTGCCAGGACGCCAAGAACTACTGGTTTCCCAAGTCGGTGATCCTGGTGGACGGCGAAAAGCTTCGCTGTCAGGCCGTGAATGAGGCCGAAGATGCCAACATAATCCAGATACCGGCTTGGATCTGGCAGAGGAAAGAACCGGCCAAGCCTATGGGGGCACCCCGGTGATGGCTAGCCCTGCCTCTGCTCCGACTTCAGAATTGTTCCAACTGCAAATGCAAATTTCAGATTTGCAGAAGAGGTTGGAGTTCGCAGAGGACAATATAGAGATTCTACAGGATCTTGTGATTCGCCAAAAGAGGCGGATCGACTCGCTAGCAAACGTGCAGGTGGAAGTGACAAAAAAGACCGATGCCAGGCTCAACAAGCTCTATGATTGTCTTACAGATGCCACGATGGCCGGACAAATTGGCATGCCATTCAAACAGGCTGCCCGCGAGGTAGGGATTACAAGGCAGAGACTAAGCCAACTAAGAGATCTGATAGCAAAGGATGAGCGATTTGCTCTTTCAAAGCATCCCAGTCATAAAGCCAAGTGGATTGTGTCACTGTCTCCAAAATCTTTACATGATCTGAAGAAGGTAAAAACCGCAAATTTGCATTTGCACCAAATGGGGGAGTGCAAGTAGTGTTTGCACGTATTTATATATCATTAATGTATATTATTAGCTTAGCCAAAGCTAAGACATATAGTATACTACACATCTATTCGTATATAAGTGTTACGATTCAGAGGATTTTGAGAGATCACACATTAGACAAACTTGAATGTGCAAGTGCAAATTTGCACTTTTCGATGAGAGGTAATTGAGATGGAAGAATATCAAATTTATCAGAAGCTAGCGCGCTTAGAGGCCACTAAAAATCGGCTACAGATCAAGCTCATCGCAGTAGATTCAAGAATCTCGGATCTTCAGAAGGAATTAGAGAAAGATGCCCCTGAGATATGCAGCACAACAGGCGTCTATGTGATCCGAAGTGCGAACCGCTACAAGATCGGATACGCTAGCAACGTCCACGATAGGCTAGATCAGATTCAAACAGGTTCGCCCTTCAGATGCCGGATAGTAATCTTCATTCCGTGTGAAATCGAGCGCGCGATGAGGTTAGAAGCATACTTGCATATTCATTTCAGCCATAAAAGGATGATTGGTGAGTGGTTTGAACTAAATCAAGTCGATTTGAAAGAATTGCTAGAGATATGTAAGTCCAAGCACCATCACGACATGTTCCAAAAGCTATTCGATGAACGCGAATGGGTGGAAAAGGAACCAGTCATCATACCAATAAAAGATGCATGCGCCGTCTTGAAACTCATAAAAGAGATCAGCAACGAAGAACACGGCTTGGTACCAGTGTCTAGGGTAATTCAGAGATCTTTTTCCATTGGTATGTTAGAAAGCGAAACGAGAAAAATTTTAGATCAAATCAGGCGCGACGGTGATGTCTTTGAACCAAGGCCCGGCCTGTTGAAACTGCCCTAATATTATTATTTGAAATTAAAAGGAGTGAGTAAAAATGACAACCCACAACGAAACCGAAGCCCGGAAGCGGCTCATTGAGGAAAGCTTTGCAGACATGTATCCAGAGGAGGACGAGTAGAATGGCAGCACGAGTTATAGGAATGGACGAGCTAGGCGCAGCCGTCAAAGAGTACGCAGCCCGCCACGACCTGACCATGAGCAGCAACGAGAAAGGCTTCTGCCTGATGCCCGGAGATGTGGTCATCACCCTCCTGGATGGGAAGCCATCGTGCTCCAATGCGGAGATCCTGGATAGCCTCATAGAGATCCTGATGGACTTGGCGGAGGAACCCGCCAGAGCCCCACAGAAGCCCAATCTCCCCGCCAGACCTACAAGCACCAAGACCAACGGCAGATCGTCGAATGGTGGGCCTCTAGCGAAGGCGGGTCTAGCCGTCAGGGATCTCCAGGTGGCCGAACTGACCTTCGAGGATATCAAGACCTACATCTGCCCGGCTGCCACGGACCAGGAAACCATGATGTTCCTGAAGCTCTGCCAGGCCAGGAATCTCAATCCCTTCCTGAAGGAGGCCTACTTGATCAAGTACGATTCTAGCAAGCCCGCTCAGATGGTGGTAGGGAAGGACAAGTTCACCAAGACCGCCGAAGAGCATCCCCAGTTTGACGGCTACCGGGCTGGCATCATAGTGTCTGTGGGGGATGAGATCGTAGAGCGAGAGGGGACATTCTACAAGAAAGGCGAGGAACTGGTGGGCGGCTGGGCAGAAGTCCATCGCAAGGACCGCAAGATGCCATTCAAGCAGACCATCCCGCTATCCGAGTACAACCTGAAGCGGGCCAATTGGCTATCTATGCCAGGGACCATGATCAGGAAGGTCGCCCTGGTGCAGGCCTTGCGGGAATGCTTCGCGACCGATCTGGCCGGCTGCTACGATTCTGCGGAAATGGACCAGGCAACAGAGACAGAGTACGAGGTGGGGGCATGACTCCCCCCACCTACCGCCCATCTACCATTTACATCGAGATAGAGGTCGAGGAATGAGCGACGACGTCTGTATCCATAGAGCACCAGGCACTTGCTGCCCCGAACCGAGCTGTGACCACCGGAAGGATCGAGGCCTGATCC
>MTKW01013616.1_pt1 | contig 19910 bp, 14 predicted proteins | sample 1042761 | NCBI WGS metagenome assembly MTKW01 (sample SAMN06205366, study PRJNA360243) | anaerobic digester metagenome | biome: Wastewater treatment plant; feature: Anaerobic digester sludge; material: sludge; isolation source: anaerobic digester fed with sludge from wastewater treatment plant ... | reverse complement strand
AGTAGTAACTGTAATACCCTGCGGCATAACCGCTGTTCCAGATATGGTTGAAATATGTCGACCTGTATCTGGGTTTGATCTCCGGTATCAGACCATACTTGTCGAGCACTTTCTTTTCAAATTCCCGGATATCTATATCAACCGGTTCGGTAATAATGTGGTATTCCATATCAAGCAGGGCGGCGGCAAGGAACTCGACTGTCGTGAAACCCATGTTGAATTTTCCTGCCTTGTCGAGCTTGTCTATGATCTCGGCGGGGATTACTTCTCCTGTCTGGTAATGCTTCGCGTATTCCCTGAGGACTTCCGGTTCAAGAACCCAGTGTTCCATTATCTGCGATGGAAGCTCAACAAAATCCCTGGCTACCGAGGTTCCGGAAACGCCCGGGTATGTTGAATTGGAGAGCAGCTGGTGGAGGGCATGTCCGAATTCATGAAAAAGGGTGTTGGCTTCATCGGGTGTCAGCAGCGACGGCTTGTCGGCCGAAGGAGGAGTGCTGTTGGTTACCATCGTCACCACGGGATGTATCATGTTCCCGTTCTTGTCGCGGCTCTGACCCCTGTAGGCTCCGCACCATGCACCTCCCCGCTTTGACGACCTGGGATAATTGTCGATCATCAGCACCCCAACATGTTCATTGTCGCGTGTCACCTCAAAGGTCAGAACATCGGGATGGTATTTGGGGATATCGGTTCTCTTAGTGAAATCGAGATTGTAAAGCCTGTTTGCCACGAAGAACATACCTTCAATAACATTCTCTATCTGGAAATACGGCCTTGTCAGTTCATCGTCGAGATTATACTTTTCCTTCTTTATCTTTTCGGTGTAGTACCACCAGTCCCAGGGCTCAAGTTTGAATTTCCCGCCTTCCTTGTTTATTATCTGCTGCTGGGCTGCAACTTCGGCTTTGGCAACCGGAAGGGCCGCTTCCCATACCTGTACAAGGAAATCAAGAACCCTCTCGGGAGTTTTTGCCATGTTCCGCTCGAGAGCAAAATCAGCATAGCTTCTGTAGCCGAGCAGATTAGCCCTGTCGAGCCTGAGCCTCGCGATCCTGGCAATAATCTCCTTATTGTCGTATTCATTGTCATTATCACCTTTCATGAAGTATGCTGTGAAGATCTGCTTCCTCAGTTCCCTGTTTTCCGCGTATTTCAGGAAGGGTTCCATTATAGGATACTGGATGGTAAATGCCCATTTTCCTTTCTGATCCATCTTTTCGGCAGTTGCAGCGGCCTGGGCTACAATACCTTCGGGAAGCCCTGCCAGATCCTCTTCCTTGTCGATGAGCAATGTGAAGTTGTTGGTCTCAGCAAGAAGATTCTGACCGAATTTTACAGTCAGAAGAGACATCTCTTCATTTATCTTTCTCAGTTTGTCCTTGTCGGCGGGCGACAGTTCGGCGCCACTCCTTACAAATCCCTTGTAGGTGTCGTCGAGGATTTTCTTTTCCTCGTCGGTCAGATTGAATTTGTCCATATTCTCATACACCGATTTAACTCTGAGGAAAAGGGTATCGTTGAGGTTGATGTCATCCCTGTGCTTGGAGAGCAGGGGAGCCATTTCCATGTTGATTGCCTGAAGCGAATCGTTGGTGTGGGCCGAGTTGAGAGCCCCGAATATACGGCTTACTTTCGTGAGCAGCGTTCCGCTGTATTCAAGCTCCTTTATCGTGTTTTCGAAAGTAGCTTCCTCTTTGCTTGTCACTATCTTCCTTATGACAGCCTTTTGTTCTTCAAAGGCTTTCAGATACGCGGGCTTGTAATGTTCCGGCTTTATCTGTTCAAAGGGAGGAACGCCAAAGGGTGTGTCAAATTCATTCAGAAGCGGATTGTCGCTTTTTTCTTTCCTGTTGCATGAGGTGAAAATGACTGAAGCCATAATGATAAGAAAAGCTAATTTTTTCATCATAATTTAGTTTGAATTTTAAACCCACATGACTGGAAATTATATAAATACATCTTTGAGTATCTCATACATGTGGGTTTTATATAATGTTAAAGATTGGTTGGTTATTACACCGACCGGTAAGATACAAAGATTAAAAATTCTGTCAATATTAGCCAATTATCCCTGTTTTTTCTTCCTTGGCTTTCTTTTTTGTTCCCTGATCTTGAAAAGAATATCTCCCTTGTTGACGTCGGCTCCCTGGGTTACAATTACCTCTGCAACCTCCCCTTCCCAGGGACATTTTATTTCATCGATGTAGGAATTGGTCTGGATGTAGCAGATCCTCTCTCCGGCATTTACCAGATCGCCCTGCTTCGCCGGCTCTGTCTGCTCACCGTAAAGGTTATAGTAGATCTTTCCCTTTGCCGGGGAGGTCAGGGACTTTACCGAGGGATCATCCTTCGCGGCAGCCGCGGGTTTAGGGCTTGGGGCAGCGACAGTTACTACAGTCTTGGCATTTCCGGCCATTGATTCCTGTTCTTTGGCTTTTGCAAGCTCGGCCTCAAACCTTGTTTTGGCAACTCCGCTTTTGTAATCGCGGTATTGCCTGTCGTGCATGGCAAGTTCGAAGAGTTCTTCCTCATCCTGACCTGGATCCCATCCGTTCTTCTTCATCTCGGCCCTGAAGGAGGGAAGTTCGTCGGGATAGGCATCCTGCGGATTGCCGGTGTAGAATTCCTTTCCCAATTTTTTAGCAAGGCTCACGATCTCGCTTCCCAGCTCACCCGGAAGCTTGCCGGCCTTGCCAAGGATCATGTCCCAGGTATTGTTGTCTATCATCCCGTACCTCTCCTTGCCGCTTGTCATCTGAATGATGTTCATCAGGGCAACATTCTTCACATACTGGCTGAAAGGTGTAACCAGCGGCGGATAACCAAGCACAGGCCATATGGTTTCAACTTCCTGGAAAAGCTTTACCACCAACTCGTCTTCGGTCAGCTCCGGAAGTCCTTGTTTTTTTAAAGAGGAATTTATCCCCTGGTGCACTCCTTTGAGATCAGCCATCATGCTGCCCATCATTCCGCCCGGCAGACCGCTGTTTAGAAGCAGCGATGATACCTGCCTGTTCCTGGGATCGATGAAATATCCCAGGAAATCATCGATGAACGACTGGGTAAGAGACCTTACTTTCATATAGGCATCCATGTTGATTTTCGGGACATCAAAGCCGGCATCATCCATTATAGCCCTGACGGCTATTACATCGGGATGAATCGTGCCCCAGCTCAGCGGTTCCATGGCTACATCTATATAATCGGCTCCGGCCCTTGCAACTTCGAGCATTGAGGCCACTGACAATCCCGGACCGGAATGACCATGATAATCAACCACGATACCCGGGTATTTCTTTTTTATCTGCCTTACCAGTTCCCCCAGGGTGGCAGGTCTTCCAATTCCGGCCATATCTTTAAGGCATATCTCATCAGTGCCGTAGTCGACAATATGTTTTACAACATCCATGTAATAGTCTACAGTGTGAACCGGTGAATGGGTTATCGAAAGGGAAGCCTGGGAGATCATTCCTGCCTCTTTGGCATATTTCACCGACAGTTCCAGGTTCCTGTGGTCATTCAGGCCGCAGAACGACCTTGATATATCAACCCCCTGGGCTTTTTTCACCTTGTACATAAGCCGGCGCACATCGGCCGGAACCGGGTACATCCTGATACCGTTCAGTGCACGCTCGAGCATGTGCGTCTGAATGCCCGCCTGGTTGAATGGCAAGGTCCATTCCCTCACTGCCGTATTCGGATTCTCACCATACAGGAGCTGAACCTGCTCAAAGGCTCCCCCGTTGGTCTCAACCCGGTCGAAGCATCCCATTTCGATTATATGAGGGGCAACAGCTTTTAGTTGTTCAACGCGAGGCTGATATTTTCCCGACGACTGCCACATGTCGCGGTAAAGCAGACTGAAACGGATTTTTCTCTTCATATCGTGTTTGGTTTTCAGGGTTTGCAGGCTGACCCGGAAATGTCATTCTGCAACCGGTTATAAATACAAATTAAGCTCAATTATGGGGGACTACAACTGATTAAAGTCAGAAAAATACATTGTCTTGCGGTCTCGCGGTCTTGCAGTCTTGCGGTCTCTTCTAATGCAGCCCATCGCCTATAATACATAATACATAATACATTATAAGTCTTGCAGTCTTGCGGTCTTGCAGTCTTGCGGTCTCTTCTAATGCAGCCCATCGCCTATAATACATAATACATAATACATTATAAGTCTTGCAGTCTTGCGGTCTCTTCTAATGCAGCCCATCGCCTATAATACATAATACATAATACATTATAAGTCTTGCAGGTCGTGTAAGTTGTTTACGTAGTGCTGGTTATGTGGCTCGTGCTGTTTGTGTGGTTAGTGCCCTAACTGCTAATTGCCAATTGCCAATTGTTTATACATCGCCTATAATCCATAATCCATAATACATTATAAGTCTTGCGGTCTCATATTCCCCGCGTTTTGCACATTTAAAAAAAATTCAATTTTCCTGTCACATTTTGTAATTTCGATTCGTATATATGTTGTATGATAAACCCGAATCCGGAACTCTTAAAAATCATTGAAATGAAAAACAACAGAAAACACCCGGTCTTAATGCTCCTGGCCATCGTTTTAATGGCGTTAATAAGCACACATGGTTGCGGATTGGACGACCCCGCTGATGCCGATTTATTACTTGAAGAACAGATGATAAAAGACGGCACGCACCCGATTCTTGGCTCCTGGAGGCTCTACGCTTTTGTATCTGCCGACGGAAGCTCTAAAGTTGCCAAACCAACAGTCGAAGAATGCAAAACTTGTTATACCATCGTTATCAAACAGGACAAAACTATCGAAGGAAGAGCGTCAGCTAATGAAATATCCGGTTACTTTGATTTAAAAAACAATACTATTAAACTGGGGTTGGCTACATATGCTTTAGCTATTTCACCTGAAGATGCAGTCCGTATTGAAGAAGAAATAATACCAAAAATCAATAAATTCAAAGTAAAAGGTAATCAATTGTTTTTATTCTATTCCGGGAATGATTACTTGTTATTTCATCGTACAATTGAATAGTCATGAGGACAATAATACATATGTCAATCGCTGCCATCATCATGATGGCAGTGATATCACCATCGGGGTTCTCACAGATAACCACGAACGAACTGCCGGTCAGTTTTAACCTAAATGAGATAAAAGATCCCCCGATACCAATATTCGTAGATCCTCCCGATATGGANNCAAATACTGATTCAGATGGTCAGTGGGAAAAGCTTTCTGATGGAAGCGTTTTGTGGAGAATCTCATTTATCGCCAGTGGTGCAGATGCTCTTTTCTTAACTTACGACAGGTTTTGGCTGCCTGAAGGAGGGAAATTGTTCGTGTACGGACAAGATAACAGTGATGTTATTGGTGCGGTTACACATGAGTACTTGCAGGTCGTGTAAGTTGTTCGGGTAGTGTTGCTTATGTGGCTCGTGCCGGATGTGTGATTAGCGCCCTAACTGATAATTGCTAATTGCTAATTGCTAATTGCTAATTGTTTATACATCGCCTATAATCCATAATCCATAATACATTATAAGTCTTGCAGGTCTTGCAAGTCGTGCAGGTCTTGCAGGTCGTGTAAGTTGTTTACGTAGTGCTGGTTATGTGACTCGTGCCGGATGTGTGATTAGCGCCCTAACTGATAATTGCTAATTGCCAATTGCCAATTGTTTATACATCGCCTATAATACATTATACATAATACATTATAAGTCTTGCAGTCTTGCGGTCATGCGGTCTCTTCTAATGCAGAACATTGCCTATAATACATCGCCTATAATACATTATACATTGTCCTGCGGTTTCTTCGTCTCCCATTCTCCCATTCCCCCATTCTCCCCTTCATCCTCTCCACGCCGCCGCTTGCCGTTCTTTCCCTGTGCCCTGCGCTCTGTGCCCTGTGCTCTGTGCCCTGTGCTCTGTGCCCTGTGCCCTGTGCCCTGTGCTCTGCGCCCTGTGCCCTTTGGCCGCGTGCCGCGTGCCACTCGCCGTTCATTCAATCCTTGATACAACGAACAGAATATCCATGTGATAGGGATGTTGCTGGGACAAGCCCTAAGCTAGAATAGTCATATGAAATTATATAAGACCATGCCCACGGAGTACGATTTTTAGAATCTCCCATTGATGGGGTCCAAAGATAAAGCAACCGTCCTTTCCTGAAAAAACCTCCATTGTCCCCCCATCGCAAGCCTGCAGGAAGACCGGAAAATCCGCTTGAATTGGTAGCCCCGGTGTTTGGCGGATCCCAGAACTGGGTGCCGGGAACCTTCATTTTCCCGCCGGCGACATCTTGTCCTCCCAGGCAGATGGTTAACTTCTGGATTTCGGCACTATCCGGAACATGCCATCCTGCAGGACAAAGCTTTCCTGTGCTAACCGCGTACCAGTTGTACAAAGCGCCATAGGTATTCCTGCCGCTTTCCTCATCATTATCGTACCAGCAGCAGGCCGGTGTCCATGTGGTACACCAGGCATCGTTTGCACTTACCTCCGGTATGGAAGCGCCATCGTTAAAGCTTGTTGTTTTGAGGTTTTCAGCCATCCATACCTGGGTCCCGATACCGATAGTTGAATAAACATTCCCATCTATATCCGTAACGCTACCTTGCTCTCCCGAGAGATCAAATGGCGTAACAAAGGATAACTCTTCCCCGTACGCGGTACCCGCCGCGCTGCTTGCATAGGCTCGTACATAATATCGAGTCTCGGGTGTCAGGTGGTTAATAATGATCTCAAAGGGTGTCAGGTAAGGATTAAGGAATGCAGAAATCTTATTATCATTTATCGTGGGCGATGGAGATTTGCCCCAGCATATACCTTTTTCTATCAGTTCATCTCCCATCACTGAAACAACCTTTCCGCTTACCAGCGCTGAAACAGGAGTGATAGTAAGTATCCCGGTAGTCTCGACTTCAGCTAATGGCATTTGCTCTCTTTTACAAGCTGTAATTGAAACAAGAAAGAATACCGTGATACATACCGGCGATAATATGGATCTCTTTATTTCTTCTTTCATTTTATTGATGTGTTTACAATACTACAACTATTTCAATTAACCTGNNCCTTTCCAGGTGATGAAGTACTGCAGAACGGTGGCGCTCTGCGCCCTGTGCCCTGTGCCCTGTGCTCTGCGCCCTGCGCCCTGTGCCCTTTGGCCGCGTGCCGCAAGCCGCTCGCCGTTCTTCCACCCTGCGCCCTTCACCAGACAGTAAAAAAAAAGGAAAGATAGTTGGGAGTTATCTTTCCTTCATTAACCTAAACCTGATCGTAGAATGTGGCCGGACGGCCGAATAAAGAACGTTTACATCCTATAGACGCCCAAGCCCGCATTTTGTTGCAGATTTTTATGTTAATGTTATGTTAAGCATTTGTTAATGCATGCCGAGGCGGGCCTAATGTCCGGAATATTAATGTTATACGGTCAGAAAATTTTCCGCCTGCATCTCTAAACTGTTTAATAAATCGTATGAGAGACAAGAATATCACAATAACACTCAATAAATCCTTGTTTCAGTCATTGCGGAACAGGCAAAAATATCTAACTTGCAACACATTCATGCTTTATGATATCAAAGCTTAAATACAGCTTCATGATGCAGCGCCTCGGACGAAGGCTCTACAACTGCCTTATGTTCTACAGCCTGTAACAGGTACATCTGCCGGCCGGTTGCTTCCGGTCAGTTTTTTCTCCTCTTCCTGTTTTTATTGTTATCTATATGAAGGGATTGATTTTCAATGTTAAACGGTATTCGGTCCATGATGGCCCGGGGATAAGGGTGACTTTCTTCATGAAGGGCTGTCCCCTTTCATGCTTGTGGTGCCATAATCCCGAAGGGATATCACCCGAGCCACAGACTGTTGTTCAGACACGGAAAGTGGGAGAGAAGGAATTCAACAGCAGGGAAATGGTGGGCAGATATTATTCGACATCAGAAATACTTGAGATCCTTGACCGGGAACGGATTTTCATGGAGCAGTCGGGAGGAGGGGTGACTTTTTCGGGAGGCGAACCCATGATGCAGCATGAGTTCCTGCTCGAAGCCTTAAAGGCCTGCCGTGAACATGGCTATAACACCGCCGTGGATACATCGGGTTATTCTTCCGCGGAAAGCTTCATGACAATAATGCCCTATACCGATATCTTCCTCTTCGACCTGAAACATACCGACGATAAGCTTCATGTTGAATACACGGGTGTCTCAAACGACAGGATAATTGAAAACCTCAGGATGATATGCGACAGTGGAAAGAACGTTATTGTCCGCGTACCCGTTATCCCGGGGAAAAATGATGATGAAATGACTTTAAAATCAATGCGCGACCTGCTGAGCAGCCTGAACCGGGATAAGCCTGTCGGTATAAACCTTCTTCCATTCCACAGGATAGGGATGAATAAATACGGCAAATTTGGGATGAACTACAGAATGAATGATACAACTCCTCCTTCACCCCAAAGGATGAACGAGTTGAAGGACTTCTTTGAAGCAGGCGGTTTTAAAGTGAAAGTAAGGGGTTGAACAATAGAAAAGTAATTAACAAAATTGAAATTATGATACTTACAGACAGGGTAAAGAGACTGAGAGAACAGAGTATCAACGCGGTGGAAAGGATAAGCGCCGAGAGGGCACAGCTTATAACCGCCTTTTACAAAAGCGATGAGTCAAGGGAGCTTTCGGCTCCGGTCCGCCGCGCAAGGGCATTTGAATACCTGCTCAGGCACAAGACCATCTGCATCAACCGGGGGGAACTTATTGTCGGCGAACGCGGTCCTGAACCGAAAGCCACCCCGACCTATCCCGAAATAAGCCTTCATTCGGTTGAGGACCTGGAAATCCTCGACAGCCGGAAGAAGGTGTTTTTCAAGGTTGATGAAGAAGTGAAGCGAATATATCGCGAGGAGATAATCCCGTACTGGAAGGGCAAGAGCAACCGCGACAGGATCATGAGCCTGATGACGGACGAATGGATGAAAGCCTACAGGGCGGGTGTTTTCACGGAATTCCAGGAGCAGCGGGCACCGGGACATACTGTACTTGGGGGAAAGATGTTCCGGACAGGTTTTCTGAAGCTGAAGGAAGAAATCAGGGAAAGCCTTGAAAAACTTGATTACTATAATGATTTCGAGGCATTCGACAAGTCAGAGGAACTTAAGGCCATGGACATAGCCTGCGACGCTATAATAATGTATGCAGGACGACATGCCGATGAACTTGAAAGGCTGGCTTCGGCTGAGACTGATCCCAAAAGAAAGAATGAACTGATTGCCATGGCCGCAATATGCAGAAAGGTGCCTGCACATGCCCCGGAAACAGTTCATGAGATGCTTCAGCATTACTGGTTTATCCATCTTGGAGTGATCACTGAACTGAATCCCTGGGATTCATTCAATCCCGGAAGGCTCGACCAGCACCTGTTCCCGGTATGGAAAAAGGAAATGGAGGCCGGAACTCTGACCGATGAGCAGCTGTTTGATCTGCTGGGCTGCTTCTGGGTGAAATTCAATAATCATCCTTCGCCTCCCAAAATTGGTGTCACAGCCAGTGAGAGCAATACTTACACAGATTTCTGCCTTATAAATCTCGGAGGAGTGAAACCCGACGGATCGGATGCAGTCAATGAAATGAGTTACATTCTTCTCGATGTGATAAGGGAAATGAGAATCCTTCAGCCCAGTTCCATGGTCCAGATAAGCAGGAAAAGCCCCGACAGATTCATTCACAAGGCTCTCGATATAATAAAAACCGGATTCGGACAGCCTTCATGCTTCAATACCGATGCAATCATCCAGGAAATGCTGAGGCAGGGGAAAAGCATCGTGGATGCCCGCGACGGAGGGGCTTCCGGATGTGTGGAAACTGGTGCTTTCGGTACAGAGGCCTACTGGCTTACAGGCTACTTCAACCTGACAAAGATACTTGAGCTTACGCTTAACAACGGGTTCGACAAAAGGACAGGTGTTCAGCTTGGTCCCGAAACAGGACAGGCAAGGGATTTTAAAACTTTTGATGAACTGATTGATGCTTTCAGGATACAGGTAAGATATTTTGCCGATATCAAGATAAGAGGAAATAACGTGATTGAGAAAACCTTTGCACGATGGCTGCCTGTTCCGTTTCTTTCGCTTCTGGTTGAGGATTGCATCGCCAATGGGAAGGACTATAACGGGGGAGGCGCGAGGTACAATACCACCTATATTCAGGGTGTGGGCCTTGGATCGATTACCGACATCCTTACATCAATAAGGTATAATGTGTATGACAGGAAAAACATCACATGGGATGAATTGCTGAAAGCAATGGAAGCTGACTTTGAAGGCTGTGATCAGTTGAGATACGATCTGATCTACAATACGCCAAAATACGGCAATGACGATGATTATGCCGATCAGCAGGCAGTTACAGTGTTTGAGATCTATTATGACGCGGTCAACGGACGTCCATGCTCAAGGGGCGGCGTGCACAGGATCAATATGCTTCCCACTACATCGCATGTTTATTTCGGAAGCGTTACAGGCGCCACAGCCGACGGAAGGAAAGCTTTCACTCCGCTTTCGGAAGGCATTTCCCCAAGTCAGGGCGTCGACAGCAACGGACCGACCTCGGTGATCAGATCGGCTTCAAAGATCGATCATCTGCGTACGGGAGGCACTCTTCTGAATCAGAAATTCTCGCCTTCCTTCTTCGACGATGAGAACAGCTACAATTGCCTTACCTCACTGATCAGAAGCTATTTCAGTCTCGACGGCCATCACATTCAGTTCAATGTGGTAAATGCCGAAACACTTCGCGATGCACAGAAGCATCCCGAACTATACAGGGATCTGATAGTCAGGGTGGCAGGATACAGCGACTACTTCAACGATCTGGGAGAGGATCTTCAGAATGAGATCATCCTCCGGACCGAACATGAGTCAGCATAACACACTGAAAGGTATTCAGGACAACTTATTTCTTCTTATCCTTCACCTCGTTGAACATTGATGTTGCCGTGGCAACAATACCGGCGATGTCAGTAAGATTTGAAGGAAGTATAATGGTATTGTTTTGTTTTGCAAGGTTTGCAAAACCATTCAGGTACTGTTCAGCTACCCGGAGGTTCACGGCATTTAAGCCATTTTCTTCCGATATTGCTGTTGCAATGGCTCTCAGACCGTTAGCTGTTGCATTTGCCACCTGCTCAATTTCGGAAGCACGTCCGGCCGCTTCATTGATCCTCTTCTGCTTTTCTCCTTCCGACCTGAGAATGAACTCCTGCTTGTCGCCGTCGGCAACATTTATCTTGGCCTGCCTTGTTCCTTCCGATTCGGCAATGATTGCCCTCTTCTCCCTTTCAGCCCTCATCTGCTTCTCCATGGCATCCTTGATGCTCTGGGGAGGTATAATATTCTTTACCTCATAACGGGTTACCTTAACGCCCCATGGTTCACTTGCCTTGTCGACTGCATCAACAATAGTGGCATTTATCGATTCTCGTTCCTCGAATGTACGGTCGAGTTCGAGCTTGCCGATAACGCTCCTCATGGTTGTCTGTGCTATCTGAATCGAAGCAAAGCGGTAGTTGTCAATACCGTAGGAGGCTTTCTTAGGATCAAGGACCTGGAGGTAGAGAATGCCGTCGACCTCAATTGCAATATTGTCGCGTGTTATACAAGTCTGAGATGCAACATCTATTGCCTGTTCCTTCAGAGTATGCCTGTACCTTATCTTGTCGATAAATGGTATAAGTATCTGGAAACCTGCACTGAAGGTTGTTCTGTACTTTCCGAGTCTTTCAACGATTATTGCAGTTCTCTGCGGAACAACCTTCACCATCGACGAAATAAGGATGAAGGTTAGTAAGACAATCCCTATAAGAATGATTGTGGTACTGGGATTTGCTGCTGACAGTGTAATTAGTTGCGTCATTTTTCTATTTTTTTGGTTCAATAAACAGTTTAAAATTCTCCTTTGACTTGATAATGACGGTTTGCCCTTTTACAATGGATTCCGTCGATTCAGCCTTCCATGTGGTTCCCTTGAATTCGACCTTCCCTGTATGTCCGGGTTTGAAATCCATGGTTGCAACCGCTTCCCTCCCCGTGAATTCATCTTCCACGTCCTTCGATAATTCATCCTTGCTGTAGAAGAAGCGCCTTTGTATCATTTTCCTGAGAAGTACCAGGGAAAGGATGGAGGTGACTGCAAAAACTATCGCCTGAAGGTTTATGCCCGGGTTGGCTATCAGGCAGAGAAGCGCGGTGACCCATGCTCCCACTCCGAAGAAGAAGATTACAAATCCGGGAAGGACCAGCTCCAGCAGAAACAATACAAGTCCGATGATAAACCAAACCAGTTCCGGCTTTGAAAAGATAGATGTCATAGTAATGGCGTTTTATTAGGTGTGTGATGTCGTTTTTCCAATTAAGTAAAGATATGATAAAAAATATGAATTAAGTGCAGCTTGCCGGCAGATATGAAACAGCCTGATAATTTTTATCATAATACTCATTTAAGGTTCCGGATGTCAGTTTTTTTTCATACATTATTACACAAATTAAAAGCCGAGGCCATATGAAAAAATTCTTTGATTATTTTGATGAAAGATACAGGCAATCAGTGCTTAGCGGCTCTGCGTCCGAAGATGGTCCCGTGATCACGGTATCCCGTCAGACGGGATGCGATGCCCGCGAAACAGCCGCCGGTATTGTCGAAAAGCTTAATTCCATTCATAAAACGACAAAATGGAAATGGGTCGACAAGGATATTATTTATTCAATCGCGAAGGAGCTTAATATCGATACCCAGCGTGTCGAGAGCTATTACACGGGTATCAAGCTTTCGAACCTGTCTGAAATGATAATGGCTTTTTCAGGAGGGTTTGTCAGCGACCTGAGAGTTAAAAAGGCAATAAAGGATGTGGTCCTTTCGATTTGCAAGGAAGGTTATGTTGTCCTGGTTGGAAGGGGAGGGGTTTCAATATCGCAAGGGATCAGGGACTCCTTTCACGTACGACTCGTGGCGCCGTTTGATTGGAGGATGGAAAATGTGATGAGGAAGAAGGAGATGGATAAGGAAACTGCTCAGAAGTATATTATCGAAACAGATTTGAAAAGGGAAGAGCTTATCAGGACTTTCCTGAATAAAAAGCAAAGGAACATCGACAACCTGTTCGATGTTACCATTAACAGGAAATCATTCCCTGTCGACGAGATCTCCGGTTTCGTTGCTTCCATGTACGAGCGCAAGATGGCTGTGCAGAAGGCTGAGAGGGATAAGATCAAATCAGTCCTTTAGAATTCACCCAATTCGCCTACTTTCTTTATATGAGTGCTCAGCCTGCTGTTGAGGCATTCCCTGTATGCTTCCCAGTCGGTTATAGGTCTGCGGGCCACTCCCGTATCCATTGCTGCCCTGGCCACACAGCTTGCCACACACGAAATGAGCCTCGGATCAAGCGGTTTTGGTATGATGTATTCCTTCCCGAATGAAAGGGATTCAAGTTTGTAGGCTTTGAGAACAACATCGGGAACGGGCTCTCTGGCAAGAGCGGCAAGCGCCTTCGAGGCAGCAAGTTTCATTTCTTCGTTGATGCCGGAAGCCCTTACGTCAAGGGCTCCCCTGAATATATAGGGAAAGCCGAGTACATTGTTGATCTGGTTGGGATAATCCGACCTGCCCGTGGCAAAAATAAGGTCATCCCTTACCGACATGGCATCTTCCCAGCTTATTTCAGGATCGGGATTCGCCATCGCGAAAACAAGCGGATGGTCGGCCATCGTCGCGAGCATCTCCTTTGTAAGTGTACCGGCTGTCGAAAGACCAAGGAACAGATCGGCTCCCTTTACTGCTTCGGCCAGAGTATCGATATTCCTGCCGGTAATGAATTCCTGCTTGTATTTGTTGAGATCCTTTCTCTTACTGTTGATCACTCCCCTGCTGTCGGCCATAACAATATTTTCTTTCCTGACTCCAAGCCTGGTGTAGAGCCTTGTACAGGAAATAGCCGCGGCACCGGCACCACAGACAACCAGCTTCAGATCCTCAATCTTCTTGCCCGAGAGCTCGAGAGCATTCAGAAGCCCGGCTCCTGATATTATGGCGGTGCCATGCTGATCATCATGAAAGACCGGAATATTGACCATAGCCTTAAGCTTCTCCTCTACCTCAAAACACTCAGGAGCCTTTATGTCTTCAAGATTTATTCCGCCGAAGGTAGGCGCTATTTTCGCGCAGATTTCAACCAGCTTATCGGGGTCCTTCTCATCTATCTCGATGTCGAATACGTCAATATCTGCAAACACCTTGAAAAGAAGCCCTTTACCCTCCATGACCGGTTTGCCGGCCAGGGCACCGATATCTCCCAGTCCAAGAACAGCCGTTCCGTTCGTGATCACTGCCACCAGATTCCCTTTGGCAGTGTAGTTGTAGGCTTCATCCGGATTCTTTTCAATCTCAAGGCATGGATATGCCACTCCGGGTGTATAGGCCAGACTCAGATCATTTTGTGTGCAGTAAGGTTTTGTCGGTATTACCTCCACTTTTCCGTGGCGCCCCCTGCTGTGATACAGAAGGGCATCTTCCCTGGTGATTTTTGGCATGGACTGTGAATTTTACAATGCGAAATTATATTTTTAAACTCATCTTTTTGCATTAACGACAAAATTCAATATTTTCAGCGATCTGTTTTTTCATTTGTTCATATATTATGATGCAACACAATTATGCCATCGGTGTCGACATTGGAGGCAGCCATATCAGCTGCGCTGCAGTCGACCTTGAAACGCTTGAAATAATTGATGCGACGCGGATTGACAATCCCGTGGACAATAAAGCGGAATCGGATGTTATTATCGGAATATGGGCTGAAACCATTTCCCACGTGGTTGAGAAGATACCGGAAGGAGGAAGATTGAAGGGTATCGGCTTTGGAATGCCGGGACCTTTCGATTATGTGAAAGGTATCAGCTATATCAAAGGCGTGGCCAAGTATGAGAAGCTGTACGGCTGCAACGTCAGGGAAGCTCTTTCAGCCCGGCTCAGCCAGCCCGAAGACTTCCCTATACGGTTTATGAACGATGTCTCGGTTTTTGCCGTGGGTGAAGCCCTTGTTGGAAAAGCCTCAGCTTACCGGCGATCAATGGCAGTGACTCTGGGAACCGGTTTAGGCTCCGCTTTCATAGCCGACAAAATACCTATAGTCGACGGTCCCGAAGTGCCTAAACTTGGATGTGTCTATCATCTTCCTTACGGCGACAACATTGCTGATGATTATTTTTCAACACGCTGGTTCGTAGGCAAATATAAAAAACTGACAGGCAAGGAACTGAGCGGGGTGAAGGAATTTGCCGAACTGGCAGATTCCGATCCGGTGGTACATGAGCTGTTCTCTGAATTCGGCAATAACCTGGGAGTCTTCCTCGCCCCGTGGCTGAAGAAATTCGGAGCTGAGATAGTGGTAGTAGGAGGTAATATCTCCAACGCCTATCACCTTTTCGGCGATATTTTCGAAAACAGCCTCAGAAAAGAGAACTGCGACTGCAAAATAGCACTTTCCGAATTGAAAGAAGATGCAGCATTCCTCGGAGCCGCGTACCTTATGAATGAACAATTCTGGAAGGATATTCAACACGCGCTCCCGCTTATGTAAGCAATTAGCAATGAGCAATGAACAATTAACAATTAACAATTAACAATTAACAATTAACAATTAACAATGAGCAATTGGCACGGGGCGGAGGAACGGCTTGCGGCGAGCGGCATGCGGCTGGCGGCAAAAGCACGGGGCACAGGGGGCAGTGACAGGTCTTGCAGGTCCTGCAAGCTGAGGAGTGAAACGACGAAGTCCCGCTCCGCGGGATCATGCAAGTCTCTTACAATGAGATATTTAACTGACACTAAACGCTAAACCCTGAACGCTAAACCCTTAACCCTAAACGCTAAACGCTAAACCCTAAACGCTTAACCCTAAACCCTGAACGCTAAACCCTTAACCCTAAACGCTAAACGCTAAACCCTGAACGCTAAACGCTTTACCCTAAACTGCTATAATTCAATTTTAAACTATTAACCTTTGCTTTGAACCTTGAACCCCGAACTTCGAACTATCAATCCCGAACCGCTAGCCGCGTGCCTCGCGCCGCGTGCCGTTCTTTCTACTTTCCACTTTTTATTTTTTTTAACTTTCTACTTTCCACTTTCTACTTTTAACTTAAACCCTTTCTGACATGTCAAACGATAAAATCAACATCTCCAGGATAAGTCCGGTCCTGATGGCCTTTTTTGTAATGAGCTTCGTCGATCTTGTGGGCATCGGCGTCGACCGAGTTAGCAAGGATATGAACCTGAGCGCCACCGTTGCACAGCTCATTCCTTCAGCAGCTTTCCTCTGGTTCTTCGTACTTTCTGTTCCCGTGGGCGTAATGCAGTCGAGACTGGGAAAGAAGAACATGCTCAACATTGGTATGGGCGTGACAGCCCTGGGACTGCTTGTTCCTTTCTTCTTTTATACCTTCCCCATGGTTCTGACCGGTTTTGCCCTGCTTGGAATAGGGAATACAATTGTGCAGGTATCGGCAAACCCTCTTCTGGTAGATGTTGTGCCAGGAAACAGGGCTTCGAGCTTCCTGAGCTTTTCCCAGTTCATCAAGGCTATCGGATCAATGATAGGAGCCCCGCTGGCTGCATTTTTCGCGGCCCGGTTCGGCGACTGGAAAATTATTTTCCTCGTTTTCGGTGTGGTATCGATACTGGCGGTGCTATGGCTTGGTACGGCAAAGATTGAAGAGACGGTGACAGGGNNCAAAGCCACCTTTGCTTCTTCATTCAGGCTTCTGGGAAATAGCTTTGTGCTGATGATGGTGCTGTCGATCTTCCTGGTAGTAGGAGTCGATGCCGGCTTCAACTCCAATTCCGGACAGTTTCTTATCAAGCGCTTCGGGATAGACCAGACTGCAGCTGAATCGGGGCGCAGTTTATATTTCTTCGGACGTATGCTCGGGACCTTTGCAGGTGCAATCCTGCTGACCAGGATCTCATCGGGCAGGTTCTTCATGTGGACATCGGTACTGGGAATCATCTGCCTTACGGCAATCGTTCTTGTAAAATCAGCGGCGTTAGCCTGGGTGCTAGTGTTCCTTATCGGTCTGGCAGTTGCAAATATATGGCCCCTTGTCTTTTCAATAGTGATCGGACGACATCCCGACAAGAGCAATGAGATATCCGGACTTGTAATGATGGCAATATCGGGAGGAGCAGTTATTCCCCTGCTGGTGGGATGGGTAAGCGATATCAGCAATATTGCCCTGGGAATGACAATACTTATTGCATGTATGGTGTACCTTTGGGCTGTTTCTGTATATTGCCTGAAGAAATTATGATTTTATAAATTTTACGAAATAGAAGAGAGACTATGAAAAAGGAGAATCTGGGCAGGCGTGATTTCCTTAGGAAAACCACAGCCGCCGCGTTTGCTTTAACGATTGTTCCCCGCCACGTCCTTGGGGGACAGGGATACACTGCACCCAGCAGCCAGCTGACAAAAGGGATAATCGGTGTCGGTGGCATGGGGAGGGGGCATTTCGGGTACGAGGGAACCCGCCTTCTGGCCGTATGCGATGTCGATAAGACGCATCTCGATCAGGCTGTAGCCCTGGCCGGCGGAAAGGTGTCGGGATACAGCGATTTCCGGGAATTACTTGCCCGGCCCGACATCGATGTTGTACATATTGCGACACCCCCTCACTGGCACGGTATAATGGCAAAGATGGCAGCGGAAGCAGGAAAGGATATATGGTGTGAGAAGCCAATGACAAGAACCATCGGTGAAGGTATAAAAGTTGTTGAGGCTGTTAATAAGGCGGGAAGAATGTTTCGCCTTAACACCTGGTTCAGATTCAAGGATCAGTTTTATGGACTGAACACCACGGTGAAACCTCTTAAAAAACTTGTCGACAGCGGTGTTCTGGGATGGCCTCTGAAGGTTACCGTAAGCGGCATCACCGGCTTCGACTGGAAATTCTACTGGAGCGGACTGCACAACCTGAAGCCGGAACCTGTTCCGCCGGAACTGGACTATGATTTCTGGCTCGGCCCGGCTCCATACAAACCTTATAACGCGGAAAGGGTCCATTCCAAGTTCCGCGGTTACTGGGATTACGACGGCGGAGGTCTTGGCGACATGGGACAGCATTACATCGACCCGATACAGTACTTCCTCGGAAAAGATGACACCAGTCCCGTATCAGTAGAGATAGATGCTCCGCAGCAGCACTACGATGCAGTAGGCTCATGGAGAAGAATTACCTATACCTATGCCGACGGATGCAAGATCATACTCGACGGTGAAAACCGCGACAAGGATGCCGCTTATATCGAGGGCCCGCACGGAAAAGTTTTCAAGGGCTTCAGATCGGATATAAAGGATATGCAGAAACTCATCGACTCGCTTCCTGATCCTGAACCTCAGATAACCACATTCTCCGAGTCAGTGATAACCAGGAAAAAGTTTGCCCTCAACGAATCGAACGGCCACAGATCATGCACGGTGGTCAACCTGGGAATTATCGCGTTGAGACTGGGACGTAACCTTAAGTTCGACCCCGTCGCCCAGCAGTTTATAGATGACGACGGCGCCAACAGGCTTATTAACCCACCAATGAGAGGCGAATGGAAAATATAACCAGGTTGTGATATGAAACCCGCTTTCTGATAATCACTTGTCGGAACAAACGGATTCCATCTGATCATACCATTAAAATAAAATTATACACGGATGAAAATAAAAACTACAATACTTGCTTGCTTAACTCTTCTGCTTGTATCGGGAAGCTCTTATTCCCAGGACAGAAGGACTTTGCAGACCAGGGTCGCGGATCTGCTGGCCGCCTTCCCTGCAAACAACCTGGCTTATACCGATCAGCTCATGGGTGAAATGCTTAACCTGGGCGACGAAGGTTTCAAACTGATATGCGACCAGATAATTCCTGCCGGAGCGGGCGACGACACCCGGGCACGGTTTGCAATTAAAAGCCTTTCAAGATTCCTTTCACAGAAGGGAAAGGAAACGGAAAAAGCTTCGTGGGAAAAGATTTGCATCAGCTATGCTGTTTCGCAAAAGGATAACGGAGTGAAGGACTTCTTTATGAAACAGCTCCAGACTGTGGGAGGTGATGCCACAATTGAAGCCCTTAAGAGCTATCTTGTCGACAAGGAGATGTGTTATCCCGCCCTTGCAGCAATTCAGGCTGCCGGAGGAGCAAAAGCTGAGGTGGCTCTTGCTGAAGCCCTCAGAAACAGGCAGCTTCCCTGTGCTGCAGCCGTGATGAACGCCCTGGCTTCGAAGAAGTCAAAGATTGCCGTGAACGAATACATAAGCTGGGCTTCCGACATCAATGTGAATACCCGCTCGTCGGCACTGAATGCACTTGCAGCCAGCGAAAGTCCGGCAGCTCTTCCCGTACTAATGAGAGAAGCTAAATCGGTGCTTTACATGTGGGAAGTCAGCGGAGCCACGGCATCACTGCTTAATTACGCGCTTAACATGGGAAACAGAGGCGATCTCAAAACCATGAACAAGATCTGCAAGCTGGTGATGGCCAAATGCAATAAGAAACTGAATGTCCACTACAAGGCACAGGCTCTGTCGATTTATGCACGCTTCCATGGATTCGATGCATTCAATGTCCTGAAAAAGGCTTCCGAATACTCCGACAAGAGCTACAGGTTTGCTGCCTATGAAGCATCTCTTGCAATTCCGGGACAAGAAATAATCAATGCCTGGATAGCATATTACCCAAAAGCAAAAGCCGATGCGCGTCCTGAAATTATCTGGATGCTGGGCCGCAGCGGCAACAAGACGGCACTTCCGGTAATCTCGATCGCCCTGAATGATACTGATTACAGGGTAAGGGCAGAAGCCGCGGCTGCTATCACCTCTTTAC
>MTKW01005070.1_pt1 | contig 19918 bp, 17 predicted proteins | sample 1042761 | NCBI WGS metagenome assembly MTKW01 (sample SAMN06205366, study PRJNA360243) | anaerobic digester metagenome | biome: Wastewater treatment plant; feature: Anaerobic digester sludge; material: sludge; isolation source: anaerobic digester fed with sludge from wastewater treatment plant ... | reverse complement strand
GTAACTACACCGGATGCCACAGTACGGCCACCCTCACGGATTGCGAACCTGAGGCCTTCTTCCATGGCAATTGGAGCTATCAGTTCAACCTGGATTCTTACGTTATCGCCAGGCATGACCATCTCTACGCCTTCAGGAAGGGTGACTGAGCCGGTTACGTCTGTTGTACGGAAATAAAACTGGGGCCTGTAACCGGTGAAAAACGCACTGTGCCTTCCGCCTTCTTCTTTGGTCAGTACATAAACTTCAGCACTGAATTTAGTGTAAGGCTTAATGCTTCCCGGCTTCGCAAGAACCTGGCCTCTTTCTACCTCGTTCTTGGCTATCCCTCTTAGCAGGCAACCTACGTTATCTCCTGCCTGCCCGCTGTCAAGGGTCTTCCTGAACATCTCAACTCCTGTTACTACTGTAGTCCTAGGCTTTTCAACCAGCCCTACGATTTCAACCTGGTCTCCTATCTTGACCAAACCTCTCTCGATTCTGCCGGTTGCAACAGTTCCACGTCCGGTAATCGTAAATACGTCTTCAACTGAAAGCAAGAACGGCTTATCTACTGCCCTTTCAGGAGTTGGAATGTAGCTGTCTACTGCTTCCATAAGCTTCAGAATCGGGCCGCACCACTTGCAGTCAGGGCTTCCACATCCACACTCAAGGGCCTTGAGTGCAGAACCCCTCACTACCGGTACCTCGTCTCCCGGGAACTCATACTTATCCAGAAGTTCCCTTACCTCAAGTTCTGAAATCTCAAGGAGCTCTTCGTCGTCTACCATATCAATTTTGTTCAAAAACACTACTATTGCAGGAACTCCTACCTGCCTTGCCAGAAGAACGTGCTCTCTGGTCTGGGGCATTGTGCCATCGGCTGCTGACACTACAAGAATTGCCCCGTCCATCTGGGCAGCTCCGGTAATCATGTTCTTAATGTAGTCAGCATGCCCGGGACAGTCTACGTGGGCATAGTGCCTGTTGTCTGTTTCGTACTCTACGTGGGACACCGAAATGGTAATGCCCCTTGCCTTCTCTTCAGGGGCTTTGTCGATCCTGTCAAAAGGCGTGAAATCAGCAAAACCCTTAGATGCAAGTACCCTGGTTATCGCGGCTGTGGTTGTCGTCTTGCCATGGTCGATATGCCCGATAGTACCTACGTTCACGTGAGGCTTAGTTCTTTCAAATTTCTTCTTGGCCATTTCTTGATTTAATCCTCCTTACATTACACTCGCCCGTAATATTTGGCGACTACTTTATCCGCTTCTGCGGGTGGAACTACATCATAATGTGAAAACAACATGGTGTAAGTGCCCCGCCCCTGGGACCTGGAACGAAGATCCGTTGCGTACCCAAACATTGTTGCAAGAGGCACAAGGGCACCGATAACTTCATATACTCCGGCAGTCTCCATTCCGGTTATCTGGCCTCTTCTTGCGTTAAGATCCGCAAGAACTTCACCCAGAAACTCAGAAGGAGCTGTAACTTCAACTTTCATAACCGGTTCCAGAATCACAACTTTTCCCCTGGACAAAGCATCCTTAACAGCCATAGAACCTGCAACCTTAAAAGCAATCTCAGATGAATCAACTTCGTGATAGGACCCATCCTCGAGAATAGCTTTAACATCTACAAGGGGGTACCCTATCAAAGAACCAGATGCAAGGGCTTCTTTGATCCCGGCTTCAACTGCAGGTATGAATTCCTGAGGCACAACACCGCCACGAATGGCATTTTCAAATTCGAAACCCTGACCCCGCCCAAGGGGCTCAAGTTTGATTTTGACGTGCCCGTACTGGCCTCGACCGCCTGTCTGCCTCACAAACCTGCCCTCGCCCGAAACAGGGGCCAGAATGCTTTCTTTGTAGGCTACCTGAGGCTTTCCTACTACTGCACTTACGCCAAATTCTCGAAGAAGCCTATCACAGATGATCTCCAGATGCAACTCGCCCATACCGGCAATCAGAGTCTGGCCTGTCTCATCATTTGTTTCAAAAGTAAACGTTGGGTCTTCTTCAGCGAGTTTGGACAGGCAAACTCCAAGTTTATCAAGGTCTTGCCTGGTCTGAGCCTCTATAGCCACAGTGATCACCGGAGTGGGGAAGGATATCCGCTCCAATATAATCGGGTGTTTCTCATCACATAGAGTATCACCGGTTACCGTGTTTTTCAGCGCCACAGTTGCGACAATATCCCCTGTTGACACTGCTTCAACGTCTTCTCTGTGGTTTGCATGCATCAAAAGAAGTCTTTGGATCCTTTCGGTCTTGTTGCGGGTAGCATTGTATACGTAAGAACGATTGGTCAAAACCCCTGAGTAAACCCGAAAGTACGTGACCCGTCCAACATATGCATCTGTCATTACCTTAAAAGCTAAGGCGCAGAAAGGCTCATCATCGCTGGGTTTTCGTATTGCCTCTTCATCTTTACCCGGTACCTGGCCTTCAACCGGGGGTACTTCCAAAGGGGATGGAAGAAAATCAATTATTCCGTCCAAAAGCCTTTGTACACCCTTGTTTTTGAAAGATGAGCCGCAAAAGCAAGGAACTAACTTGTTGCTGATGGTACCTCTTCTGAGTGCCTGTATGATCATATCTTCAGGTATTTCTTCTCCCTGAAGATATGATTCGAGTATTGCATCATCAAAATCAGATGCAGCAGTCAAAAGATTCTCCCGGTGTTCTTCAAAAAGTTCCCTCATGTTTTCAGGGATCTGGCACTCTTCTACTTCGAGGCCAAGTTCATCCTTCCAGTAAAACGCTTTTCCGCGAAGAACATCCACGACCCCTTCAAAGGTATCTTCAACACCTATAGGTAAGACTACGGCTACAGGCCTTGCTCCTAGCTTTGTATCCATCATCTTCATGGCTCTGTAAAAATCAGCACCTATAGAATCCATCTTGTTGATATAAGCAATTCTGGGAGTGTTATAACGATCCGCCTGTCGCCAAACAGCCTCAGACTGGGGTTCGACACCGCCCTTGGCGCAGAATATTGCCACTGCGCCATCAAGTACTCTAAGGCTCCGTTCAACTTCTGCAGTGAAGTCAACGTGCCCTGGCGTGTCTATAATGTTGATTCGGAAATCTTTCCAATGACAAGTAGTAGCAGCCGAAGTAATGGTAATACCTCTTTCCTGTTCTTGCTCCATCCAGTCCATGGTGGCTGACCCTTCGTCCACTTCCCCTATACGGTGAACCTTACCCGAGTAGAATAAGATACGTTCAGTGGTCGTCGTCTTGCCTGCATCAATATGGGCCATAATTCCGATATTTCTGATCTTTTCCAACGGATATGTCTGCGGCATCGAATTCCCCCCTTTCAAAAATTTTGCCCCAAATTGCCTACCACCTGTAGTGGGCAAAAGCTCGGTTCGCTTCGGCCATCCTGTGCATTTCTTCTTTTCTCTTTACAGTGTTTCCGGTGTTATTTGCTGCATCCAAAATCTCGCCTGCCAGCTTGTTCTCAAAACCTCTTTCAGAACGAGCCCTGGAAAAATCAACAAGCCACCTTATAGCCAGAGACAATCTTCTTTCCGATCTTACCTCTATAGGTACCTGGTATGTGGCACCTCCAACCCTTCTCGGGCGCACTTCAAGAACAGGCATTACGTTTTTCACAGCCTGGTTAAGTACTTCCATGGGTTCTTTGCCCGTCTTTTGCCCGATTATATCCATAGCGTCGTAGACTAACCGTCTGGCTGTAGATTTTTCCCCATCGTACATAACTTTATTGGTAATCCTGGTTACCAACACCGAGTTGTATACAGGATCCGGTACCCATGTTCTTGAAGGAGCTCTGCCTCTTCTAGGCACGAAATTCACCTCCCGAATTCTACTTTCTTGGTTTCTTAGTGCCGTATAATGACCGTCCTTGCCTTCTGTCAGTCACACCCGCGGCATCCAGTGTTCCTCGCACAATATGGTAACGCACTCCGGGTAAGTCCCTTACACGTCCTCCCCGTACCAGCACTACTGAGTGCTCCTGAAGATTGTGGCCTATTCCGGGAATATAAGCCGAAACTTCAATTCCATTGACCAGGCGAACACGGGCAATCTTTCTAAGAGCCGAGTTCGGTTTCTTAGGAGTAGTAGTCCTGACAACAGTACAGACACCGCGCTTAAAGGGATTTGCCTTCAATGCGGGGGATTTAGACTTCTCTTTTGTCACTTTTCTTCCCTGCCGGACTAGCTGATTAATCGTTGGCACATTTAACCCTCCTTTCTCACATCACTAAATTCACTAATTGTTACCTTCCAATATGGCACAGCACGAAGCTCCCACGCTTATGCTGCAGTATTCGCCAAGTTCTTTCATTGTTGAAACCCAGACTATCTCTACGTCATTTTCTTTCGCAAGATCCAGTACATCTGTTATTATCTTCATTTCAGCGTTCTGTGCAACAAGAATCTTCCTGGCCAGGCCCCCTGCAATCGCCTTGGATACAGCTTTTGCCCCTGCAACCTTATTCTTCTTGGGTATATGATCGTAGTCCGGGCCTAGCATGTATTTAGTCTCCCTTACGGTAGCATAAAAAAGCACGCTTTATGAGTTTAGCACCCTGATAAAAGCGTGTCAATGGTGGCCACAACCCTGAAACCCGCTCTTCATTGGCTTTCGTTTTGTGAACCGGGAGCAATAGGATTCACCATCCCGCTCCCGGTTCTTTTTCTAAAATCAGATATCAAAGACCCATATTTCCCTTGTCCTGGGAATGCTGTCCGCATGAACGGTTGTTTGAGATGAGTCTAACCTGACTACGTTCTTCTGGCCTTCAACAAAAGCATCAACTGTAGCAATCGGCCATGACTGGATGAATCGTGTTCGATAGTGCATAGGCACCACAACATCCGGTTTGAGCAAGCCCACAACATCCCTGGCAACCTGTGCATCTATAGTATAGTATCCTCCCACAGGCACACACAAAACGTTAACCGGGCCTATTTCTTCAGCCTGTGCCGTACTAATCATATCTCCCAGATCTCCTAAATGCGCAACAGTAATCCCGGCTACGTTCATAACAAAGATAGCATTTTCTCCCCGGAGTTTTCCTTCCTGGTCATCATGATAAGAAGGTACCGTTCTGAATACCGTGTCTTCTACAGTCTCCTTAATCTGTCTGGCCTTTTTGGCCTCTTCATCCAAACCTCTTAAAACCTTAAAGTCTCCTGGTAGTACGTGGACGGCGTTATGGTCATGATGCTCATGGGACACAGTAACAACATCGGCCGTTTCTTCTATTTCGGGATAAGGAACATCCTTCCCAAAGGGGTCGGTCACTATTTTTAGACCACCGGGAGACTCAATCAAGAATGAAGCATGGCCTAACCACTTCATCTTCATTGTCCAATCCCTCCATTTTAATAAGCTTACACCTAGAGCCCGTCGCCCACAGCTTCCATTTGATCAGTGTCTTGCAAAACAGGCACAACTTCAATTTCATCGTACCTTTGCATGCCTGTTCCTGCCGGAATTAGCTTGCCGATAATTACGTTTTCCTTCAATCCGAGAAGGTTGTCGATCTTGCCTTTGACTGCCGCATCTGTAAGCACCCTTGTCGTCTCCTGGAATGAGGCAGCCGACAAAAATGAATCCGTTGAAAGAGATGCCTTGGTGATTCCCAGTATAACCGGTTTACCGGTAGCAGGTTCCCCACCTTCTTCATATGCCTGGGCGTTTGCTTCGGCAAACTCGTGGATATCTACAACCCCTCCGGGCAAAAGCTGGGTATCGCCTGGTTCATCAACTCTTATTTTCCGCATCATCTGCCTGATAATTACTTCAATATGTTTGTCAGAAATGTCAATGCCCTGAAGCCTGTATACTCTTTGAACTTCTCTCAGAAGGTACTCTTCAACGGCTCTGACTCCTTTGACCCTCAGTAAATCATGGGGATTAACAGAGCCTTCTGTGAGAACATCACCAGGTTCCACTGTCTGGCCGTTTGCGACTTTAATCAACGCCCCGAAAGGAACCACAATGGTGCTTTGGTCACCGTCTTGAGAGGTGATAACAACTTCACGTTTCTTATCCCCCTCAATAATCTCAGCGACTCCGCCAATCTCAGCTATAGCTGCCTGGCCTTTGGGCTTCCTGGCTTCGAAAAGTTCCTCAACCCTGGGAAGGCCCTGGGTAATATCTTCTCCTGCAATACCTCCCAGGTGGAAAGTTCGCAGGGTAAGCTGAGTTCCAGGCTCGCCAATTGACTGGGCTGCTATTGTACCTACTGCTTCACCTACGTCCACAACCTCGTTTGTTGCAAGATTCGTTCCATAACACTTAACACACACCCCGTGCTTGGTCTCACAGGTAAGAACAGATCTCACCTCAACCTCGGAAATCCCTGCATTGACTATTAGATCAGCCTTGTCGTCGTCTATTAACTCCTGGCCCTTGCAAAGAACCTCGCCTGTTTCGGGATGCACGATATCATCAACTGCATACCTTCCCACAATTCTATCCCGCAAATCCTCAATAAGTTCTCCGTCAACTTCAACGGCCTTAACCAAAATGCCGGCATCGCACCCGCAGTCATGTTCCCTCACAATCACGTCCTGAGCCACATCAACCAGACGCCGTGTCAAATAACCTGAGTCTGCAGTTCTTAGCGCGGTATCAACAAGGCCCTTTCTCTGGCCGTGGGTAGACGTAAAGTACTCAAGAACTGAAAGCCCTTCCCTGAAGTTCGACCTAACAGGTTGCTCAACCATTCTTCCTGAAGGGTCAACCATGATACCCCGCATTCCGCCTAACTGAGATATCTGCTGCATGTTACCCCTGGCCCCTGATACCGCCATCATGTAAACAGGATTCCATTTTCCAATGGAACTCTGAAGAGCCGTGGTTACTTTATCAGTTGCATCTCTCCAGACATCAATGACTTTGTGATAACGTTCATCATCGGTCAAGAAACCCATCCGGTACTGTTCCTGGATCTCATTGACTTTTTCGTCTGCCTCCCTGAGAATCCCAGGTTTTTCTTCAGGCACAGAAATATCGTCAATGGATATAGTTGAACCTGCCCGGGTGGCATACGAAAACCCAAGTTCCTTTATGCCGTCCAGCATTTTGGATGTAAGCTCCATACCGTAACGCTTGATACTGCTTGCCACGATTCTACCAAGCAACTTCCTGTCCACTACTTTGTTTGTGAACCTTAAACCATCGGGAAGGACCTGGTTGAAAATGCATCTGCCCGGTGTGGTGGTCAGTCTTTCAGACCCGTTCTGATTATCGTATCTGAGAACCACAAGTTCATGGAGCCGGACACCACCTGTTTCATAAGCCATGATCACTTCATCAATGGATGCATACTTCTTCAAAATGTCCTTTTCGTCTACCTGTTCAGGATCTTCAGCATCTGTCAGAGTAAGGAAATAAATCCCCAGAACAATATCTTTGGTAGGCGTAACTGCCGGCGTTCCGTCTTTTGGAAGCAATAAGTTGTGAGTTGACGCCATAAGTATTCTAGCCTCTGCCTGAGCTTCTGCAGACAAAGGTACGTGTACAGGCATCTGGTCACCGTCAAAGTCGGCATTGTACGGCGGGCACACCAAAGGATGAATCTGTATAGCCCTGCCCTCAACCAGCACAGGTTCAAATGCTTGAATACTCAGCCTGTGCAAAGTGGGAGCTCTGTTTAAAAGCACAGGATGTTCTTTAATAACCTCTTCAAGAATATCCCATACCTCAGGCCTGGCCCTTTCCACAAGCCGCCTGGCACTCTTTATGTTATGGGCAAGGCCTTTTTCTACAAGCCTTTTCATGACAAAAGGCTTAAAGAGNNAGAAGGTTCTGTCTGAAGCGCCCCTGCTTACCCTTTAGCATATCCGATAAAGACTTAAGAGGCCTTTGGCCCGGACCTGTAACAGGCCGTCCCCGCCTGCCGTTGTCAATCAAAGCATCAACTGCTTCTTGCAGCATTCTCTTCTCGTTCCTGACGATAATATCAGGTGCACCAAGATCCAACAGTCTTTTGAGCCTGTTGTTTCGATTTATTACCCTCCGGTACAAATCATTGAGATCAGATGTGGCAAATCTTCCTCCGTCAAGCTGTACCATAGGCCGCAAGTCAGGAGGTATTACAGGTATTACGTCCAGAATCATCCATTCAGGCTTGTTTCCTGATGTTCTGAATGCCTCTACGACATCCAAACGCCGTATGGCACGGGCTTTTCGTTGCCCTGTTGCGTTCTTAGCCTCTTGCCTGAGTTCCTCAGCTTGCTTGTCAAGCTCCACCCCGGCAAGAACTTCCTTAATAGCCTCGGCTCCCATACCTGCTCTAAACCGGTTTCCGTACTTTTCTTTGGCTTCTCTGTATTCGCTCTCAGTAAGCACTTGTTTATATGAAATACTTTCACAATCCCCTGGATCGGTTACAATATAGGCTGCAAAATATAGCACCCGCTCAAGAACTCTGGGCGACATGTCGAGCAAAAGGCCCATTCGTGAGGGTACGCCTTTGAAATACCAGATATGAGATACAGGTGTAGCCAGTTCAATGTGGCCCATACGATCGCGCCTGACCTTGGATTTGGTCACTTCCACACCGCACTTATCGCAGACTACCCCTTTATACCGGATTCTCTTGTACTTACCGCAATAGCATTCCCAGTCTTTGGTCGGCCCGAAAATTCTTTCACAAAAGAGTCCGTCTCTTTCCGGTTTCAACGTCCTATAGTTAAGAGTCTCGGGTTTTTTTACCTCGCCTCGAGACCACTCTCTGATCTTCTCGGGTGATGCAAGAGAAATGCGCATCGCAGCAAAATTATTGACGTCCACTCTTTAACATCCCCTTTTGCATTAGCTTTCAGGTTCATCTTCATCATCAAACTCAAGGTCCCTGATAGACCTTACCCGGCCCAGGCGGCCCAAATCGTCCATGGCGGTCCGGCGCACTTTGCGCTTGGCCTTTACCCTTGCTGGTTTCTTCTTCTTTTTGACAGCGAGCTCATCTTCTTCAAGTACCTTGGATACATCGTCTGGGACTGTGACGCCCTTGAAAAGTTCATCGAATGTCATTTTAGTATCCTCTTCTCGCTCCTCTGCAGTAGCATCGTCGTCGTCCTGAGTCAGGCCATCAGATTTCTCAGTATCAAGATCCACGCCTTGGTCTTCCGAAGATTCACCATACCCGGAGCCATGGTCATCCCCTGCAGGGATATCCTGGTATTCATCAGTCTTATCCTCATCTTCGTCTGCTGCGGCGACAATCTCGGTTTCTTCGTCTTCATCTTCATCGTCGGGTTCTTCCCTTCTCCGGCGACGGGCGGGCCTTCGCGGCTCTAGTTCAGTCACAAGGTCAAGTTCCCTTGCTGTCTCCTGTACATCATCGTCTAATTCCTTTACTTCGATTTCCTTGCCCTTTTCATCAAGTACCTTTACATCAAGTGCAAGGCTCTGTAATTCCTTAAGCAAAACCTTAAAGGATTCAGGTACTCCTGGTTCAGGTATGTTCTGCCCTTTCACTATGGCTTCATATGTCCTGACTCTGCCGGTTACATCGTCAGACTTGACAGTAAGCATTTCTTGCAGGGTGTACGCTGCACCATAAGCTTCAAGAGCCCAGACTTCCATCTCACCGAACCGCTGTCCGCCCATTTGAGCTTTCCCACCCAGAGGCTGCTGGGTTACCAGGGAATAAGGGCCTGTAGAGCGGGCGTGCACCTTATCATCTACAAGGTGCAGGAGTTTCAGCATATATACATAGCCTACGGTAATCGGACTATCAAAGTATCGTCCGGTTCTGCCGTCCCTGAGTCTCACCTTGCCGTCTCTTGAAATCCCTGCTTTCTCAAGCAAGTGTGCAACTTCTTCTTCATTGATTCCATCAAATACAGGGGTTGCTACGTGAATACCAAGGGCTTTTGCAGCATACCCCAGATGGCACTCGAAAATCTGTCCGATATTCATACGGGATGGGACCCCTAGGGGGGTAAGCACTATTTCAACAGGGGTGCCGTCAGGCAAGAATGGCATGTCTTCCCTGGGCAAAATCTTGGCAACAACCCCTTTGTTCCCATGGCGCCCTGCCATCTTGTCGCCTTCTGATATTTTGCGCTTCTGGGCAACGTATACTCGAACCAGCTGATTTACACCTGGTGGAAGCTCATCCCCTGTCTCTCTGGTAAACACCTTTACGTCAACTACAATACCGCTTTCGCCGTGGGGCATCTTAAGAGAATTGTCCCTTACCTCCCTGGCTTTCTCGCCGAATATGGCACGTAAGAGCCGCTCTTCCGCAGTAAGTTCTGTTTCTCCTTTCGGAGTAACCTTTCCAACCAAAATATCACCGGAACGTACCTCTGCACCGGTTCTGATTATTCCACGTTCGTCAAGGTCTTTTAGTTGTTCCTCGCCGACATTGGGGATATCTTTCGTAATTTCCTCAGGGCCTAATTTCGTGTCTCTCGCGTCGCATTCGTATTCTTCTATGTGGATTGATGTGTAAGTGTCTTCTTCAACGAGGTCCCTTGAAATGAGAATCGCGTCTTCATAGTTGAATCCTTGCCATGGCATATACGCCACAAGAATGTTCCTTCCCAGGGCAAGTTCTCCCATATCAGTAGATGGGCCGTCTGCAAGAACGTCTCCTTCTTCTACCATTTGCCCCTTTGAGACAATTGGCTTCTGATTGAAGCACGTTCCCTGATTCGAACGGCTGAATTTCTTAAGCCTGTAGACATCACGCTTACCTTCGGCTGTTTCAACCACAATCTCAGAGGCAGATACCCGTACAATCCGTCCGGCTCTTTTGGCCACGGTAATTACCCCGGAATCAAGGGCCGCTCTGTACTCAAGGCCGGTACCTACGTAAGGAGTTTCTGCCCTAACCAGGGGTACCGCTTGACGCTGCATGTTAGACCCCATAAGAGCCCTGCTTGCGTCATCGTGTTCCAAGAAAGGAATCAAAGAGGTCGCTACCGAGAATACCTGCTTGGGAGATACGTCCATGTAGTCTATCTGCTCAGGAGGCAATTCCAGAACTTCCTGTCCGTACCGGGTCATTACACGCTCGTCCACAAAATAGCCCTTATCATCTATTACCGCATTTGCCTGGGCTACAACGCAATCATCTTCCTCATCGGCAGTAAGATAGTCAATTTTGCCGGTTACTCTCTTTTCCGCTCCGTTGACTTTTCTGTAAGGAGTCTCGATGAAACCCAACCTGTTAACCCGGGCGAAGCAAGAAAGCGAGTTTGTAAGTCCGATATTTGGCCCTTCAGGCGTCTCAATAGGACACATTCTCCCGTAGTGAGAGTGGTGAACGTCACGAACTTCAAAGCCTGCCCGATCACGGGTAAGCCCTCCCGGGCCCAGGGCTGAAAGACGTCTTTTTGCCGTTAACTCTGTAAGCGGATTAGTCTGCTCCATAAACTGAGATAACTGGCTTGAACCAAAGAACTCTTTGATTGCGCCTACTACAGGCCTTACGTTGATCAGGGCCTGAGGAGTAATAATATCAATATCCTGGATAGTCATCCGTTCCCGGACAACCCTTTCCATTCTGGCAAGTCCTATGCGGAACTGATTCTGTAAAAGTTCTCCCACACACCGGACCCGCCTGTTTCCAAGGTGATCAATATCATCTACAGTGCCGACTCCTTTTGTGAGCCCAAAAAAGTAATTGATAGCCGCCACTATATCATCACGTGTAAGGGCTTTTTCTTTCGCCCACGCTTCTTCATTATTTTCATGTATTCCGTTCCCTACAACACGAACCACCTGACCGTCGGGAGTGGCTACATCGATCTCATTAATGCCGGCCTCACTTATGGCCTGGGCCAGATCTCTTGAAATCTGAGTTCCTGCCGCAACCAAAAGGTCTCCTGTTTCAGGATGGACAATGTCTGGTGTAGTTATTGTACCGGCTATTCGCCTGCGCAAAGAAAACTTCTTGTTGAGCCTGTAGCGCCCTACAATCGCCAGATCATAACGTCTGGATTCAAAAAACAGGTTCTCAAAAAGGTTCCTCGCGCTTTCGATTGTAGGAGGTTCTCCCGGCCTCAAGCGCCGGTATATCTCAACAAGGGCCTCGTCCCTTGATTTGGTGGCATCCTTGTCGAGGGTGTTTCGCAAAACTATGCTTTCGCCCATGGACCCAAGAATCCGGGCGTCTGTATCTATGCCTGTTGCTCTGAGTAACACAGTCAACGGCAGCTTGCGGGTGCGGTCTATTCTAACCCACGCAATATCGTTTGAATCTGATTCCATCTCAAGCCATGCGCCTCTATTGGGAATCAGGGTAGCCGAGAAAATCCGTTTGCCGTTTGGATCAGTCTCATATGAGTAGTAAGCACCCGGCGAACGAACTAACTGGCTGACAATAACCCTTTCGGCACCATTGATAATGAATGTGCCTGAGTCAGTCATGAGGGGAAAATCCCCCATAAACACTTCTTGCTCTTTAACCTCACCTGTGGTTTGGTTTACCAGCCTGACCTTCACTTTCAAAGGAGCCGAGTAAGTAACGTCCCTTTCTTTGCATTCATCTACAGAATACTTAGGGTCTCCCAAACTGTAATCAATAAACTCCAAAACCAGGTTCTCTGTAAAATCTTTGATAGGTGAAATATCTCTAAATACCTCACGTAGCCCTTCTTTCAAAAACCATTCGTATGAGTCTTTTTGTACTGCTATAAGATTAGGGATCTCAAGGACTTCGCGAATACGGCCGTAGTTTAGCCGTTCACGCTTGCCTACCTTGATGGGATAGGCCATGCATTTCACTCCTTAGGGGGTAAATCTCCGCCTGCACCCTGGAGAAAGGAATTCTGCGACGTCACCTCAATATTTTACCCAGAATTCCGTAAACTAATTCCTGGTCGGCGGGCCGATCTATGAATGCAAGTAACAATAGTACCACGCCTGTCAACAATAGTCAACAAGCGCGATGTTTAATTGTTTGCAAGCTTCGGTTGCCGCACCCCATTCAAGGTAAGAAGATCCACACAATACTCTGTATTTTACTGCACCAGAGAAACTGACCGCCTCAGATCAATCCCATTTCAGCGAGGACCTGGCGTATCGCGTCAATCTCCTTCGCCGAGGGTTGACATAATGGCAATCTGAATCCTCCTACCGGAACTCCGGTTATTTCAAGGGCAGTTTTAACAGGAACAGGGTTTGTTGTAATGAACAAGACTTTAAAAAGCCCGAACAGTTCATAATGAATCTTCCGAGCTTCTTGTGTTTTGCCCTCAGCATAGAAGTCTACCATATTTCTCAGGTGCCGCGCTACAAGATGAGCTGCAACTGATACAATGCCTGAACCGCCTAAAGATAAAATGGGCAGAGTCAGACTATCGTCACCTGAGTAAACGTAAAAATCATCAGGGCACCCTGCCAAAATTGCTGACACCTGATCAAGATTGCCAGATGCCTCCTTAATGGCTTTTACATTCTTAAGTTCGGCAAGGCGTAATACAGTATCAGGCAAGAGATTGACCGAGGTCCTGGAAGGTACATTGTAAAGCATTACCGGCAGGGAGGTTGCTTCTGAAATGGCACGAAAATGACGGTATAGGCCTTCCTGGCCGGGCTTATTGTAATATGGAGTGACTGCAAGGATTCCGTCGGCACCTGCCTTCTCCATGAGCCTGGTAAGTTCGATACTATCAGCGGTGTTGTAGGAACTGGCTCCTGCCCAAACCATTACTGATGGATCCAGAGCATCTCTGACCTCAGAAACCAACCTGATCTTTTCGCTGCCGGTCAACGTAGGAGACTCCCCTGTAGTCCCGGAGATTAGTATTCCATCTACACCGGCTTCAGAAAGTCTTCTCCCAAGGCTTACTGCTGCACTATAGTCCACCTCAAGGTTCTGATTAAAAGGAGTCACCAGAGCAACAATTACACTTCCATAAGGCGATAGCTTCATTAACCACACTCCCCCATTATCGTGTTTTGAATCAAAAACTCCACTCATAAATTGAAGGCGCTGTGAAGAGCATTAACTGCACATCCCACCCGCTTTTCATCAACCAAACAAGAAATTGTGATGTTTGAATCCGAACTTGCGTAAATCCGAATACCCTGTGTTGCAAGGGCCGCGGCTACCTCGCTCATTACTCCGCTTTTGCCGTGCATGCCATGGCCAATAACCGTAACCTTGGCTTTGCCCCTTTGCACATTAGCACATATTCCGGCGTCTTCAAGGCACGATAGGGCCCTATCTGTCCATTCTTCACTTATCACAAAAGACAACCTATCGGGAAATACATTGATTAGATCCAGGGAAATATCGGCCAAAGCACTCAAAACACCCATAAGATCTTGCATTTGGCCATCGGGCCTAAGGCCCGACACTATGTGGGCCAGGCCGGGAACATAGGCGATCCCCGTCACAGGAGTGTTATCACGCAAGAAAAGCCAGGGCGTTTCCCTATCTTCTCCATTTGCTATTATGGTTTTCTTACTCTCAGGCTTCAAGGAGCGAACCCACACAGGAATCTGTGCCCTCTTGGCAATCTCTACAGCCCTGGGATGAATCACTTTAGCGCCTTCCCATGCCAAATGAACCACCTCATCGTAAGTAACAAGTGGAATTGTCCTGGCGCTTTGTACAACCCTGGGATCAGCAGTCATGATCCCTTCTACGTCAGTGTAAATCTCGATGCATTCTGCCTGGAGAACCCCTCCCAGGGCAGTTGCAGTTGTATCACTTCCACCTCGACCCAAAGTTGTAATATCCCCTGACTCTGCCCGGCCCTGAAAACCTGCTACCACCACTACTTTCCCTTCATCCAGGTGCCTTTTCACGTGGGTAGAGTCAATGGCAATAATGTGGGCATCGCCGAAATTAGTGTCGGTAACTATTCCCGCTTGCCCACCGCTGAGGGCCATGGCATCTATGTGTCTTGTTTTCAGTTCCTGGACCATTAGGACCGCGGATATGATTTCACCGCAAGAAAGAAGCAAGTCCAGCTCCCTGAGGGCTATGTCTCTTGAAATATCCCTGGCAAGGGAAATCAGAGTGTCAGTTGCATAGGGTTCGCCCTTTCGCCCCATAGCCGAAACCACCGCCAAAACCCTTAATCCACGTCCAAGAGCTTCTTGTATACGGTCGCAGGCCAGTTGCCGTTTTTCCCTTGTATCAAGGCAGGTCCCGCCGAATTTTTGAACAATAATCAATGGACTCACCCCTGTTCACCGGGAAATCTCCTAGCCTTTGTGTCTGTAGTTGAGAAGAGACTTTACGATATTGCATGCATTTGTGGCTGCTCCCCGCCTCAGGTTATCTGCTACAAGCCAATACAAGATACCGTGGCTGAAGCTCAGGTCTTTCCTTATACGGCCTACATACACGTCGTCAGTATCTTCGCTGTAAAGGGGCATAGGATACATTTGATTGGCCGGATCATCCACTACTTTTACTCCCGGGAACTCACCAAGGCATTGGCGAACCTTGTCAACAGAAGGTTCCATGACAGTTTCAACAAGGCATGCTTCTGAATGGCCAAAGAACACAGGTACTCTGACACATGTACACGAAATCGCCAGGTTTTCAAGGCCCAGTATCTTCCTGGCCTCATTGACCATTTTCATCTCTTCTTTTGTGTAACCACCATCCGTAAACGAGTCTATTTGAGGTATAAGATTGAAAGCTATAGGATGGGGAAACTGGGATTGGCTTTTGGAAAAGCCTGTGGTTCCCGAAGCTATTTTTTCAAAAGAGCTTTTCTCAAGTTCTTCAATTGCCATATATCCTGCTCCTGAAACCGACTGGTAAGTGCTTACATGCACACGGGCAAGGCCCAATTCCCGGTGTATAGGGTATAGGCTCATAACCAGTTGTATTGTTGAGCAATTGGGGCCTGCAATCAGCCCATTGTGAAGGGCTGTTTCGCTGCCGTTAACCTCGGGTACTACCAGGGGTACATCTTTAACCATTCGGAAAGCAGACGATGTATCGACTATCACAGGGCCGCCTCTGAGATATGAGGCCAGTTCCACTGAAACCTGAGCCTGGGTACACAAAAGCACAATATCCATTTTTCTAAGCGTTTCGGGGTTGGTCTTGCTGATTCTCAGACATTTTCCCTTGTATTGAACTGACTTGCCAACTGACCTTTTGTATCCGGTAACATACAGTTGCAGGTCAATACCTGGGTCTTTATCAAAGACTTCCACTACCCTTCTGCCTACAAGGCCTCCGGCTCCAACCACTGCCAACCTGACCATTATTCCCTACCCCCAAGAAAATGTTGTATATACCCTTTGAGTTGCGATTGACTTGCGACGTATAGGCGCAAATTGATCTCGCAAGACGAATCAGTACTACCCTGAGTTCCTGAGATAACTCAGTTCAGTATTAGTTCAGTATATGTAGGGAAGCCCTGGAAGGGTTAGAAAAGCAAAGTGCAGGCAGTTCTGGACGGCCTGCACTTTACCGGGTTAGTTGATATCCCCGTTGATTTGCAAAGTAATTACAGGTATTACTTGAGTTCCACAGTAGCTCCGGCTTTCTCAAGAGCTTCTTTGGCTTTCTCTGCTTCTTCTTTAGAAACCTTTTCCTTGATAGGTGTAGGAGCAGCCTCAACAAGTTCCTTGGCTTCCTTCAGCCCAAGGCTGGTAAGTTCCCTTACTGTCTTGATGACCGCTACTCTGCTGGAACCGGCACTGGTCAGTACCACGTCAAACTCAGTCTTCTCTTCTTCAGCAGGCTTGGCTGCCTCAGGCGCAGCTGCGCCTGCAGCCGGGGCTGCGACTACAGCCTGAGCTGATACTCCAAATTCTTCTTCAAACTGCTTTACCAATTCAGCAAGTTCTACAACTGTCATGCTTTTTACTAGCTCTAAAATCTGTTCTGTTTTAGACATTTGAGTTAACCTCCTTGTAGGTTAGATTTCACCTTTTTCTTTCTTATCCTTAAGTCCGCTAAGGGCTCTGGCAAATCCTACCAGCGGCCCGTTCAAAACAGTTGCCAGCGACGAAATGGGGCTTTTCATTGCTACTGCAGTCTGTGTCAACAAGATCTCTCTGGACGGCAATGTGGCAAGGAAAGCAATCCTGTCAATTGACATCCGGCGCCCATCAAGAACGCCCCCCTTGATTTTGAGAACAGGGCTCTCAAGAGAAAATCTGCGCAAAATTCGGGCCGGGGCAACTGGATCACTGTCACTTGTAGCCATTGCAGTGGGACCCTTGAATATGTCTTCCATGTCACCCCAGTCAAGTTCCCTGGTGGCCCTCAAAGCCAGGGTATTCTTAATGACTCTGTAGGACACACCGCTATCTCTGCACTGCCTGCGTAATTTGGTATCATCCCCCACCGAAAGTCCCCGGAAGTCCACAAACACGACGCTTTTGGAAGATGACATCTCCTTTTTCAGAGCTTCCTGAACCTTTGCCTTTTCACGTTTTTGTCTGGTCTCCAACAATATCCCTCCTTCTCAAGTGCCCAAACTATGCTAAAAGGGCCCTGCACGAGGCATAGGCCCTAAAATTTCATTGGATTAACTCCAAAAGAGTCTAACCTCGGCGGGCGGCCTGTCAAGAAGGCCATTATGTCTTTTGACACCTGCTATCTACGGTATTCAATCAATATTCAACTTTTTGATGCAACCTTACTGCCTCTAAGCACCCTGTATGGGCCTGGTGACCCTCGTAACGTTAATCCGAATACCGGGCCCCATAGTGGAACTTACGGTAACAGTCCTTAAGTACTGCCCCTTTGCTGCAGGAGGTCTAGCTCGTACTATAGCCTCCATGAATGCATAGAAGTTATCAAGGAGTTTGTCTGTACCAAAAGACACCTTACCCAACCTGGCATGGATAATTCCGGCTCTATCAGTCCTGAACTCTACCTTACCCTGCTTGATCTCTCTGACTGCCGACTTAACGTCGGTGGTAACAGTCCCGGTTCTTGGATTTGGCATGAGCCCTCTGGGGCCAAGAATCCTGCCAAGGCGGCCAACAATGCTCATCATGTCGGGAGAAGCAACTGCCCTGTCAAAATCCAACCAACCTTTTTGAACTTTCTCTACAATATCTTCTGCCCCGACAAAATCCGCCCCGGCTTCCCGGGCTTCGTTGGCCTGATCCCCACGGGCGAACACAAGTACTCGTGCCTCTTTCCCCGTACCATGGGGCAAAACAAGGGCACCTCTGACAATCTGATCTGCGTGTCTGGGGTTAACGCCAAGTCGTATAGATATGTCCACAGTCTCGTCAAACTTTGCAAAGGAAAGCCTGGGGATAAGATCGAAAGCTTCCCGTGGTTCATACAGCTTCTCAGGCTCTACAGATTTAGATGCTTCAGCATACTTCTTGCCTCTTTTAGGCATTATTCATAACCTCCTTGTGGTATGGCGGATATAATCCTCCCACANNTCAGCTATTTCTTTAACCTGATTCTTTGTCACTTTCCCAACCTTCTTCTTGTTGGGCTCACCTGAAGCCAGCTCTATTCCGGCCGCTTTCTTCAAAAGAACAGATGCCGGTGGGGTCTTGACTACGAAGGTGAAGGACCTGTCCTCGTATATAGTAACTACCACAGGCACAATAGTCCCAACCTGAGTGGATGTCCGGTCATTGAACTGCTTGGTAAAAAGCTGCAAATTAACCTGGTGAGGTGCCAACGCGGGTCCGACCGGCGGGGCAGGTGTGGCCTTGCCGCCCTGAATCTGTAATTTAACTATCGCTCTAACCTTCTTAGCCATATACTTTCCCTCACACTTCCTCTACCTGATTAAAATCTAGTTCCACCGGAGTCTCCCGGCCGAAAATCGAAATCAACATCCGAAGTTTACCTCTGTCAGCCATAACATCCTGAACAAGTCCCATCATGCCCTGGAATGGGCCTGACTTTACCCTCAGACTCTGTCCTGGTTTGAAACGCACTCTTACTTTGGGTGCTCCTTCACCGCTTATCCGCCTGAAGATTGCCTCGACTTCATAGGAGTCGAGAGGAATGGGCTTGGAACCTGGACCAACAAATCCTGTCACTCCAGGCGTATTCCTAACTACATACCACGAATCATCTTCCATGGTCATGTTGACCATTACGTAGCCAGGAAATACTTTGCGCTTAACTACGCGCTTTTTGCCTTCCTTGTATTCGATTTCTTCTTCCTCCGGCACAACAACTTTGAATATCTTATCTTCCATATTCATGTTGTCAACCCGTTTTTCCAGGTTGGTCTTGACTTTGTTTTCATAACCGGAGTATGTGTGGACTACATACCACTGGCCCTTTTCTTCTGGTGCACTCATAAAATAAGGACCCCCTTAACAGTTCTTCAGTTCGGGTCCGATTCTCTCCCCTATTTCTTAGTAACAAAACTCATTAAAAGAGTCAGGAGCACGTCAGTTCCCCATAACACAACGCCTACCCCAAACATGGCGAACAAAACCGCAACGGTGAACACCCGTAACTCCCCGGCTGAAGGCCATATTACCTTTCGTAGTTCAGACCGGGTATCTCGTAGAAAACTGCCTATCTTAGCGAAGAAGCGCCGTAACCCCTGAAAAATCTTCATTTATCTCACCTAATGTGAAAATTTGTGGCAGGCCCGGAGGGATTCGAACCCCCAACCGTCGGTTTTGGAGACCGCTGCTCTGCCGTTGGAGCTACGGGCCTGCAAACCTTTGAGATATTCTCATATCTCACAAACTATCCTGACTCATCAAACCGAAACTGCTTTACATCTAGTAAGCTATCGCGTTTCCCTATGAACAGTGTGGGTACGGCAAAACTTGCAGTACTTTTTCAGTTCAAGTCTTCCGGAATGGGCCTTCTTATTCTTGGTAGTCGTATAATTGCGCTGCTTACAATCCTGACACGCAAGAGTGATTATTCCTGTCGGTCCCTTTGCCACTGACTCTCCCTCCCATCCCGGCGCAATTGTCAAAACCGAGTGTAACACAGGCTTATTTCCTGTGTCAATTACGTGATTCATACCAAAACCAGGACCTCAGTCTATTCCCCGGT
>MTKW01000785.1_pt1 | contig 19959 bp, 23 predicted proteins | sample 1042761 | NCBI WGS metagenome assembly MTKW01 (sample SAMN06205366, study PRJNA360243) | anaerobic digester metagenome | biome: Wastewater treatment plant; feature: Anaerobic digester sludge; material: sludge; isolation source: anaerobic digester fed with sludge from wastewater treatment plant ... | reverse complement strand
TTGATAAGTATTTTTTACTATTGGAAATTAATTTGCATGTTGCATAATTTCCAATAGTAACCATTTCGGTTATATAATTCGTCGTGGTTTCCTTTTTCTACGATTGTGCCTTGATGTATAACATAAATTTCATCTGCATTTCTAATGGTTGACAATCGATGAGCAATCATGATTGTTGTTCTATCTTTCATTATATTTTCAAGGGCATTTTGAACAAGTTTTTCCGAAACAGAATCTAAAGCGGATGTTGCCTCGTCGAAAATAAAAATTTGAGGATTTTTTAAAACGGCGCGTGCAATGCAGACGCGTTGGCGTTGACCACCGGATAATTTTTCGCCTCTTTCTCCTACCACCGTATCGTACCCATTTGGTGTAGCCATAATAAAATTGTGGGCATTTGCAATTTTTGCCGCTTTTACAACTTCTTCTCGTGTGGCATGTTCAACACCGAATGCTATATTGTTGAAAAAAGTATCATTAAACAGAATGGCTTCTTGAGTTACAATTCCTATCAATGAGCGTAAATCGTTCAGCGATACATCTTTGATATTTGTACCGTCGATTAATATTTCTCCTTTTTGAACATCGTAAAAACGCAGTAAGAGATCGACCAACGTGGATTTTCCTGAACCGGATTCTCCTACCAAGGCTATTGTTTTTCCTTTTTGTATTCTTAGATTAATTCCTTTTATTACCCAATCGCCGTTGTATTTAAACCATACGTTATTATATTCAATTTGTTTTTCAAATGTTAGTTTTTCGGGATTTTCTTTTTCTACAATCGTATTTTCTGCCGTCAAAATTTCATCGATCCTTTCCATCGAGGCCAATCCCCGTTGAATTGTATAAGCCGATTTTGAAAATTCTTTTGCCGGACTTATAATGTTGAAAAATATGGTGATATAAAACATGAAAGTAGGAGCATCGATGACTCCTCTTCCTTGTAAAATCAATGTTCCTCCAAAACATAAAACAATCACAATTGTCAATGTTCCGAGAAATTCACCTAATGGAGAAGCCAACTCCTGTCTTCGAATAATACGAGCTATTATTTTACGAAGTTTTTCATTTCCATCGCGAAATCGTTGTGAAATTTTGCCTTCCGCATTAAAAGCTTTTATTATTTTCAATCCGCTTAGGGTCTCTTCTACTTGAGACATTAATTCCCCCCATTTATTTTGTGCATCGAGGGATTTTTGCTTTAATTTTCTTCCTACAGTTCCCATAGCATAACTCGTCACCGGAAGCAGAATAAACACAAAGAGGGTCAGTTCCCAACTTATTATCAACATCGTCGTAAGGTAGGTGACGATTAAAATGGGATTTTTTAATATAAGCACCAGTGAGCTTAAAACCGATCGTTCTACTTCATCGACATCGCCCGACATACGCGCCAAAATATCACCTTTTCTTTCTTCTGAAAAAAACCCGATAGGCAATGCCAATATTTTATCGTTTATTTGATTGCGAATATCCCTTACAATACCTGTTCGGATAGGAACAAGGAAGTAGGACCCAAAATAAGCGGTACCGGTTTTAAAAATCGTTATGATCATGAGCCAGATTGCCAATCCCAATAAAGTAGTGCTTGCCCCATAATTTTCGACTAAATGGGTAATATACCAATAGCCGTTGTTTTGAATAATTTTTGTGAAAGACATATCCGGGCTGTTCCAAGGAATAAAATAGTAGCTTTTGCTGCTGATTCTAAAAAGAATTTGCAAAATAGGAATAATGGTGACAAATGAAAAAATACTAAAGATAGCGGTTAGTGCATTAAATATAAATATAAGAGCCCCGTATTTTTTATATGGAGGTAAAAATCGCTTTAATATGGTGAAAACCCCTTTCATTTTAAATTTTCTTTCTAGTATTTTTTAGATGCTACGATTATTTTTATTTTCATACTTTCTTTAACAAGGATAATGCAACGATAGGCACATCTTTAATTGGTTTGTGAAATTATTTTAAGATACAAAATATTGACGATAATTATTCGTATTCGATTATTTTTTTCCAACGTTTGTGTGACCAGAGATAATTTTCCGGTTGTTTTTTAACAGCTTCTTCGAGGGCGGAGGCGAAACGTTGGGTTATAATTCCTTCCTTTACTTTTTCGGTTCCATCGTAGATGAGACGAAAAGTGTGCTCATAATTATATTTTTTCGTACCTATTGTTTCTGTAAAAAAGACCGGCATATTGAATTTAGTGGAAAAAAACTCGATTCCTCGATAAAAAGGAGTTTTTATATTCATAAAATCCACCCAATGGATTCCTTTGTCGGAAGAAGGAGATTGATCGGCAACCATCATAAATACCGATGGTTGTTGTTCTTTTGCAGCTTTTAAAAAATAGCGTGCGGTTGATTTTTTTTCAACGTAAATAACATTTGGCGCACACCGATTATTTCTCAACCAACCATCGATATGCTTATTGGCCAATTGTCGGTAAACCATGTAAACCGGCGCGTTTACCATTTCCGATAAAATCATTGGCCAAACCCAATTGTTATGATGGCCAAAAGCCAAAATGACGCTTTTACCTTCACGTAAATATTTGTTTATTTCATCTACATTGGAGAATCGATTAAGAGAAGCCAAAGTTGAACCACTTATGTGGGCGGTTTTGGCCATCTCTAAAAAATTTCTGACAAAGTAGTGATAAAATTGTTTTTCCAATTTTTTATAATAAGCATCGGACTGTTTTGGAAAAGCAAGTTCCAGGTTTTTTCTGACTACTTTTTTCCTATATTTAAGAATATAACGCGTCAAGAAATAAGCACTGTATTCCCATATTCCAAGCAAAGGGAAAGGCGTTATACCTATTAAAACGAAAAAAAATCGGGCTATGAGGTTGAGAAACATANNGCTTTATTGATTTTGCCTGTTCCCGTTTTAGGAAGTTCGTCCAAATATTCGATTTGTCTTGGCAGTTTAAATTTCGCCAAGTTGTCTCTAAGATATTCCATGATGTAACGAGTTGGCAATACAATCCCTTCTTTTAAAACGATGAAGCATTTAACCACTTCGCCGCGAAGTTTGTCGGGAATTCCTATAGCTGCAGCTTCTTTGACACAGGGATGTTTCAATAAAACTTCTTCTATTTCCGCTGCCCATACCAGTTCACCTCCAACCTTGATGGTATCTTTCGATTTTCCGATAATGTACAAATTGCCTTGTTCGTCGAATCTGCCAAGATCTCCCGTATAAAACCATCCGTTTTTGAATACTTCATTGTTTAAATCGGGTTCATTATAATAACCGCAAAATACGGATTTGCCTTTTGCAACAATTTCGCCTACCTTGCCTGTGGCAGCTTCATCGTCATGGGCATCGAAAATTTTTAATTCCACGTTGTGTGCCACAGGTTTACCTACTGATTGAATATTCCCGGGAGAACTTGCCGAAATTGGAGGAACCACTTCCGTCATCCCCCATCCGTTTATCACAACGGCATTAGGGAACAGCTTTGCAAAGCGCATCAATAAATCCGGTGAAGAAGGTGCTCCGAAAACATCGGCCCATCGTAGCGATTCCAACTTATACTTGCTTACATCTTTCAAATATAAGACGGCATAAAACATGGGAGGAACCATCCAAATGCCCGTCACGCCCCATTTGTCGATCAATCTGATAAGATTAAGAGGTGAAAAGCGGGGCATGATTACAGTGCTCATCCCATACTTAATGGCTACCATTACAAATAATATTCCGCCGGAATGGGAGAGCGGAATCGCTGAAATGGTTCGTTCCGTTTCGTCAATTTTTAAAATATTTTGCAACCCCTCATACGAGCAAAAACACTTTAATTGTTCTGCACCTAAATGAATATGTTCGTAGTTCCAAACAGCACCTTTCGGCATGCCTGAGCTGCCGGAAGTATAAAATATGCTCGAAGGCATATTGGTTTTAATACCTTGGTCTTCCAAATGGTTTCTCGAATTTTGGGTCAGTTTCCAAAACGAAATATATTTGGGGTTGTCTTCAATCGTAATGACTTCCCGCAGTGTCGGGATATTTTCTTTTAGTTTCAGTAGGTTGAATTTTATATTTGTAGTAGTGATAATGCCTTTTAATTTGCAATGGTTGCCAATCGAAATCAATTCATTTCCCGTTAGGAAAAAATCGATGGGAACTGCCATGCATCCCAAGGAATAAATACCCAAATAAGCATATACATATTCGATGCAATTGGGTAAATAAATGGCAATCTTGTCTCCTTTTTTAAAGCCCATGTCTATAAGGCTATTGGCTAATCTGAAGACCTCTTCTTTCAATGTTAAAAAATCGTAGGTTTTATCTCCTTCTATAAATGCCGGAGTATTGCCGAATTTTTCTGCGGCTTCAATGATTAGTTGTCTTACATCTTTTCTTTTTTCCATAACAATGATATGATAATTAAGTATGATATCCATTCAATGGGTTTTTATTGCACATTAACGCACGACGTGCAATAAAAATCCGGTTACAAATGGGTTGGATTATTAAAAAAATGGGATTTTGATTTTCCAATGTTGCGCAAAAGTAAGAAAAATTTAATTCAAATGAGGTTTTTTTGAGAAATAAAATACCGAAATGGATAAAAGTTATTTTGTCTTCAGAAGAATTTCGCATATCTTTACACACTCAGTAGAGGATTTTTTTAATATTTTTCCCATGAAACGCCTCTCAATAATTTTTTTTCTGTTTGTGGTCATTTTTGCAGTGCATGGTCAGCCCGATGCTGTTGTTTTGTCTCATTACCTTTTTCCTGAATTTCAAGAAGGTAAGGTATTGATGAAGGATGGAACCGATGGAAGAGTTTATGATCTCAAACTTCCCGATGATTTCAAGGTAAAACCTTATATGGTGTATTGGATAGAAAAGGAGGGGAAATTAAAAAGTTTCCTCTCGCTAGGACAATTAAAATCGTTTTATAAGAAAAAGAAAAAACTGTATGAAGAGTACGTGAAAAATCATAAAGTAGAGTTTGAAGATCCGAAAAGTATAGCCGATTTGATAAACTATATGGAAACGCATTGATGGTTTAATTTTTAAATAATATTTTCGATGAAACACTTTATTCGTTCTGTTTTTATTTTATTGCTTATCGTACCAAGCATGTTGGCGCAACCCGGATATGTTCCAACAAAAGAGAATCTGCAAAATCGGGAAGAATTTCAGAATATGAAATTCGGCGTATTCATTCACTGGGGTATTTATAGTATGATGGCCAATGGCGAGTGGATTATGAATAACAGGAATATCAACTATAAAGAATACGCCAAACTCGCTGAAGGTTTTTATCCTTCAAAATTTGATGCTGCCAAATGGGTGTCGGATGTTAAAGCAGCGGGAGCCAAGTATATTTGCATCACTTCCCGTCATCACGATGGCTTTTCGATGTTTGCAACCAAACAGTCGCCGTTTAATATTGTGGATGCCACACCTTTTAAACGGGATGTTCTTAAAGAGCTTGCCGATGAATGCCATAAACAAGGTGTCAAACTGCACTTTTATTATTCGTTGCTCGATTGGTCGCGCACCGATTATTATCCGTTGGGCAGAACCGGTCGCGGAGTAGGACGTACCGAACACGGACGTTGGGATACCTATCATCAATTCATGATCAACCAGTTAACGGAATTGCTGACCAACTACGGCGAGATAGGTGCAATTTGGTTTGATGGACTATGGGATCATGACCAGAATCCGGATTTTGACTGGCGGTTACCTGAGATTTATGCCCATATTCACAAACTTCAACCCGGTTGTCTGATTATCAATAATCATCATCTAGCGCCCATTGAAGGAGAAGATGCTCAAACTTTCGAAAAAGACCTGCCCGGTCACAATACTACCGGTTTTGCCGACGAGCAGACGGTTGGGGCTCTTCCGCTCGAAACCTGTGAAACCATGAACAATTCGTGGGGATATAACATTACCGACTTAAATTACAAATCGGAGAAAGAACTGATTCATTATCTGGTAAAAACAGCCGGATACAATGCCAATTTACTGCTGAATGTCGGTCCGCGACCAAACGGTGAATTTCCCGACATTGCCGTTGAACGTTACAAAGCCATGGGGAATTGGCTAAAACAATATGGCGAAACCATTTACGGTACGCGTGGCGGAATGGTGACTCCTCGTCACTGGGGCGTTACTACTCAAAAAGGCAACACTCTATATGTGCATATATTGAATCTTGAAGACAATGCTTTATATTTGCCGTTAAACGGAAGAAAGGTAAAATCGGCAAAAGTATTCATCGATAAAAAACCGGTGAAATTTACCACTGTATCCGATGGGGTTTTGCTGTCTTTCGATAAGGTTCCCAATGATGTGGATTTTGTAGTAGAAGTAGAGCTCAAATAGAATAAAAAACCTCGCTGCAATATAGCGTTGAATTTATTGTTGCGGTGAGGTTTTTATTTTTCTTTAATTTCTTCGAATTCCACGTCTTCGATAGTGCTTGATTCAAACTTTTTTTTCTGGTACGAAATGATTCGGTCTTCTTGCGATTGAATTTTATTTCGTTTTTGCTGTTGCTGTTGCTGTTGCTGACGATACGTTTTGTTTTCCGAAGCCCATCTTTTTCCTATCAAAAGATTAATTACGAATTTAATCAGAAAATAAAAAACAAAAAAAGTAAGAAAAAATCTCAGAATAATACCCATTTTTTGCTTCGAATATGATTTTTACTATGTAAAGATACAATAAGCCCTGAAGTAAAGAAAACGATTTTGATTATTTAACGGTAATTATTGCGATTGAATCCTCCTATTTGGGTATGTTTTTTGGTCTTTTACCGACAACGAGTCTTCAATTTTCTTTTTCTTCTTTTTTGGTAATATGAACAGGCAGTCTTTTTCTGAAAGCTTGTTTGAAACTAACCAGTGTTTCGGATCGGGCTAATCCCAACGGTTGCAGTTTTTCGTGAATGAGATTCAGTAAATCATGATTGTTTCGGGCATATACTTTTATAAATAAATCGTATTCTCCTGTGGTGTAATAACATTCCACAACTTCAGGTATTTTCTGAAGCTCTTCCACAACCGCCTGATGATTGCTTGGCGAATTCAAATAAATTCCGATATAAGCACAGGTTTCATAGCCGATTTTTTCGGGATCGATAATAAATTCCGAACCTTTAATGATGCCGAGATTGATGAGTTTTTGTACGCGCTGATGGATGGCAGCACCCGATACTCCACATTCGCGTGCTACTTTAAGAAAGGGTATCCGTGCATTGTCGGCAATGAGATTAAGGATTTTTTGGTCCATTTCGTCTAATTCGTGATACGTCATAGGATTTGTTTTTTTAATCTAATTTATGAATTATCAGACCCGAACGCAGTTTTGGTTCAAACCATGTAGTTTTGGGAGGCATGATATTTCCACTGTCGGCAATTTCCATCAATTGTTTCATGGAAACCGGGTACAGCGCGATCGCCAATGCCATTTCACCATTGTCTATGCGTTTTTTTAGTTCGTTCAGACCGCGAATACCGCCGACAAATTCGATGCGTTTATCGGAGCGCAAGTCTTTAATCCCCAATATTTCATCGAGTATGTATTTCGAGGTGATCGATACATCCAATTGATCCACCGGATCTTCGTCATGCAAGATGTGCGGCTTTGCCGTGAGGCTATACGACTTTCCGTCCAAATAAATAGAAAAATTGTGTAAATGTTTTGGTTTTTCAATTTCGGAGCCGGTGGGTTCAATATTGAAATTCGCTTCCAGTTGTTTTAGAAACTCTTCCGGCGTCAAACCATTTAGGTCTTTTACAAGGCGATTGTAATCGATAATGTTGAGTTGACCGGCCGGAAAACACACTGCCATAAAATAGTTGTATTCTTCATCGCCTCTATGATNNGGATAGGCAAAAAATACCGGTTCCATATTGGCGTTGGTTATTCTCACATGTTTCATCCGGTCTTCTTCTTTGTCGCGGCGTGTCAGTTCGTGTTTTTTTATTTTTCCTGTAAAATAATCTTCTACGGAAGCAGCCACTACCAGTCCATACTGGGTTTTCCCGTTCATTGTTTGAGCGTACACATAATACATTTCTTCCGGGTCTTGTACCAACCATCCATTCTCCTGAAATTTGCGAAAATTTTCGGCGGCTTTTTCATATACCCGTGGATCATGTTCGTTTGTTCCTTGAGGAAAGTCAATTTCGGGTTTAGTGATGCGATATAGCGATTTTTCGTTTCCTTCTGCTTCCCGACGGGCTTCTTCGGAGTTAAGTACATCGTAGGGTTTGGACGCCACTTTATCTACCAATGATTTTGGAGGGCGTAATCCTTTAAAAGGTTTTACTTTCATTTTAGTATGCTTGTTTCACAATTATATTTTGGCGCAAAGTTACTATTTTTGTTTCATATAAAGATAGAGTAAGTAGGTTTTGAAAAAAAGTTGCTATATTTGTAAAAAAATGATGAAAATTCATTCAATATGGTACAACTTTCTAAAGATAAATTAGTTACTGCTTATACACAGGAGGGGATTGAAGAATTTCTGAAATTACTAACCGATACTTATCTCGATTTTGTCGATAATGATCTCAGTGCAGAAAATATGGATAAACTCACCGGTTATCAGCATGCTTTACTGGCCTATCGTTATTTTCGTGAGGAAGTGAATCAGGGAGGTTTTGTACAATTGATTCAAAACGGTTATGGCGGATATATCTTCAATAATCCCACTGCAAAAGCTTTAAAGTTGTTTGGAGCCTCTGAAACCGCTAAGATTATTTATAAAGCAGCAGAAATTTATCGTGCCCGTCGAGAGGAGTTGGAACGCGAAACCACTGAGGAAGAATTTATGGCGATGTATGTTGATTTTGAAGAATTTGATGATTTGGAAGAGAAGTATTTTTTGATCGAAGAAGAAGAAACATCACGTATAGTTCAATTTGTGAAGGAACATATAGAAGATTTCGTTGACTCAATTATTTAAAATTACCCGGAACAATGCATGGCACTGTTTTTGAGTGCATATTCACCCATATTTAATTCACTTATTCTAATCATGGTTACCGAAATAAACGTAAATGAGATTAATGAACGGATAGAAAATATTCACAGGTATTTGAACAAACACAAGGAATATTTAAACGGTTTAAATGTTTTTCCCGTTCCCGACGGTGATACCGGTTTAAACATGGTGCTAACCATTCAAGGTGCAATGGCCAGCATGAAAAACTTTGAAAATCAGTCCATGTCGCCCGGTGAATACCTGAAAAATTTTGCCGAACAAATGCTTTTGCATAGCAGAGGATGTTCGGGTGTCATTTTGTCTTTGTTTATGCAGGGTTTTGCAGAAACGGTTGCAAACGACGATTTTTCAAAAGAAAACGTTTATAAAGCCTTAGAAAACGGTTGTCGCAATGCTTATGAAGGAACGGAAAATCCACGTGAGGGTACCATGCTCACCTTGATGCGGGCTTTAAAAGAGAAATATGGCGAGTTGATGGAACAAGAGGATGATCCTATTGTCATTATCAGCAAAACGATTCCATATTTGAAAGAAGTATTGGACAAAACGCCAGAAATGCTTCCCGTGTTGAAACAAGCCGGCGTTATCGATTCCGGTGGTGCCGGATTTGTCGTTTTTATTCAGGGAATAAACAGAGAATTGCAGCATAACGGTTTCGGCACAAACGGTTTGCCGGTTCCTATTTTACTGAAAATAGGGGAAACAACCCGAAAATACATTGCAAAGGGATTATCCAAATTTAGAAATACGTCTTTTGCGCATCTTGTTTCCAGTATCGATTTTTCGAAAATCCAAAACAGTCGATTGCGCGAAATTTTGCAGAATGTGAGAAAAGCAACTACAAATTTATCTGTCAATAACCATGTTAACAACAAAAAGAAACTTCAGGAAACATTAATTGATGAACTCGAAGAAATAAACAATCTTTGGAATCCGGACATTAAGCAAAAATACTGTACGGAATTTGTTTTGGAATCCGATAAAGTTATTTCCAGAGAACAACTACGGGAAATGCTTGCTCCTTTTGGAGACAGCCTTATCGTTCTTCAGGCAGGCAATAAATTCAAAGTGCATATTCATACCAACAAACCGGATGATATTTTTGATAAAGTTAAACAGTACGGTGAATTGGTTTTTACAAAGGTTGACGATATGAAAAAACAGCATCGGAACTTTATCAGCGACGATGTTATTGACTACCGGCGTGATAAAAGCATATATTGCATTGTATCGGGAAAAGGTTTTGCGGAAATACTTCAAAAATTGGGTGCCGACGATATATTGTGTTATGGAAAGAACAAACCGTCCGTAGATCAATTGGTTAAAGGGCTCGATAATTTAAAAGCCAAAAACATTATTGTGGCTGCCGACGATGGCGACATCCTCATGGCATTGAAATATGCCGTTTCGCTTTGCAAATCGAATGTTTATATTGTTGAGTCGGATAATCCCATTGATCTCATCGGTATGATGATGGGTATTTCGAAAGATTATGACATCATGACCCTGTTCGACGAAGCAATGAAAAGTATTCATACCATACCCTTCTGCGGCATTGCACGTGCTAACCGTCAAGTACTTGCCGATAGTGGGAAGCCTGTAAAGAAAAACGATTATTTTGCAGTGTACAAAAAGAAAATCATTCTTTCGAACCCAAACATGGAAGAGCTTGCCATCGAAGCCGTTAATCAATTGGCTAACGGCTACGGTCTTGTTACTGTGTACAAGGGGTTGCCTTCACGTAAGAATAACGGTTTGGTCGATCGTCTTAAAGAGCAGTTTCCCGATATCGATTTTGAAGAATATTATGGCGGCCAGTACAATTACAACTATTATATAACCTTTGAATAAAAACGAAAGCATATGAAAAAGAAAATTTTTATCATTGTGGGCGATAATTTAGGCCTCTCGAGGGATCAGATCGATTACGAAGATCTTGAGATTATCAAATTTCCGGTGCTGGTAGAAGAAAAAGAGTATCGCGAGAGTGATCAATACAATGCCAATTGGCTAATATCCAAATTCGAAAAAGAAAACGTTGTTGCAAAATCATCCACGTTGCCACAAAATGATATTGTTGAAGCTGTTGAAAGAAATTATCGAAATTACGACCTCATCATTCATGTGGTAATGAGCAGCGGCTTGTCGAGTGCTTCATGGAAAGTAGCCGAAAACGTTCGAAAGCAATATGAAAATGTAATCCCTATTATCAATGTGGACAGCAGGCAAGCTTTAATTGGAGTGGGTAGTGTTCTCTTGGGCATCATNNGCTCAGTCGCTGATGGGCAGCTTGTTACATATCATTCCCATAATCGGTATGATGGGTGAAGACCCCGAAGGCATTGTTTCTTCTTTAGGTAAGGGAAGAACTTTTAAACAGGTAAATAATCAGGTTATTGAGTTGATTAATGCAAAAATGAAAGAAAAATCGGTCTCGAAAATCAAACGAGCTATTTCCGTGAGTGGATATGGCGAAAAAAACAAGGATGTTGCTCACGAATTGATGGAAAAAGTTAAAGCTCTCCCTTGCGACGATTTCGTTATGGGGAAACCCGGACTTGTGGATGCGGTTTATTGTGGTCCGGGAGCATATGGTGTATCTATTTTTTTATAAAAACAGAACGTGATGAATTCGATTCTTTTATACTTATTCTGTCTTATTGTTGGCTACTTGATCGGGTCGATTTTGTTTGCCCATTTGATTACCCGATTGGTAAAAAACGTCAATATTCGCGAATTGGGCAACGGTAACCCCGGTGCTTACAACGTTTTCAGAAATGTGAGTAAATTCTGGGGAGTGGTATCCGGGCTACTGGATGCAATGAAAGCATTGGGGCCTATGTTGATTGCCTCGCATTATTTTCAGCTTCCCGACATTGCTTTGGCGTGTTTGGCAATAGGAGCTATTTTGGGTCACGGTCTTCCCATTTATTACCGTTTTAAAGGGGGGCGGGCNNTTACAGCAATCGTCGTGTTAGGTTTCATTCGAAAAGAATATGGCATATGGGGACCAACAGGAGTTATTGCTCTATGTATGGTTTTGTGTCTCCTTCATCCACATCCCCATGAAGTTAGAGTGTTTGTATGGATAGGAGGACTTATTGTGCTGCTGTTCAATCTCGATAAAGTAAAGGAAAAAACCCAATCGATAACACCCACGACAGCCAAATAGACATAGAGAAATATTTTGATTACTTTTGCATCATAAAAATATAAAACGCATGTCTGAAAATAAAAGTCAGTTGATTAATTTTGCGATGAATAGTGGGTTGGTAGTCGGTGTATTCTGGGTAATCAAATATTTTTTTGTGATAGCAGCAACCGGTTATCCTTTTTTGGGATACATCAATACGTTGTTGAGTATCGGGACCCCCTTGTTATTGTTCTTTTTTTTGGTTCGATACAAAAATTTTGTAGTAGGCGAAGAGAAAATTGGTTTTTGGCACGGGATACAGTTTTCGGTGATGCTTTTTTTCTTTGCTTCGCTTTTGGAAGCAATTATTGTAATTGTGCATATTGTATGGCTCGATCCGGCATATCTTTCAAGAACTTTTGAACAAACCCTTGCATTGGTAGAAAGTATGTCGGCCGATCAAAATATGATCAGTAAGCTGAAGCAACAGCCTATTCCTACGCCTTTTTCCTACACGTTGGGAATGATTATGGGAAATCTGCTGATCGGTTTTTTCCTTTCGCTGTTTCTTGTTCCCCTTGCCAATCGTTTTACGTTTAAAAACGATAATCGTCAGTTAGAGGAGTAGTTATGGATATTTCGGTTATTATACCTCTTTACAACGAGGAAGAGTCGTTGCGCGAGTTATACCAATGGATTAAGCGTGTGATGGACGANNTTTCGTCGCAATTACGGGAAATCGCCGGCTTTGCAATGTGCATTTCAAAAAGCCGAAGGCGATGTGGTGATTACAATGGATGCCGATTTGCAGGACAGTCCCGAAGAGATTCCCGAATTGTACCGGATGATTAAGGAAGAAGGATATGATTTGGTGTCGGGATGGAAAAAAAAACGTTACGATGCCAAATTGACCAAAAACTTGCCATCCAGACTTTTTAATGCAACGGCGAGATGCGTGTCGGGTATTAAATTGCATGATTTCAATTGTGGACTCAAAGCATACCGGAAAGATGTCGTGAAAAATATCGAACTGTATAACGAGATGCACCGATACATTCCTATTTTGGCCAAAAGTGCCGGTTTTACCAAGATCGGGGAAAAACCGGTACAGCATCAACCACGAAAATACGGCAAAAGCAAGTTCGGGGCCAGTCGTTTTTTTAACGGTTATCTCGATTTGATGACTTTGTGGTTCCTGAATCGTTTCGGAAAAAAACCCATGCATTTTTTTGGCGTTCTGGGTACTCTTATGTTTTTCATCGGTTTCGTTGCCGTGATCGTAGTTGGTGCTACAAAATTATACGATATGCACCACGGTAATCCATACCGGTTGGTAACCGAGTCGCCCTACTTTTATATTTCCTTGTCCATGATGATTCTTGGAACAATGCTTTTTTTGGGTGGATTCTTGGGCGAACTCATCTCGCGAAATTCTCCCGAAAGGAATCATTACCGGATAGAAAAAGAATTCTAGGACACGATCATTTTTTAACCATTTAATTAACAAGAGAATAATGAATTTTGATGAAGTAATACGTAAACGAAAATCGATCAGGAAATTCAGTGAAAAGCCTGTTGGTAAAGAAGCGATTTTGCAATTGCTTGAAAGTGCCCGGTTGGCTCCATCGGCCGTAAATTTTCAACCGTGGAAGTTTTACGTATGTATTTCCGAAGAGTCGAAAAAGGCAATTCGCGAAAGCTATCCACGCGAATGGTTTGCCGGTGCGCAGACATACATAGTGGCGTGTGGCGATCACAGTCGTTCATGGAAGCGCCCGGCCGACGGAAAAGATCATTGCGACATCGATATTGCTATTGCCGTGGAACATATGATACTGAAAGCCACCGACCTTGGATTGGGCACGTGTTGGGTATGCAACTTCGATCCGTTAAAAGTGAAAGAAGCGTTGCGTTTGAGCGAGGAGTTTGAACCCATTGTTCTTTTGCCGTTGGGTTATCCTGCCGACGATTATGAAGCCGATCTGCGTACCGGCAAGCGTAAATCGCTTGAAGAAATTATGGAATGGGTGTGAGTCGGCTTGTTGGCGAATAAAAAATGGTAAAGAAGAGAGATTGGTGGTAGGATGAATGGTAAATGAAGTTTAATGGCGGAAACGGCGAAGAGTAACATATGAAAGCCTATGTCGAAAGATAATATGAATACAAAAAGCAGGATAACGATAATCATTTTCTGTTGCCTGGTCATTGTGCTTTGGGGGTGCAATCAGGCAGGAAAGAAAAAACGAAATAAAGCCAACTATACCTATCTACAGGAATATGGCGAAATTTTCCATACGAGTTTCCATGTCAAGTATGCTTATGATCGCTCGTTATACGACGAAATTATGGCTGAATTGGAAAAATTCGATGATTCGTTGAATCCTTTCAACGATTGTTCCATTATTTCGAAAATTAACCGGAATGAGCCGGTACAACCCGATTCGTTTTTNNGGGTTCAAAAACAGCGATAACATAACCCCGAAACTTATCGATAGTTTGAAGCAGTTCGTCGGCTATGAAAAAATAAGGTTGGAAAACGGGAAAATCGTGAAATCCGATCCACGTGTTCAGCTCGATGCTTCGGCAATTGCCAAAGGCTATGCCTGTGATGTGGTGGCCAATTTGCTCAAGAGTTACGGCGTGGAAGATTATATGATCGAAATAGGTGGCGAAATTGCCATGCGCGGCAAAAACGATAAAGGAGAATGTTGGCGCATAGGGATCGATAGACCAATGGATGACAGTACGGGCCTGCATCGTGAACTGCAAACCATTCTCTCTATTTGCGACAAATGTGTGGCTACTTCGGGCAATTACCGCAACTATTATGTTAAAGACGGCAAAAAATATGCTCATACCATTGATCCGCATACCGGTTATCCTTCCGAACAAGACATCCTTAGTGCGACTGTCATTGCCGACGATTGCATGACTGCCGATGCCTACGCCACGGCCTTCATGGTCTTGGGAATGGAAAAATCCAACGAAATTGGCAAAAAAGTTCCGGGATTGTTTTACTATTTTATTTATGCTCAACCCGATGGTACAATGGCAACCTCTTACTCCAACGGTTTTGAACATTTTTTTGCGAAGTAAAAGAAGTGGGGCTGCAATATAAATAAGACTATAATACAGTGGTGTAAGGCAATTAAAATACGAGTAGGGTGAAAATAACAATAACATCCTGTTGGGAACAAGGAAAAGAGATTGTCCGATATTCGTTTTATCAAACATTTTTCGGCCCTGCACTTATTGCTTCCACCTCCAAGGGAATTTGTTTTTTGGCTTTTGGAGAAGAGGAGAAGACAATTCCGGAATTGAAAAAGCGATATCCCGGAGCTGTTTTCAAAAATCGGTTCGACGCATTTCAATTGTCCGCAAAAGCGTTGGTAAATGGTGAGGAGCCTTCGGTTAAGCCACTTCCATTGCATATCGGGGGTACCGATTTTCAGATGGTGGTCTGGAAATCGTTGCTTCGTATACCTTCAGGAGAACTTCGCACATACCGCCAAATTGCCACCACAATCGGCAAACCAACAGCTTGGCGTGCCGTTGCTTCTGCCATTGGAAATAATCCCGTAGCCTATCTTATTCCCTGCCATCGGGTAATCCGTTCCGACGGTCATCTTGGTGGCTATCGCTGGGGAATCGGTTTCAAACAGAAGATGCTCGATGTTGAAGAATTGAAGAAAAACGCTTCCCCCGATTGCAAGTAAAGTTATAGGTAGCGCAGAACGTATGTTATATTATTTACAAACAATGAAACAATTTTTTTCTGTCCGTTTATTCATCTTTTTTGTCTTATTTACAGTCTCTTCATCTTTGCTTTTATCGCAGCAAAGCGATCTTGCTCACTATCCGACTTTTAAATTTGACGGGAATTTGAAAACCAAATTCGAATATGCTCCCGAACCGGGAAATTCTCGATTTTCGGTACGAAATTCCCGACTGGGTTTGTCGGGAAAAATTACGCCAATGGCAAATTACAGGGCACAGGTGGAATTGAATAAAGAAGGCAAATTTGAGGTACTCGATCTCTCCGGAACACTTACTCCATGCGAAGGACTTTCGTTTACATTCGGACAAACGAGTATCCCGATTTTCAATCCTTATGTTATCAATCCCGGAACCATGATGTTTGCCAATCGCACTTTTCTGGGGAAATATTATGTTGGTACGCGCGATATCGGCTTACTTGTAAAGTATGGTTTTCGTTTGGCAACAGTTCCTGCCGGAATAGAATTTGGTATCTATAACGGCAATACCATCAATAATCCGGTTTGGACCGATAGGTTTTCCTATGCTGCCCGCTTGAGTTTTGGCAGTATGAAAGGATTTCGTACGACTTTTAAGTTGTATGACTATCCCCGCAGCGAGGAAGTGCATTATTTTCTTTACGGTGCCGATTTGCGTTATGAGGGCGACAACTGGAAAGTGGAGACTGAAGTCATGAAAAGAGACGACAAGGTGGCCAATAAGGATTTGTTTTCCGCCTATGTTCAAGGTGCTTATTGGGTACCTATCAAAGGCAGCATGTTTAAAAATATTATCCCTGCAGCTCGCTGGGATGCGATTGATCAAAACAAAGACGATTCTGCTCCTGACGTACACCGGCTGACACTAGGACTTGGTTTTGGACTCACCCCCAATGTAAACGGTTCGTTGCTTCGCATCAATTACGAATGGTATTTTATTAAAAATCAACTCGATTTTATGCATCAAACCGAAGAAATGGATGCGGATAAACTTACGCTGGAACTCGTGTATGTTTTTTGATGTTTTTCCTTTTTAAAAATTTTTTTATTTGTTTTGTTGGGTCATTTTTTTTATTTTTGGATCTCAAACCAATCGGTTAATGTTAATTTTCTATGAAAAAGTGTTATTTTCTTATTTTCCTTTTTGGGTCCATCCTAATAGGTTCCTGTACAAAAGGTAAAACTGTTCGTTCATTATTCGATGGCGAAAACATAAATCAATGGGAAACACGAGGGAATGTCAAACTCGAAAATCGGATTTTTACTTTGGAAGATGATGCTTCCGCCATACTTAAAAAAGGTGATTTTAAAGATTTCGAATTGCAACTTTCTGCGCGAACGGTGGGAAAAGGCAAAGGATTTATTGCTTTCCATACCGATAAAAACGGGGAAGGTGGTTATCAGGTAGCTTTGAACAATGATTTGGAGAGTCCAAGATGGTGGACAAAAACGGGGAGTTTACTCGGAGTGCGTAATCTCACGAAATCGGTAGCGAAGAGTAACGAATGGTTTGAAATGATCATTCGTGTAGAAGGAAAAACCATCACAGTGAGGTTGAACGATTATCCTGTAGTGGAATATACCGAACCGCTTATACCCTATCGCACTTCTGAACATGCTTCTCAGTTAATTTCCCATGGAAATATTTGTATAAAAAATTCCAGTGAAGGCTCTCTTGAATTTAGATCCATAACAATTACCCCAATTGATATTTCGGGTCTTGATATCACTCGGCAACAAAGAGAAAAGAGTATTGATGAAACCACCGACGAAATTATTCGATTGCATCAGTCCGATTTTCCGGTACTTGATTATCATGTACATCTGAAAGAAAAATTAACGCGTGAACTGGCGGCAGAACAGTCTTGCAAATATGGCATCAATTATGCTTTGGCACCCAATTGCGGTATTGGATTTCCTATTACTTGCGATGAGCAGGCAATTGCTTATCTCGACAGCATGAAAGGTCAACCTTTTCTTCATGCTATGCAAGGTGAAGGCCGTGAATGGCCAACGACTTTTTCAAAAGAAGTTCGTGACAAATTCGACTTTGTATTTACCGATGCTATGACTTTTACCGACAATAAAGGCAGGCGTACACGGTTGTGGATTCCCGAAGAAGTATGGATTGAGGACGAGCAGCAATATATGGATTTCATCGTGCAGAAAATCTGTGAAGTGATGAAAGAACCTATGGATGTGTATGTCAATCCTTTATTTTTGCCCGATCAGATGAGTGACCGTTATGATACCTTCTGGACGGAAGAACGCATGAACAAGGTGATTGCTGCTATGGTAGCCAACGATAAAGCGCTGGAAATAAACAATCGTTATCGAATTCCGCATAAACCATTTATCGAGAAGGCAAAAGCTGCCGGATTGAAATTTACTTTCGGCACCAACAACACCGATGCCGATTTCGGAAAGCTAGAATATTGTATCCACATGATGAAAGAATGTGGAATTACGGCTGAAGACATGTTTAAACCAAATATAAAAGAATAAATATCACTATGAAACCGGAGCACAAACATCGCGTTACTTCCGATTATATAACCCATCTCAACGACAATGAAGTATTTGTTTTCGGGAGCAATATTCAAGGAGATCATGCGGGAGGCGCAGCTCTCACCGCTTTAAAAAAATTCGGGGCTGTTATGGGGCAAGGAGTTGGGTTGCAAGGAAAATCCTACGGCATTCCTACTATGCAAGGTGGCATAAAAGACATTAAACCTTATGTTGACGAATTTATAGCTTTTGCCAAGGCTCATCCCGAATTAAAATTTTTGGTAACCCGTATAGGTTGTGGAATTGCCGGCTTTAAGGATAAGGAAATAGCTCCTTTGTTTGCAGAGGCCGTGAATTTGGAAAACGTGTGGCTTCCTGCCAGTTTTTGGGAGGTGCTCGATAGCGAATAATTCACTTTTTCTTTGGCAACCGGATATTTTGCATTTGTCGCAAAATTTGCTGTTGGCGCTTCAGAATGTAAGGCGATGGGTTTTTTGAGCTGAATCGCCGTGGGTTGGGCAATGTGGCAGCAATAAGTGCCGATTGAGCCGGAGTGAGTTTCGAGGCGGTGGTATTAAAATGGCGATTGGCAACTGCTTCGGCGCCATAGATGCCGTCGCCCGTTTCCATGCAGTTGAGATATACTTCTAAAATGCGTTCTTTTGTCCAAAAGAATTCAATAAGCACCGTGAAGTAGGCTTCAAGTCCTTTGCGGACCCACGAAGACTGTGGCCAAAGAAAAACGTTTTTCGCCGTTTGCTGACTGATGGTGCTGGCTCCACGTGGACGCCGGCGCTTTTTGTTTTCTTTCATCGCCTTTTCAATTTCTATCCGATCGAAACCCTTGTGTTGAAAAAAACGTTGGTCTTCCGAAGCAATTACTGCCCGTTTCAAGTGATCCGATATCTCATCGTATGGCACCCATTTGTGATGACATTTCACCGGTTCGCCGGCTTTTATTTGCTCAACCATGCGAATACCCATCAACGGAGTGAAAAATACGGGCACAAACCGCAACACAATCACTGATCCTATGGACAGAACAAAAAACCAGAGAACGATTTTTTTGATTATACCCAAAATACTTCTCATCCGCTTTTCCTCAATTTGAACCGTACTCGCCAACGACCGTTTTCATAATCGTGACTGATGATTTCAAATCGTCCTATTTCGGAAGTATGTTCTACATGCTCTCCAATACAGGCACACACGTCATAATCGCCGATACGGACAATTCGCAGCGTTTCAGACACATCATTGGGCAATTTGGATAAATCCACAATTTTTGCCGCTTCGTCCATAGACATATATTCTTCCGTCACCTTAAGATCGCGCGCAATCACTGCATTCACTGCCTCTTCTATGGCTTTTACCGTTTCCTCGTCGGGTTGTCGAGAAAGAAAATAATCGCATTTGCTTTTCTTGCGTTCGATATGGGTATTTTTCGAGCGTGCACAGCCAAACATCCGGACCATTGTCTGATTCAATATATGTTCGGCCGTATGCATGGGCGGATATTCTTTTTTGTTGTGATTGTTCAATTGCAATTTCATTGTATCGAATTTGAAGTTTCAAAG
>MTKW01000260.1_pt1 | contig 19967 bp, 15 predicted proteins | sample 1042761 | NCBI WGS metagenome assembly MTKW01 (sample SAMN06205366, study PRJNA360243) | anaerobic digester metagenome | biome: Wastewater treatment plant; feature: Anaerobic digester sludge; material: sludge; isolation source: anaerobic digester fed with sludge from wastewater treatment plant ... | reverse complement strand
TCTTAAGAAAGGAAATGTATACTCGATTTACTATAATTTACTATTTAGAGTATACAAGAAAAAAATGAGCAAGATTAAAAAAGTATTAATAGTGGGCGGAGTTGCCGGTGGGGCAACAGTAGCTGCCAGAGTTCGTAGACTTGATGAAAAAGTTGAAATAACGATGTTTGAAAGAGGACCTCATGTTTCGTTTTCAAATTGTGCACTACCTTTTTATTTAAGTCGTAAGGTTCCAAGTAGTGAAAGTTTAGTTATGATGACTCCAGAGAAGTTCAAAAACACACATAACATAAACGCTAAGGTTAATCAAGAAGTAATTAAGATTATGCCAAATGAAAAGAAAATTTTGGTTAAAGATTTAATTACTGGAAAAGAATATAGTGAATCATATGATAAATTAGTTCTTTCACCAGGGGCCGCACCAATTATGCCTAAAAGTATTAAAGGAATTGATAAAAAACATGTTTTTTCAGTCAAAAATGTCGTAGATATTGTTAAAATTGATAACTACATTAGATAAAACAATGTCAAAAATGTTGCTGTTATTGGTGGTGGATTTATTGGCATTGAAGTCATGGAAAACTTAAAGGAAATTGGAGTTCATGTAACTTTAGTTGAAGGTTCTAGCCATATTATGAGATTTTTAGATAAAGATATGGCCCAAATCGCTCAAAAAGAAATCTTAGATCACGGCGTTGATTTAATTGTTAATGATCCAATTTTATCAATTGAAGATGACAGTGTAACTTTAAAGAGTGGTAAAAAAGTAACAGCAGGAGCTGTTATTATGGCAATCGGTGTTAGACCAGAAACTAAATTAGCAGTTGATGCTGGAATTGAATTAGGAGTAACTGGCGGTATTAAAGTTGATAAGAACTATCGTACTAATTTCAAAGATATTTACGCAGTTGGTGATGCCATTGAAGTTGAGTCACTATTACTTGGGAAACCAACGATTTTAACGATGGCAGGGCCAGCTCAAAGAGAAGCGAGAGCTGTAGCTGATCATATGTACGGAATAAACACTCAAAATAAAGGAGTTTTAGGTTCAGGAAGCATTAAAGTCTTTGACTTAAATATTGCCTCAACCGGCTTAAACGCGCGAGTTTGCGAGGAAAACGGAATTGATTATGATTTTGTTTATACAATCCCGTTTAACCGTGTTGGATTAATTCCAGGAGCCTCGCCAATTCATTTAAAACTAATTTTTGAAGTTAAAACGAAAAAAGTTTTAGGTGTTCAAGCAATTAGTAAAGCTGATTGTATCAAGCATGTTGATATTGTGGCAACATTAATTAAAATGGGGGGAACTTTAGAAGATTTAAGGGAACTTGAATTATGTTATTCTCCAACTTATTCAACAGCAAGAAGTGCATTAAATCTGGCTGCATTAGTCGCGTTAAACGTAGTTAATGGCGATGTTAGACAAGTCAAAATATCAGATGTTAGAAAACTTGTTGAATCTGGAGCATTTATTCTTGACGTAAGAGAAAAACATGAATATGAGGCGGGACATATTTTAGGCTCAGTTAATATCCCTACTAGTGTACTTAGAGATAGATTAGATGAAATTCCTCGTGATAAGACAATTTATTTACATCGCCGCTCTTCACAAAGATCTTATAATGTTGTCAGAATATTAACCCAAAGAGGATATGATGTTTATAATATTTCGGGATCGTTTTTAGGATTTTCATTAAACCAATATTTTGAAGATGTTACCACCGGTAGAAAAAAATTAGTGTCAGAATATAATTTTAAATAATAAAATTACATTTTTTTAAGGAATGGGGGATATAATGGATGATAATGCCAGAAGAAATTTCCAAAAATTAGCAGAAAATCAAGAAGCTCAAAAAAAAAGAGCGTTCAAAAATGATTTTTATGATCCATCAGGATCCGAATTTATGAAAACGATTAAAAGAATCAGGCAGGAAAATATCCGCCGAGAAGAATTGGAAAGCAAACATCAAGATAAAAAACGTGAAGAAGATGATTTTCAAGATACTGAATCTTTTTTCGAAAATTATGAATTAAAATTATCTAAAATTACCAAACGAAAAAATAATGCAAAAGAGATTAAAATAATCAAGAGAAGATTACTTATTAAAAAATTAATCATGATTGGACTCCCAATTTTAATCGTTATTATCATCGCATTAGTTTTAATTTTTACGGTATTTAAATAGTTTTTATTAACTAGTAAAATATATTAAAAAACGGCTTATTAAAGCCGTTTTATTTTAGATTTTTTATTCATTTTTAAGAAATGTTTCCAGTGCTTCAATTGGTAGAGGTCTTGAATAATAGTATCCTTGAATTTCATCGCAATCCATATCGACTAGGAAATCTAGTTGTTCTTTGGTTTCAACACCTTCAGCCGTAGTATCAGCCATTAGTGATTTAGCAAGCGTAACTATGGTTTGAACGATAACAGTTTTTTTCTTTTTGGAAATGATATCATCAACAATACTTTTGTCAATTTTGATTCGATTAAAAGGAACTATCTCTAAGCGATGTAGTGATGAATATCCTTTACCAAAATCATCGATTGCAATACTGACGCCAAAATCTTTTAGTTTTTCTAATTTTGCGACGGTATCTTCAAAATTAACCGATAAAAGGGTTTCGGTAATTTCTAGTTCAATATATTTTGGATCAACTTTATATTTTTTGATCAAATTGATTGTTTCTGAAACGAAATCATCATCTCTAAATTGGATAATTGAGATATTGATTGAAAAGCGAAGTGGAGCGAATCCTTTTGAGATAAGTTTATTGTGTTCTTTAAGTGATTGTTCAAGTACCCATAACCCGACTTCATGGATTAATCCGGTTTGTTCCAAAATTGGAATAAAGATATCAGGGCGAATTCGTCTGTTTGCTTCATAATTCCATCTTAGTAAGGCTTCAACACCAGCGGTTTTTCCGGTTTTACCATTGATTTGAGGTTGAAACTCTAAGGAAAATTCATTGTTGTCTAGCGCTGTAAAAAGTCGATTTGTAAGGATAATGTTTTCGGCAATCCGATTTGTAAGTTGGTTAGAAAAGAAAACAACTTTATTATCAGATTGTTTCGCTTCATATCCAGCTAAATCTGCATTTTTTAATAGGGTTTCTGCATCTTTGCCGTCATCAGGATATATAGAAACTCCAATAGCGGTAGTAATAAATAGTTTCCTTCCTTTAGTAGGTTGAATTGGAATTGAGAAAGCGTCATTTATTTTATCGATAAAATTTTCAACTTGCTCAACGTTTTTAACATTATGAATAACTATAGAAAAAGCTCTATTCTCTATTCTTGAAATACAACACGCTTCTTGTGATAGATTTTTTAAAATTGACGCGGCTTCTTTAATAATATTATCGCCAACAGTGTGACCGAAAGTATCATTAAGCATTCTTAGGTTTTCAATTTCAATATATAAAACGGCTAATTTTTCTTGTCCCTTCAGATTATGTATGTTTTGAGTTAGTTTATTTATCATCATATTTCGATTAGCTAACTTGGTTAATTCATCAAAATAAGCGTAATCATATAGTTTGGCTTCGTACATAATCTTTTTCTTTGAATCAACTAATATATTTGCCATTACTCCTAAAAAGTTGATTTGATTTTCCCATACGTTTATATCAATTTTTTTATGATGTTCGATGAGAAGTAATCCAAAGACGTTATCTTCAATTATTAATGGTAATGCATAGTAGGAGAGGGCTTCACGTGATAAGAAGAATTCTCTTGCTTCTTTATCTTCATCAGCTGAAAGACTTGTGGTATCAGCCCATCCGACAGGTTTCTTTTCAGTAATTATAGTTTTAAACATCGGAATAATGTTAGGATTAAATTTTGTACCCAGCTTTTCGGAAATTCCGTTTTTCTTGTATGCACTTAAAACTAAGGCTTCTTCATAATCTGTACTGAACTCAACTAAATAGCCGATGTCAAAATCAAGCACTTCAGCAGATAGCTGAAACATTTCATTGATTTTTCACTAGCATTTTCATTGCTGATCAAAATGAAACTGGATGATATTTTTTCTAGTGTTTCTTGTTCTTTGGCAAAATTTAGATATCCCTTCATCTTAGAAGAATATTCATTTGTTAAATATCTAATTGCAAAATATGAAAGGAAAACAATTAATATTCTAGTTACATATTCATTTCCATCAATAGTGACGGTAATTTCAGGAATAAAAATCCAAAAAAGCACTTCAAGTAATATACATAAAATAGTAAAGATAAGGGCATGGTGTTTACTATTAAGAACAACCGTAATCAAAAGAAAGATAATATATGCCGCCCAAATGGTTACTGCTCCAGTATTAGTGTTAGTTACCATCAAGAAGATTGCACTTAAGGTGCATATTGCTAAGAAGAGTGTATCCTGGATAAAATGTTTTTTAGTTATAGCCGGTATAAACAATAAGAATACTCCAGTTGAGAAGAGAAGCCCTAGTAGTATAAGTTCGTACTCGATTGGTCTTTTTATACCAAAATATCCAATCATAAAGGTTGCTACTGCGCCAACCATAAATAAAATTGCAGTTACATGAAATACCCGAACTCTATCTCTATTTGAATCGGAACCTGATCTCGTAAATACGAATACGCTTTTGCTTCTTTCAAGGATTAATCCGGCATTTTTAAGTGATATAAATAATATAAATATCGGAAGGATCAAGACTAATATCGAAACTTTTGGATATAACCCCTTACCAATAATATCTGGCAAAATGTCTAATCCAAAGCCAGCACAAAGTGAAAGTAAGACTGATAATAGAAAATATGTTCCATATCGTTTTAACACAGTACCAGATTCAAGTTTTATCCACCAGCGAATAACTAGAAAAACAGCAATGAGCGTAAAAGTAAGATAGTATAATGTCAGATAAATGTTAGCTCATTGTAACTGCATTATATGTATCCAACCAAATTTGGTTGGAACCAGTTTATGTAATTCTTTTGCAAAAATCCCAAAAGGCCCAAATAAAATTATGTTTACAGCAGGTGCCAGATATATTAAAGATATAAAAAGGCGCTTATTTTTAAAAGGAGCAGGAGTTTTTGTCAAAAGAATGATAAAGTGGAGTAATAAACTAAAAAAGACCCCTCGACCTAAAACGGTAAATGACAACCAAAAACCACATGATTCTTCAGTAGGTGCTGAAATGGCAATAGAAAGTCCAAACGACCAAATGGCCATCGATAATGTTAAATATAAAAATAGTCGATTGGTAAGACTTTTCACATTGGAAATTATTCCATACATACCAAAAAACAAAAAAACGCACTATAGGCGTATAGTATTACCGATAGTATAACATCATATTGCATTAGCTCACCTTTCTTCAAAGAAGATTCAATTTATTTATACATATATGCCAATCGGCATTCTTAAGAAATTAATAGTAGTTTTATTCCCCTTATTAATTGATATTATTTTAACACATTATCATCTAAAATAAAGAAATTCTATAACGTTTTAATTATTTTTATGTTTTCTTTTAAAAATTTAAGTGTCTTTGTAATGGCAATATTAGAAAATAGGATGATATTTAAGTAGTAAGTTGCTTGTAAAAACGCACTTTTTTATTTTTTTGAAAAAAAATGTTAAAATATGTGTTATTTATTATAACAATATGTTAAAATAAAAGTAAGAAAATTATGGGGGCCATAATTATGTTAGAACAATTTAATTTAATATTGAATCTCGTGTTCATTGTAATTGTTTTGTTATCGGCATTAATGGGATTTTTAAGAGGGATGAGAAAGTCCATTTTTCAACTTGTAATGTCTTTAATCTTTCTTATTCTGGCAGTAATTCTAATCCCTTATATTGCAACAGCTTTACTAGATACGAATATCGAGAACTATAAACAATATTTCCCTGCGGAAATGCAAGAACATGTCACAACCATTAAAGGAACTGTAGCATCCTATTTAAGATCAGCTCTTCCAGAACAACAGTTTCTTTTTGAGGAAGGTTCGGAAACATTAGAAATAGTATACGGAGTAATTAAACTAGTGTTGGTTTTACTATTGTATGTCGTTTATTTCATCATTTCAATGACAATCTTAAAACTAATTACTTTTATTGTTTGGTTATTTATCAGACCAAAAGAAGAATATCCAAAAAGAAGACCAATTGGTCTTTTAGTTGGTGCAGTTAGAGGCTTGCTTTTTGTTTGCTTACTAGCAATACCACTAGCGGGAGTAGCTTCAATGTATGGTTCGGTTAAAACGGTTATGAACGCTAATGCTCAAGTAGAAACTGGTAATCAAATGAGTGGTCTTGGTGAGTATGAAAATATAATTACTGCGTATGATGACACATTGGTTGGTAAAACTTTTGATGTTACTAATTTTGATGAAGTTATGTTTGACTATGTTTTCAAAATTGATATCAAGGTTAATGGTAAAAAAGAATCAGTTAAAATTAGAAACAATATTTATCATGGAGCCAAAATATATGAAACAGTTATGAAGGCAACCGGTGGTAAACTTGATGAAACGGCTTTGGTTAAAATATCTAATGATGATCTTGAAGAGATTAAAAAACATTTAGAGAAAACCGATATTTTAAAATTAGTTCAAGTAGTTGCGGTTGAATATTTATATGGGGAAATTGAAAATCGAAATCTTGCCGTTGACTATGAAGAACATTTAACGATTGAAAACTTAAAAGCGATCGATTTGAAAAAGGATATAATTACTTTATTTAATATCGTTCAAATTATCAATGAAGTTGAGTTTACTGGCGAAAATATTGAGGAAAAAGTCTTCTCACTTGAGCGAGAAACAGTTGAAGAATTATTTAATGAAGTCGCAGAAATTGAATTACTAGAGTATTTACTACCAATGGCGATTAATTTAGCGTTAAATAGTAATGATTTTAAAGACATAATTGCAAACTATGGAATTAGTGAAGATGAGATTGTTAAGCCAAGTCCTGAAGAATTAATTGAAGATATAAAAAATATTAAAGAAGTTTATTTATTCTTAAAAGATAATGATGTTAACAGCTTAGATGAAGCAGGAGAATTATTTAAAGATGGTGCTTTCCTAGACTTAGAAGATGAAGAACTAGAAAGATTTGTTGGTGTTATCTTTGACTTTGAAATTATTAATTCCAATATGCCATTAATTGCTGCCTTTGGTCATAATGCTTTAGAACAACAAGAAGACTTGAAAGGGTTAATTTCACGTGATGAGTTTTTAGAAAATTTTGATGAAGAAGAAATTAAATTAGTCTTACGTTTAGTTAAAGTTTTAGTGATTAATAATGCGTTAAATGATGAGGTTGATCTAGAAACTTTATTAACCGAAGAAAACATTGATAAGGTTTCTGATATTATGGTTAACTCTAAAATCATTAGTCTTTTTACACCGAAAGTATTAGATATGCTCTTTAAGAATGTATCTGATTTTGTTGAATTAGAAGTTCCAGACGATATTTCTTATAAAGGTGAAGAAGGAAAAGTTGAACTTGAAGCATTACTACACGCATTAAAAACTTTATATAAAAATGACTTTTTAAGTTCATCGTTCGATCCAAGTACGATAACCGAGGAACAAGTTTTAGAAATTGCTCAAAGCTTATCAGCGACAATAACGATTAAACATAATATTACGGCCATTGTTCAAAAATTAATTAATGATCAAGAAGCTGACAGTATTACCGTTAAAAATTACGAAAGAGATCATTGGACTTCAGATGAAATCTTTTATACCTTAATGACTATGAAATTATTAAGTGAGTATGATTTACTAACTTCTAGTAATGATATTAAATCTTTAACTAATGATCAAATTGATGAACTTGCCCACAATATGTCGTTAAGTTTAACGATTAAAGATAATATTACTCCGTTAATCGATCAAGTTGTAACTAATTTAGGCTTTGATGAAATTACCATCGATTATCCAAGTAGTCATTGGACTGAAATCGAAATCTCTTCAACGGTTAAAGGATTAAAATCAATTGAAGATTTCGGCTTATTATCATCTCCATTTGATATTTCAACATTAACTGACGACAGAATTGAAATACTTTCAACCGATTTATCTTTAAGTAACACGATTAGAGATAGTATTACTCCAATGATTAAAAACGTGATGTCTGATCAAGGATCTAAAGCTGTAATTCAAGATTATCCTGGAAGTCATTGGACTAAAAGTGAAATATATCATACCTTAAGATCGTTTAGAATTGTAACAGCGGAAGATATCCTACTTGATAATAATAGTGATATTCTAGCCCATTCAATGTCAAGGTCGGTAACCGTTAATAGTATTACCAAAGATTTATTAGAAGAAGCGATTGAAGATTATGATTATGAAATAGAAATTGTCGTTCTTGAAAACGAAGAATATGCCGGTGAAGCCGGTGAACTTGAATTAAGGTCGTTATTTAGGGCGATTAAATCAATTAATAATCATTGTCTTTTAGATCCTACTTTCGAAGTTGCCGTGTTAGAAGATGAACATATCGATGGTATTTCAACTGATTTATCAAGTAGTAAGACCATTAGAATTAACCTTAATGCTGTAGTCAATAATATGGTTGGTGGCGAAGGTTATGATTTCATTGAACCAAATTATGACGAGTCACACTGGAGTAAAGATGAAATTTATTATACCATCTCGGCATTTAAGCTATTTGATGTTAATGTTATTACGAGTGAAACTATTCATACCTTACCTGATCAAGATATTCATACGATTGCTCGTTCAAAGACCATTTCTGATGGATTTAAATCAGAAGTTTACCGGATGAATGAAGATACCGAAGAAAATACTAGTCATTTAAAAGGAAAATTAGTCATTCCAGAAGGACTTGTTTGGGAATCAACTGCAGAAAATATGGGAGAAGTTGAAAAAGTCTTATTATCAATTAAATTAATTCAAGGAGATATGAATTTCTCAGACTTTGATCCAAATATTGACAACTTGTTTGGTAAAGACAAACAACTACTCTTTAGATCAAAAGTTATCTTACATACATTCGTTGATAACCACTTAAAACCACTAATTAACGATGAAGATAAATTAGCCAAATATTTTGAACCAAAAGACTATTATGGTCAAGAATATAGATGGTATGATGATGAGAATAATGATGCCGTTTCATTTGTTGAAGCGCTAGATGATTTATATGCCGCCGATATTGACTATAAGTTTATGGACTTCTACGTGTTTAAAAATGCATTAAAATCAGGTCCAGAAAAACCAAGAGAAATTAACGATGCAATGGTACAATCAAGAATCTTTACTCACTCATTAACGAAGATGTTTAAAGAATTACTTTATAATCAAGGTGGCGTTTCACCATTATTAATTCCAGTTTATGAAGGCGATCCTGATGAATGGGGTACTCCAACTCAAGATGGAAAACTATTAGTTCTATTAGAACAAATTGCGATGTTGCCATAATAAATTAATAAAGTTTAAAAATAAGAAAAAAGCTGTTTTAGATAACTATTTATCTGAAACAGCTTTTATTTATCATAGTTTTAATATTATTTTATATTTTCTGGACAGTTCCCATTTTTTGTATCGCGTTGGGCTTTTTCTTCATACATTAACTGATCTAGTTGATGGAAGAAAAAGTCAAGACTAGTGTTATTAGTGTGGCAGGTAGAAACTCCCATAGAAACAGACAGCAAATACGGCTTTTCAAAGGTTTTGTTGAATTCGGCTATTTGTTCGTTAATCTCTACACTGACTTGTTCAATATCAGCTTCATTGCCATCAATATGAAGCACGATAAATTCATCACCACCAACACGGAAAGCAATCGTATTAGCAGTGCTAACGTTTGATAATATCCAACCGATGCTGCGAATGACATCGTCACCGACTGAATGGCCAAACTCATCATTAATTGATTTGAATCTATCGATATCAATCATTATCGCACCAATGAAACGATTTCTTAAACTACCAGTAAATTTTTCAACCATCCATCCAAAATACTTACGGTTATATAATCCTGATAGTTCATCTTCGTAAGCGTTTTGGTTAGCAAGATGGAGTTGAACAAAGAGTAAGGCAACGCTAGTACACAACCAACCAATTGATAAACCATAAAATAAACCTTGAGCAATTGTTCCTAAAAGCGCTGGTATTACAAAATAGTGAACTGGGAAAAAGCGAATGTGACCATTACGCTTAACAGCAAGAATTGCTAAAATCAATGTGATAATAAAACAACAAAATAGAAAAACATATGATAAAATGACTAACTTGCCGCGAACATATACGTTTTGTGCATCAACTGAAAAGATGATTCCTAATCCAAAAAAGTCAAGAATCAGTAAGACCACTATGGCTGTAACTGGAATGACAAGAATTTGGAGCCATTTTTTAATACGAATATTACTCCGGAAAATACGAATATCTACAAATAAAACCCAAAGTAAGCCAACAGCAGTAGAGGCCATGAAAAGATAGGCGTTAGTTAGATATTGTAAAAAATGGATGAACTTTCCTGGCTTTCCGTCCAATAAAAAAGTAAGAGTTTCGGCAATTAGTGCGAAAAATGTAATCCACACCATCGCATCAAATATTCTTACACCTAAGTGTTTTTCTCTTTTTATTTCAACTCGGGATAGCATAGAAACAATCAATACGAGTAAGCCGACTGAATTAGCAACTAAAATTTCTTCGATGACTGGCATTTTCTCACCGTCCTCTCATTTAAAAGTTTAAATAAATCATTGTTAATAAATTATAATATAAAACTTAAAAAATTGCAATAAACTTTGTTAGCATTCATTAGTCAGTTTAAAATATTTTACATTTTACGGAAATAATGCTTGAAAATTTACTAAAATGATACATTATCTTATAAAATTTAAATAAAAACTTTTATTACAATAGTAAAAAAGAAAAGTAATTTTTTGTTTTAGTCGTTTAATAATTGTAATGTAGTATAATACAATAATGAGGTACTTAATATGATTGGAAATATCATCGTTTTGGCAACTCTTATCTTAATGATATGCAGTCTCTTATTTTTCCCAAAAATTAAAATTAAGAAATGGTCAACTGATACTTATTGGGTTATCGTTTTTTTAGGTGCATTACTTATTATTTTAACTTTTACCCTTGATTTAAAATTACTTTGGGAAGGACTTATTAATAATAATGCGATGAACCCGATTAAGTTAGTTATTCTATTTATTATGATGACTTTTTTTAGTTTGTTATTAGATGAATTAGGTTTTTTTAAATGGCTCGCTTACTTACTCTTAAAAAGAATTAAAAATAGTCAAGTAATTTTATTTGTAAGTCTTTATTTTTTAGTTGGATTACTAACAATAGTCACAAGCAATGATGTTATTATTTTAACATTTACCCCATTAGTTATTTATTTTACTCGTGAAGCTAGGATTAAACCACTACCTTATTTATTTGCCATTCTAACGGCAGCTAATACTTGGAGTATTATGTTAATTGTTGGTAACCCAACAAATATGTATTTAGCACTAAATGCAAATGTTTCATTTTTTGAGTATTTTAAAGTTATGTATTTACCAGCAATTGGTGCTGGAGTTAGTGGTTTATTCGTTTTAATGTTACTTTTTTATAAAGATCTTAAAATACCTTATTTAGGAAGTGACAACAAATATGAGTTAAAGGATAAACCACTTACTATTATTACTCTTGTAATGATGACTATAACATAAGTTTTACTGTCAATTGCTAACTTTATTCATCTTGAATTATATTTGATTGTCTTAATCATGGCGCTTTTTCTAACTTTGATTGCTTTAATCTATTTGTTTTCAAGAAAAAGAAATTTTACACCGGTAGTTAGTGCTTATAAAAAAGCCCCATGGAATTTTATTCCACTGGTGTTATCAATGTTTGTCTTAGTTGAAACCTTAAGGCAAAGTGGAATTATTTTAGATTTATCGCAACTCTTATCAAAAGGAAATGTTATTTTTAATTATGGTGCTGGTACTTTCATTACTTCAAATTTAATGAATAATCAACCGGCTAGCATGTTATTTAGTGAAATGCTTGAATATACTACAGAATCAATTCGTTTAAAAGCGATGTATGCTAGCGTGATTGGTTCTAATTTAGGGGTTTTATTAACTCCAATTGAAGCTTTAGCTGGTTTAATGTGGATGAGTATTTTAAATCATAGTGAAGTTAAACTAAGTTTCTTTTCTTATATTAAAAATATTTTTATTGTCGGAATCATCACGATGGTTGTTTCACTAGGGTTGCTTCATTTGATGGTTTAATTTAATCTAAATGTGTATTAACTGCTTCAAACAACTGAAGCAGTTTTTTTTACCGAATAAGTCAAAAATTGACCGAATGTGCATTTGGAATTGACTATTGAAAAAATAAAAATTATAATAAAGTTGTAGATGAATAAAGGAGTCATTGATGTCATTTAAATTAAAGTTTATCCATGATGATAGCGTCACTGAAACTGAAATTATCATTAAGGCTAAAGCTCAAACTGAAGAAGTTAATAAGATTTTAGAACTTCTAGGTGGCGAGAAACTTTCTTGCCAGCTTCTTTCAGATAGCCAATTTATTGATATGAATGACATCATCATATTATCAAAAAGTGGAAGGTTCATCTCGGTTAAAACGATTAATGGTGAATATGTTTTAAATGAACCACTATATCAAATTGAAGCTAAACTTAATCCAACTTGGTTTGTTAAGATATCGCAATCAGAAATTGTTAATCTTAAGTATGTTAAAAAATGGAGTTTTGAAGGTGGAGGAATCATTCAAATTGAAATGGTTAGTGGAATTAAGTCGTATACTTCAAGACGCTACACTAAGAGGATTAGAGAAATATTAAGAGGAGGTAAACCTCTAAAATGAAAAGAAAAATAATTATAAGATTAATTTTAGGCTTTATTGTTGGTGCGATAATGGGAAACCTAATTACGTTATTGGTTAATTTAGGTTACGGAGAAGCGGTAAGTGTTGTCTCACAGCACCAAGTAGAAGCGCTAGGACATAGCCTAGCGATTGTACTTCAAACGATACTATCAGGGTTATTAGGGGTAGTATGTATTGGTGGTATTTCTTTTTATGATATTGAATCGTGGAGTTTATTAAAGGCGACAATTGCTCATTCGGTATCAATACTAGTGGGATTTATTTTAGTGTTTACCATCTTGCAGTGGGTGCCATTTACTTTTGTTAATTGTTTAGTGATAGCAGTAATTGTTATTGTTGTATTTGCAATTATTTGGTTAATTATGTATTTAATGTGGAAAAATGAAGTTCAAAAAATGAATGAAGATTTAAAAGCTTATCGAGAAAGAGAATAAAATAAATTAGAAAAATAGAAAATTTAATAGTAAAAAAATATATAGGAGGTTAGTATGAAAAATTATTGGATGCTAGCAATCATTTTTATTGTTGCCTTTTTTACCTCGGCGTGTGATCGTTTAGAAGAATTAAAGACTTCACTAGAAAATAATGAAGTGACGATTGCTATCGGTGAAGAGATTAATGTTGAAGTGTTTGCCAAAGAAGGATTAGAGGTGACATGGGAAACAGAAGATCCGAATATTGTGACCGTAGAAAACGGGGTTTTTTCTGCGGTTGGTGAGGGAGTGACTTATGTTATTGTAAAAAGTGGGGATTTAGAAACTAAAATTAAAGTAACGGTCATTCCAAAAGAGGATGAAGAAACATTTACGATTACGTGGCTAGATCGTGATGGGACAGTTTTAGAAGTTGATGAAAATGTTCCAAAAGGGGTAATGCCAACCTTTGACGGAACAATTCCACCACATGATGGTTTAGAATTTAAAGGTTGGGATCCTGAAGTCGTTCCAGTTGATGGCGATGCGACTTATACTGCCAAGTATAAGGCGCCAGAACCTACTTTTACTATTACTTGGAAAAACTGGGATGGTTCAACTTTGGCAACTAGTGTCGTCTACGGAGCGCAAACTCCGGTTTATTCCGGACCAGCTCCAACTAAGGAATCAGATGATTACTATGATTATATGTTTGCTGGATGGTCGCCAAAAGTAGGACCAGCCAACTATATCCGGACATATACGGCTCAATTTACCGGAATAAGGAAAACTTATACTGTAACTTGGGAACATCCACTTGATGGTGTAATTTATACTGAAATAGTTAATGCTGGTGATTACGCAGTTTATAACAGAGCCGAACCAACTTTTCCTGATAATCCGGTGACGGGTGTGAGAAAGAAATTTTATGGTTGGTCGCCAAATGCAAACGTTACAAAAATCTTAAAAGATACGACTTTTTTAGCTGAATTTCGTGAAGTTCATAAAATTACTTGGACAAACGAAGGAACTATTTTGAAAGAAGAGGATGTCTTTAAAGGTGAAACTCCTCAATATATTGGTCCTGAGCCAACTAGGCCAAGAGACTCAAAATATCTTTATACGTTTAAAGATTGGTTCCCGGCAATTGATGTCGTTAAAAATGTAGATGTGGTATATGATGCGACCTATGATTGCTTTTCTGATCCAAGTAAAGAATTTGAATTTGAAGAGTCTTGGACCTATGGTGGTTTAAAAATAGTTAATTATAAGTTAAAAGATACTGGTGAGGAAGTAGTAATTCCCCTTTGGTATAACGGACAAAGGGTGAATCAAATTGGTTATAATGCTTTTGCAGGTTCGACAAAATTAAAAAAGGTTACTATTTCTGATGGACTACTTTGGATTAATTCGGGAGCTTTTGAAAATTGTACGGCACTCATTGATTTTACTTTTGGAGCCAAAATTACAAACATTGAACACGAAACTTTCAAAGGTTGTACCGCTTTACCATCAATTGATATAAACGTACCGGTTGTAAAAATTGGTATGAACGCATTTAATGGGTGCATTAATTTAGAAACAGTTGAGTTTTCAGAAGGTCTTGAATCAATTGAATGGGGAGCATTCGAAAATTGCAAGAAATTAGCTCGGGTTCAATTTCCTGACTCGCTTGAAAAAATACAAACATGTGCATTTGCTGGTTGTAGTGATTTAATCGTGCTTCATTTTGCTCTAAATGGTAATTTAAAATATATTGCCGGTAGTGCTTTTTCTGAATGTACTAGTTTATTAACAGTTGAAATACCAGGTTCTGTTGAAAATATCTATAATAACGCTTTTGGTGGTTGTAGTAATTTAGGTTTAGTTGTTTTCAATGAAGGACTTAAATGGATTGGTGATGTGGCCTTTAAAGATTGCGTTAAATTAGGAAATTTTAATCTACCATCAACACTATTAGAAATTGGAGACGAAGCCTTTAGTAATTGTCAAGGAATAACTGAAGTGGTAATACCAAAAGGTGTTACTAAAATTGGCAAAATACCATTTAAAGATTGTAAAAACATCGCTAGTATTGCTGTCGATGCAGATAATACGGTTTATGATTCAAGAAGTGCTTGTAATGCGATTATCACAACCGAAACCAACACTTTAATTGTCGCTTGTAAAAATTCAACAATTCCTGATGGTGTTGAAAGAATTGCTTCATGTGCCTTTTATAAAATCGATATTAAACAAGTCACAATTCCAGTAAGTGTCAAATATATTGAAAGGATAGCCTTCTATTTATGTAACGAATTACCACACGATTTAATTGATCGAGATAACCCAAAACCTTTCTGTCAGGTAGTTACTGTTTTTGTCCCAAAAACTGTTGAAACAATTGAATGTGAAGCTTTTGTTTTTGATGCATCATATGGTGCAGGTGGATCAATAACTGGTTCACACTACTGTATTCATACCGGTGCTTCAAGTGATGAGCCTAGAGATAATTGGTCAAGAGGTTATTATGGTCCTAACTGGTTTAGGGGTTGTTATGTCCGTTTCAGCAATGGCGCTACCGGATGGTATTTTTAGTTTAATAAAAATAATTAGGAGGTATATTGAATGAAAAAGAAACTAATTTTTAAAATTGCTTCAATGATTGTTGTGATATTATCACTAATGTTTTTTGTTAGTGGTTGTAACGAAGGTTTATAGTTATCGATAGAAGATAGAGAAATAACAATCACTATGGGTGAAGAATATAAAGTAGATGTATTAAATAATGTTATTGACATTACTTGGGAGTCTGAAGATCCGAGTATTGCAACTGTTGATGATGGTAAAGTAGTTGATGTTTCTGAAGGAACAACTTATATTATCGTTAAAAGTGGAGAATTGGAAGCTAGAATAAAAGTAGTAGTTGTAGCTGAAAATGCAATAGAAACATTCACGATTACGTGGCTAGATCGTGATGGGACAGTTTTAGAAGTTGATGAAAATGTTCCAAAAGGGGTAATGCCAACCTTCGACGGAACAATTCCACCACACGATGGTTTAGAATTTAAAGGTTGGGATCCTGAGGTTGTATTAGTCGTTGGTGATGCGACATATACGGCAACTTATTTACCGTTACCAAATGCGTTTTTAATTACTTGGAAAAATTGGGATGGCTCAACTTTAGCTACAAACGTAGTTCATGAGGGACAAACACCGATTTATTCAGGAGCGCTTCCAACTAAGGAATCGGATGTTTATTATGATTATATATTTACTGGTTGGTCTCCAAAAATAGAACCAGCTAACTATATAAGAACATATACCGCTCAATTTGATGGTATTAAAAGAAAGTATACGGTAACTTGGATTGATACAGCCGTATTTAATCCAACAACTAATAGTTATACTATACTTTATACGGAAGAGGTTGAAGCTGGAACCACTCCAATTTATGTTGGCCCAGAGCCAAATAAACCAGATAGTGCTGATTGGGGATATAAATACATTTTTGAAGGATGGGATCCGATACCAGACCACCTCACTAAAGATATGGAGTTTAAGACTGTCTATAAGAGGGCCTATGATTGTGTGTGGTATAACTGGTATAATGAACCAGAAGTTTTAAAACAAGAGCGTTATAAAATGGAAGAATACACTAGACCAAGCGGTTATAAAGACGTTAGAATTCCTGATGAAACTCCTTATGAAGGAGAAACACCAAGAATTTTTGATGACTACGGATATTCATATGAATTTCTTGGATGGTTTTCGAATGATGAGTCTGGTTCATGGAATGATCTGCCAATGGATAAAACGTTAGAACGTAAGTATTTAGCTACTTATCAATGTGTGCCACTTAAAGATAATCCAAATCAAGTGGATAAGTTTACTTACCGAGTTTATGATGATTTTTATTATCCAGCGTGTATTATTACTGGATATACCGGAGATAATATGACTGAACTATATATTCCCACTTGGATTGACGGATATATGGTAATTGGTATTAGCACTAATGCTTTTAGGGACAATAACCAAATTGAAACCTTATATATCGGAGATAATGTTAAAAGACTCGGCTACAATACATTTACTGGATGTTCGAATTTAAATGTTATTTCTTTTGGTTTAAACATGACTTATTTAGGTGAAGACATGTTTGAAAATTGTACATCTTTAAGCCGAGTCGATATCCCAGAACAAATCACTGAGATTGGATATGGTTGTTTCAGGGGATGTACAAGTTTAATGGCAGTCACTTTACCTAAAAACTTAGAAACTATTGGAAGTGGAGCCTTTAGTGGTTGCGAGAGTTTAACTGAAATTACGATTCCCGATAAAGTTAAATGGGTTACAGGTTTTAGTGATTGTATTAGACTTCACACAGTTAATCTTGGTGCTGGGGTTATTGGAATTGCCGCTAGTTGTTTTAATGGGAATATAGCACTTCAACATATCAACTTAGATGAATTCAATTTAGAACATATTAGCGATTATGCTTTTAAAGGGTGTGAAGAATTAGTAACTCTTAGAATGCCAGATTCACTTAAGACAATAGGAAAAAAGGCATTTGAAGGTTGCACCGGTTTATTATTAGTTAGTTTTTTTGGTGATAACCCACAACTAGAATCGATTGGTGAATGGGCGTTTTTAGGATGTTCAAGCTTAATGGGATTAAGTATTCCAGCAAGTGTTACCCACATCGGAGAAGGAATTGTCGGTGATTGTGAACACCTTTATTCTTTAGAAGTAATGCCAGGTAATCAAAAATACAGATCAAAAAGTAATATGATTATTGATATTGAAAACCAAAAGATTATTGCTGGCTGTAATGGTTCAGGAGAAATCCCGACTGACTCTACAATTACGGTAATTGGCTCAAGTGCTTTTTATAAGACGAAAAAATTTAATCTTAATAAGACTCTAATCATTCCAAATAATATTAAAAAAATAGAATCTTATGCCTTCTATCAGTGTCTCGGTCTTCCATCACTAGATCCAACATCAATAACCTTTACCGATCATGATCGCCATTATGAACATTGCCCGAAATCAATCTTTGTCTCTAGTTCAGTAGAAGTCATTCAATCAGGGGCATTTTATCTTGATTACACTCCAGAACCAGGACAGTGGAAGAGATATTATTGTATCTATGTCGATAAATTTGTTGATTATACAATTCGCACTGGAGCAGAATGTCCTGAAGGTCTTGCCTATGCGTTCCCACAATATTCAGGCGGATTCTATAAACAAGTATTTGCGATAAACTGTACCGTCCATTACCGCTATGAAGGCGATCCAGCTAATTATCCTAGAGAAGTTTTAGGAACTGCTTATGGCTACTGGCACGGAGAAGGTCATGTTCTTTGGACATTTGATGAATGTCATCCATAAACTCCGTAAGAATAATATAAAAAAATCATTTAAAAACCGCCCCGCAAGGCGGTTTTTTGTTATAAAAAGTTTTGTACTGAGAGTTGATACATTTGGTAAACCATCGGTCGGGTCATATTAAATTCTTTCATAATTAATTCAATGAAATAATTAAATCTTTGTTTATCTTGCATTGAAAATACAATCGAAATCACAATTGATAAATTTTCCATAGCTTCATCTATTTTATTATCTTGATATAGACAATAAGCTTTTAAATAATAAAGATGGTGTATATTTTTCGTGGCATTATATGTTATACTATAATCTATTCCTTTCTCACACACGATTAATGCATTTTCTAAATCATCAATTTTAGTTAGTAAGTTGGCAACATTGGCGTAAATAGTGGCAACAACACTATAATTATCACTCATAGAGTATAATCTAGTTGTGTCAAGAAGAATAGATTGTAGTTTTTTAAGCGAAGTAGTATCTTTCGTTTCTACTTCTAGTAGCGCAAGTTTTTCTAAAATAACGATATCATTAAAGGTGTAAAATCCTTTTTGACTAGGTAATAAACTAGTTAAGAGTGAATAATATTTTGATTTAGTTATTTTGTTTATTCGGTATTGATAAGTGTATAAAATATATTCGTATAAAATTTTGTTATTGTCTAAAGATATTTCATCTACATCAATTTGTGGTAATAATTTCTTTATTTGATCATAGTTCCTGGCTTGAAGGTCATAGAATAGCCTATGAATCTTTCGATGTTCATAAGAATTTTTAGAAGCAAGGTTATAAAGGAATTCGTCTAATCCGATTCCTAATTTGTCACAAAACTGCTTAATCCTTGCAATTGGGATGTCTCTATCCCCTAGTTTATACCTACGGTATGTACTCTCATCACAAATATCAAGGCATAGTTCTCTTATGGTCATTCCTTTACTAATTCGTAAATTATCTATTGCTATCGCAATATTTTGTAAAATTTCCACAAAAAAGCCCCCTTTTTTGTAAAAGCGTGACAAAAACGCACGCCCTGTTTGGTCAAATCTATTATATCATTAAATTATAAGGAGTGGTAGTATGAAAAAATTATTTGGTTATTTAATGGTTATTTTATTATTATTGGCAGGAGTTTTAGCATTAGCTGGATCTAAATTTAGACTTTCAGCATCTGAATTAGAACTTGCTGAACATGATTTACCATATGTCATCGAAGATAACGACGGTAAGTAAAAAGATTTAAAGGAGATAACATTATGAATAAACAACAAAATACAGATTTTTTACTGTTATATAAAACACCTATAT
>MTKW01001598.1_pt1 | contig 19996 bp, 17 predicted proteins | sample 1042761 | NCBI WGS metagenome assembly MTKW01 (sample SAMN06205366, study PRJNA360243) | anaerobic digester metagenome | biome: Wastewater treatment plant; feature: Anaerobic digester sludge; material: sludge; isolation source: anaerobic digester fed with sludge from wastewater treatment plant ... | reverse complement strand
ATAATATTGATCAGCGCTTCGCAGCTCCACTCAAAATCGCCGGTAAAGCTGACATCTTCATCACCTTCCAGGCAGAGCTGCAGCATTTTGATCTCCAGCGGGATGCCCAGCGAAGCCAGGGCCTTCTCCACTAGGACGTGAACCCGGACCTCTTCCTTTTTCAAGGTCACGGCTCCCGCGTCCAGCCTGGAAAGCTTTAACAGAGAGCTGACCAGCCACTCGATCCGCTTCAGCTGCGCCCTCATCCGCTCCAGAAAGAGAGCCCTCTTTTCTTCTGCGGGGTTTTCGGACAGGAGATCATTTAACACAGAGAGCGAGGTCAGCGGGGTTTTCAACTGGTGCGAGATATCGGCGAGAGAATCGGCCAGGAGAGCCCTGTCCCGCTGCAGCGTCCCGGCCTGTTCTTTAAGCAGCGTGGTAATTTTATAGATCTCATTTTTCAGGATGCTGAGATCACCCTCGCGGTTATCCCGGATATCGAGAGAGTAGTCCCCCGTGTTGATCTTCCCGGCATAGCGGGTGATCTCACGGATCTGGCCGTACTGTTTTCGTAGAAAGAGAAAGGCCGCCGCGGCGAAGGCGACGCCGGCGAGAACGAGCAGCAGCAGGTAGACGGTTAAGTTGTCGCGAAATAAATTTTGCATCAGGGGGGTCTCCGGCTGCAGGTCGCCGCTGTCGATGCCATATCTTGAAAGGATATCCTTTCCTTTTGAAGCGGCCTCTTTATCCGAATGCATGATCAGGTTGATCAGATCCTGCTCCGTCTCCGGGTATTTTTCCGTGATCGCGCCGAGGATTGAGGCATGGCTCTCGATAACGGTCTGTTTTAAATGATACCGGCCGGCCAGGCCGAGCAGGAGGGCGGCGATGAGCAACCCGGCCAGCAGCAAGGCAAATATTGCCAGCAGCCTGTTTGTTTCGGGATTTCTGGAAAGTCTCATCTTAATCACCCGCCCTGTAGCCCAAGCCCCGGACGGTTTTGATAATTTCCGGCTCCCGGGGGTCATCTTCGATCTTTTCGCGCAGCCGCTTGATATAGACGGTGAGGGTATTGTCGTTCACGAAATCACCGGCCAGATCCCAGATCTCCTCCAGGATCTGATTCCGGGTCAGGACCTGTCCTTTGTGGCAGGCCAGGGTCAGCATCAGCTTGTATTCCAGGGCGGTCAGCGAGATCGGCTGATTGTTCTTGTAAACTCTCGCTTCGGCCGGATTAATTTTGATATCTCCGATGATAATCTCTGTTTTCTGTTCAGGTTGCCGGTTATACCGGCGCAGCACGCTGTTGATCCGCGAGATCAGCTCCCGGACCCGGAACGGCTTGGCGATATAGTCGTCAGCTCCCAGGTCCAGCCCCATGATCGTGTTGACTTCATCATCGCAGACGGTAAGAAAGATAATCGGCGTCTCCCCTCTTGACCTGACCAGCCTGCATAGATCGAAGCCGTTGCCGTCCGGAAGATTTACATCGAGGATGACCAGCAAAAAATCCCGGTTCAGGACGCATTCTTTGGCGCTGTGAAAGTCATAACAGGCATGGGTGGAGAAGCCTTCGCGGGTCAGGGCATACTCGATGCCCATGGCGATGGTTTTGTCATCTTCAACGATCAGGATCTCGTTCACCGTTCGTTCCCTCATATTCGGGCAGTAAATCAAGCTCAAATTCATTTTACAGCAAAATCTGATCTACCGCCAACCGGAGCATTACCCAGTCCTCTTAAATGTCATCCTATCTGCCTTTTTTGTTAACCTGAGCGGTGGGCAACACGCGGGAATTCCAAATGTTACCACCCCTGTCATATTCAATCTGCCGATCCGATTTAGAGATCCTTCGCTCCGCCATGATGAATGACAAATACGGCGCGGGGTGTGCTTGACTCGTTTCGACAGTATTGATCCAAGGTCTTACATTAAGGGAGGCTTTAGAGGTCTATTAATATTTTAATATCATCCACGAAGCGCTTAAAATCCCCCAAACTTTCACTAACAATGCGAAATATTTCCCTGTTGTCGACCTGGTCATACAGGTGAACGACCCTGTTTCTGAACCTGGCCATGGCCATGTAGGTGTTTTCCATCTCCGGATTGAGAATATTCTTACGGCATAGCAAGCGAAAAGCTTCCGCATTGGTCCTGGGCACCTCGTAAGCATTCCGGGCAATAATGTGGTTACAAATATCCAGCATTGCCTCTATTGTAGTCTGCAGATTGTATTTGGCCGAATCGTATTTCTCGAAATCACTGATAAATAAATCTACAGGTACATCCTTAAATGAGGACAACTTGTCCAGGTTTTCCTTGATTACCCTCAACTTCTCAAGGATTTTTCTGTTATCGACCATCGGTTACGGTTTCCTCCTTCAGCGCCTCGAGAAAGTCTTCCTGAATTTTTTTCAAAGAAATACCGTAATCAAAATAGTGCTGTAGAGTTTTCTCGACGAAATCGGCAGTTTTCCTTTTGTCTTTTTCGTAGATGATTTCACCAGAAGATATAATTTCATGACAAAGGTCAACTCTTGCTTTATTTAAATTAACCACGTCTACATCTTCTCGTTCTAAGAGAATGGTAATATCGGCGCTGATTTTCATTTCCTCCAGAATGGACTTGTCACTACAAAATATAACGGCCAGATCGAGATCACTGAGAGAAGGAACATAGTGGGAAGTGCCGAAGGAACCAAAGAGATACACAGTCGTGATGGTGTCATTGGAAGCAAAATAATCCAGCAAAGCAGGTAATTTATCTTGAAGCGCTTCTTTCCGCATCCTTTTCACCTCAAAACAAATTATACCTTACATAACAGGATATGTCTATTAATTTTGAGGGGTTATGACGTGAACTCATAACCTTAGATCCTGCCACCCATGGTATTAAAAAGGTGACAGCTGCAGAGAAAAGCTAGTTTGCCCCGGTTATGGTGTGATAGAGGGCTTCTGTGCGGGAGGTATCTTTATAGTTGATTATGGTGTAGCTGCTCGTCGTAAAAATGCAGATAAACGGCCCCTTGCTTGATTCAACGAGCACCCGAGATTACCCCGTTCTTGTATCTTATATATCTTCATATTACCACATCCCGCTGACGAAGTATCGAACGCCCTTGGATGCAAGCTGATATTACCACATTAAAACCTTCCAAATATTTGTGCTATTAAGGAAGGTGACAGAGTAACGTCCCCTGTCAACCAGGTAGAAGGGAAACCGGGTTATCTTATAGAATATTAGTACGGAATATAATTTTATAACTGTTTAGCGCTATACGGTCTTAAGCGTACCAGTTGTTCCTCTTAGCCGGCCAGGTTATTGCATATATGTCAATTCAAAAAAAGGGAGCCGCTAAGCCCTTGACCATGCCTACTCTCAGCCGGGTCAGCCGGTTTGTCAAAAACTATATCATCTATATTCTTCTGTTATTGATTGCCGCTACAGGCGCTGCTCTTTACCATCTTCAAAACATCGAGTCCGGCAACAATCACCTGAAACCGGATTATCATTTTTTCTTTATCGGGCAGAACTCGGTAGACCCTTTTTGGAAGGAAGTGCAGCGCGGCGTTTCCGATGCCGCGGCAGAATTTAACGTGGTTGCTGAATTCTGTGCGCCTCGTTTCAACAACCCGGAAGAAGAGCTGCGCTATCTCGACATGGCCATTATCGCCAACGTAGACGGTATTGTCACCCATGCAACCGGCGATAACAGGTCGACCGAACTGATCAACCAGGCTTACAGCAAAGGCATTCCGGTGGTTACGGTGGAGAACGATAATCATAACAGCAACCGGCATACTTTTGTCGGCACCAACAGCTTCATCCTGGGGAAGGAAGCGGCCCGGCTGATCATCGAGGCTACCGCCGGCTCCGCCTCTATCGCCATTATCGTCAGCGGGGATTATGAACTGGACAGCACCAGTCACAACATCAAGATCAACGGTTTTTTGAGTGCGGTCAAGGGCTATCCGGAATTGAGAGTAGTGGAAGTCTATACTTCGAAAATGGGAACTTTAAGCGCCGAAGAGATTACCCAGGCCATTATTCTCAACCGGCCGGAGATCGACGCCATCCTTACATTCAATTCCATGGATACGCTGGGCGCAGCCCAGGCTATCGTCAGCCATAACAAGGTCGGGCAGATTACCGTGGTCGGCTATGGGGATATGGAAAATATTATGCATTATATCAAGATGGGCATTATTTACGGAACGGTGACAAGCGATCCTTATGCGATGGGTTTTGAAAGTCTGAAAGCCCTGGTGGATTTAAAGAAAATGAACAACGCTTCCACCTTTATCGATACCGGGGTAAAAATCACTACCAGGGACAACCTGGAGGAATATGAACCGGAGACGCATCCTCAATAAACGTGGTGTAAACGATAAATGTTCGCTCTGTCAGGCATTAGGAAAAAAATGATCCTCTCATATCTGGTTACGATCCTGCTCCTGGGCTTGACCAGTGTCTTTTCATATTACAATGCCAGGGTTGTTCTGGATAGGCTCAAAGCGATGATCAGCGAACATGTCTATTTAAACGAGCTCAGCAACGATGCGCATGACCTGGTCATGGAAGTCGAGAAATATCTCTCCACCAAATCTTCGGATACACTGCTGAACTACTACACGCTTTACAGCTCTTTGGAAAGCAAGGCCGGCACTATTTCCCGGGAAACAACGTACGATCAAGATGAATTGATGTTAAAAAATATCGGTAATATGATCGACCATCTACTAGAAGAAACGGATCTCGCGGTAAGGGCGAAAAGGGGACGCATCGGCAGCGAATACGTGGCCCATTTTACAAGAGTGATGGAGATAAATGACCATATCAAGTTTTATATCAACAATTTGCTTCACCGGCGGTTGCTGGAGGGCTCGGAGCAATATACTGCGATCAACAAAAACATGACATATCTCAGCTATCTGAATGTTCTGGTGATCATTTTTTCGGTTCTGTTCAATATTTTTCTGGCAGTATTATTTGCTTACCGGTTAACAAAACCGATCGTGGAGCTGGCCTATGCGGCGGACAAAATAGCTGCGGGAAACTTTGACATAAAACCGGTGGTCCGGAAAGATGATGACGAGATCAGCATCCTGGCGAACGCGTTTAACAAGATGACTGCCAATATAAAAAGCTATATTGATGAAATAAGGAAAAAGGCCGAAATGGAAACAAGACTAAAAAAACAGGAGATGGAAAACTTGCAGATGAAAAACCTGCTGAAAGAAGCGGAGCTCAAGTCGCTGCAATCACAGATCAACCCGCATTTCCTGTTCAACACTTTGAATACCGCCTCCCAGCTGGCCATGATGGAGGGGGCGGATCACTCCTCTGAGTTTATTGAAAATGTGGCCCAGCTGTTCCGCTACAATCTCCGGAAACTGGATGAACCGATCACGCTCGAAGAAGAGATCGATCACGTGATGAAATATATGTATATCATCCAGGTCAGGTTCGGCGACAGGGTAGAATTTCATACCGACATCGATCCGGAACTGCTTGATGTCAAAGTCCCTTGCACTATTATTCAGCCCATCGTTGAAAATGCTTTCATTCACGGGCTATCCAATCTCGATGCCCACGGTATCATCTCGCTGGTGGTGCGGGGAAATCCTGAAAAGATCCTGATTGATGTGACCGACAACGGTGCGGGCATGGATCAAGCCGGGATCAATGCCCTGTTAACCAGCATTGACCCCGCCATGATGAACCGGCATGTTACCGGGTTGGGTGTTTACAACGTGGTCAACCGGCTGAAGCTTTTTTACAATATCGAGGAGAGCCGGGATATCATTGAGATTGAAAGTGAAATCGGCAGGGGAACGAAGGTCACTTTGAAAATTCCGCGTTCTTGAGGGAGGTATGGCCATGATCAAACTTCTGATTGCGGATGATGAACCGATCGTCATCGATTCGATCAGGTTTGTCGTGGAGAAATATGTAGACGGTGTCGAGGTGGTCGGTTCCGCCAGGTCCGGCAGGGAGGCTATTGAAAAAGCCCTGCAGTTGAAACCCGATGTTCTGTTCATGGATATTCATATGCCCGGCATAAATGGGATCGAAGCAATCCGCCATATTCAGGAGCGCAACCGGGACATTATCTTTGTGATCATAACCGCTTATGAATACTTCCAGTATGCCCGGGAGGCCGTCAAGCTGGGTGTCTCCGAGTATCTGCTGAAGCCGATAAATAAGAGTTCAATTATTGAAACACTTCAAGAGACCGGCGCCGTGATCCGCGCCAGGCGGGAACGGATCAAAAAAGAGACAGCCCTGATGGAACAGATCGGCAGGATATTGCCCCACATGGAAGGACAGTTTATCTACTCCCAGCTGTGCCAAAGTAATCTCGTGGAGGACATAGAATTTTACGAAGAAATATTTGAAATGAAGTTAACGAACGGTTACGTGATGGCAGCGCTTCTGGATAACCCGGGGACAATGAGCAGGGAAGAGAGCCTGATCAACAGCTTAAAGAAACAAGAGCTTTATGAAAATTTCTGCATGGCCCTGAAAAGCGTCTCCCCATGCCTTATCGGGCTGCCGTTAATGGACCGGATCGTTGCTTTTATCCCTGCAACCGATCCTGCCGACGTATACGAATTCAGGAACCGTGCCATTGAGATTGCCAAAGCGGTGATGAAGAAAACCGGCAGTGATTACCGGATAGGAATCGGTAGAAGGTATAACCTGGAACATTTTTCTGAATCCTATCAGGAAGCCTGCATGGCCGCCGCCTGCCCCGGCGGCGACAGGATCGCTCATTTCGAAGATATCCGCCTCTATGAGCCGGAGTCGGAGCCTTATCCGCATGCCAGGGAAGAGATGCTTCTGCATAAACTCTTGCTGGGAGATCTCCAGGGAACGCTGGAGCTGTTTGAGGACCTCTATACCTGGCTCTCCCTGAATTACGGGAATGATCATTACCGGATCAAGTCAAAACTGATCGGGCTTTTTCTCTTGACCCGGCGGGCTGTCCCCGGCGCCGGCAACAGATCCGGAGAAAGCGAAAATGATTTTTTGCACCAGCTTTTGAAGAGCGGCAACATTTTCGAATTAAAAATTGATTTCGTTAACTATTTGAAGAGCACCATGAAGGAACTGCAGGAATACCGGAAGAAGGAGCTGAACGGGCTTATCCTTAAAGCGACTCAATATATAGAAGAAAACTACCACGGCAACATCACCCTGGATGATGCGGCCAGGCAGGTCAACATGAGCTACCATTACTTCAGCAAGTTTTTCAAGGAGTCAACCGGCCGGAATTTCGTCGATTATCTTACCGACCTGAGAATGAAAAAGGCCAGGCAGTTTTTACAGGAGACCGGTATGAATATCAAGGCGATCAGCCGCGAAATCGGCTACAGCGATCCCAATTATTTCAGCAAGGCTTTTAAGAAATATACAGGGTTGACCCCGACCGAATATCGCCACAGCGTGTTATCGAAAGGGGTGATCTAGTTTCATGGAAACCGGGGAAAAGGCAAGGCTGATCGTGGTTGTTTTACTTATGCTGTTACTGCTGTTCCTTGTCTGTAAAACAGTAGAAACGTTACATACCGTGCGCCTTTCCAAAGACCCCGGGGGCTCTTCAAAAGAGCAAAACAGCCCCGTGCGCATCGGGTTTTCCCTGGGAACTCTGAAAGAAGAGCGATGGCTCCGGGACCGGGACATCGTTATGGCCAAGGTTCAGGAGATGGGGGGCGAGATCATTGTCTTGAACGCCAATAACAACGACCGGGATCAACTCGAACAGGTCAGGTACCTTCTCGAGCAGGATATCGATGTATTGATCATTGTCCCCAACGACCTGCATAAAGCAGCCGCCGCGGTTGAGCTGGCCAAGAAACAGGGGGTCAAGGTGATTTCATATGACCGCCTTGTATTCAATGCCGCCGTGGATCTCTATATCTCTTTTGATAATGAGAAAGTGGGCGAATTCATGGCCGGGGCTGTTCTTCAGAAGGTGCCCCGCGGTAATATTCTGATCGTAAACGGGGCGACCAGTGATCATAATACCGAGCAGATCAAGGCAGGTTATGACCGGGTGCTGCATGAAAGTATCAAAGCCGGCCATATCAGGATTGTCGATGAACAGTGGTCTCCCAACTGGATGAAAGAATATGCCTTTTCGGTTACGGATCAGCTGCTTCTCAAAGAGAAGCGTATTGATGCAGTCATTTGCGGTAACGATAGTCTTGCGGAGGGAGTAATTGAAGCGCTTTCCCAATATCGTCTGGCGGGCCAGGTCTTTGTGGTAGGGCAGGATGCCGACCTGACCGCCTGCCAAAGAGTGGTGGAAGGGATCCAGTTGATGACGGTCTATAAACCAATTGAGAAACTGGCCGATGCGGCGGCCCGGGCGGCGATGCAGCTGGCCGGGGGAGAAGAGCCGCATCCGATAAGCCGGGAAATCTACAACGGCCTCACCCATGTTCCTTTTTATGTCCTCGAACCGATTGCCGTCTACAAGGAAAATATTGACACTACGGTAATCAGGGACAGGTTTCACCTGGCAGACGAGGTTTACATAAATATACCGTAAAATTGTATCCGGGCGAGTAACTGCCGGCATCATGCAGCGGCAGGCCCCTCTCCTTTTTGATTTCAGGGAGAGGGTTTTTTTATGCGTAAATTATTACCTATGGAGTTTCAAAAAATAGAAACCGGGTAAAATTCAATAGAAGATCTCAAGATGATACAGAGGTGAAACAGCTTAATATTTTGAAATCTATTAAATGTATGATTAACCCAAAAGAATCATACAAAGTAAAGAGGCATTAAGAAACCTTAAAATGCCGTAAAAAGGGGGGCTTTGTAAGGATTCTTGAATGGCAGAGGGTGACTGAAAGGCCAGGTCAACTTTCCATTGCTTGTGAAAAAAATAAAGGAGGGTGTAATGATAATGAAGAAGTCGCTGTGGTTGGTGGTTCTATCACTAAGCCTGTTGCTGGCGATTACTTTAGTGGCGGGGTGCACCCCGCAAGATACGGATGGCGATACGGTCACCGGTTCAGTGGGGATCGTTTTGCCGACAAAAGAGGAACCGAGATGGATCCAGGATGAGACCCGCTTCAATGACCTGCTTACTGAAGCCGGTTACGAGGTGGAGATTCTCTTCAGCGAGGGTGATTCAGCCAAGGAAAAAGAGAATGTGGAGTCGTTGATCACCAAGGGGATCGAGGTTCTGATCATCTGCCCGCATGACGGCAGCGGCGCTGCCGCGGCGGCAGAAGCGGCCAGAGAAGCCGGGGTAAAGGTGATCTCTTATGACCGGCTGATTCTCGATACGGAGGCCGTTGATTATTATGTTACCTTTGACAGTATTGCTGTAGGCGCAGCCCAGGCCCAGTACCTGGTTGATAAGGCTGAAGGCAGCGGCAACCCGCTCTACCTGTTTGCCGGTGGAGCTTTCGACAACAACGCTTTCCTCTTCTTCGAAGGCGCCTGGAATGTCCTGCAGCCGAAGATTGCTGACGGCACTTTCGTGATCAAGAATTCAAGCGAGGCTGTTGCTCTCCAGGATAAGGCGACCCTGACCCGTGATGAGATGGGTAAGATTATCGGACAGATTACCACCGACTGGGACTTTGGCGTCGCCAAGAGTCTTGCCGAAGACCACCTGACCAGGGCCACTGCCGCCGACAAGGGTGATGTATTCATCCTGGCTCCGAATGACGGCACCGGGCGCGCCGTAGCGGACGCATTTGCCGCTGACAAAGATGTCATCAGCTACGTGGTTACCGGCCAGGATGCCGAGAAAGCTTCGGTCCAGTATATCATCGACGGCAAGCAGTCCATGACCGTGTTGAAAGATGTGCGCACCCTGGTCAAAGACGCCATCGATGCGGCCATCGCATTCCTGGAAGGCAAGACTCCCGGATCGAGCGCTACCTACAATAATGGTGTTATCGATGTGCCTGCGGAGCCGTCCGTGGTCATTACCGTGGAAAAGGACAATGTCAAAGAGGCGATCTTTGATTCGGGTTACTGGGATGCAAGTGAGTTTACCGGGTTGGAGTAAGAAATAAACATTTGACAAGCAAGCTATAAGGGAGTGCAGGAATAGTGATGGACCTATCCATCACTATTCCTGTATAATATCTGTAAATAGAATATTTTACAGGATCTTAATATTACAGATTTTATTCATCTCTTTTAAGACTGCAAAGCGAAGGAGTAAGTTTATGACAGAAAGCATACCTGTCGTAGAGATGCGAAACATCAAGAAGAACTTCGGTGGGGTTCAGGCGCTGCGGGGAGTAGATCTGGTCCTGCACAAAAATGAAGTACTGGGGCTGGTCGGTGACAACGCGGCCGGCAAATCAACCCTGATGAAGGTTCTCAGTGGAGCCTATCTTCCCGATGAAGGGGAGATCTTCATTGAAGGCGCCAGGGTAGATATAACCAGTCCCATGCACGCGCGTCAGCTCGGCATCGAAATGGTATACCAGGATCTGGCCCTGGCCGATAACCTCGATGTAGCGAACAACGTCTTTTTGGGACGTGAACTGTTCAGCAGAAAACTGGGTCCCATCAGCATTCTGGACAAACATGTGATGGAACAGGAGACTACACGCTTGCTGGATCGCCTAAAAATCGACATCCCTTCCGTGCGCGCCAATGTGGAGAGATTATCCGGCGGCCAGCGCCAGGCCATAGCCATTGCCCGGGCGACAGCTTTCAACACCAGGGTTACGATCATGGATGAACCTACGGCAGCGCTGAGCGTGGCGGCCAGCAGCAAGGTGCTCGACCTGGTTCGGGAACTCAAGTCGCAGGGTAATTCGATCATTATCATCAGTCACCGCCTGGAAGATATCTACCAGGTCAGCGACCGCCTGGTAGTGCTGCGCCAGGGACGCAAGGTCCGGGAATGCTCCGTGGCCGGTGATCTTGACGAGTTCCGGGAGCAGGTGGTGGCTTACATCATCGGCGCTCGTGATGATTTTGCCGACAGCCATCCGGAAAGGAGTTAAGCAATGGCGGCGATACAATTGAAGAAACCTGAAAATCCGTTATTCAAAGATACCATGGATTTGATGCAGCATAATATCCGCGAATTTGGCATGTATATTGCTTTGGCTGTAATCGTAATTGTTTTTGCCTTTGCCACGGACGGTATCTTTATTTCGCCAAGAAACATCAGCAACCTGATCAACCAGACAGGCTATATCGCCGTGCTGGCGGTGGGCATGACCCTGGTGATCATCATCCGGCATATCGATCTCTCGGTAGGTTTCCTGGCCGGTTTTCTCGGGGCGATGGCGGCCATCGCCATGGTATCCTGGCATCTCCCCGTTTATATAGTGATCCCGCTTATTTTGGGTTTCGGGGTGCTGGCGGGGCTGCTCACCGGCTTCCTGGTGGCGCAGATGAAAATCCCAGCCTTCGTGGCCACACTGGCTGGATGGCTCGGTTACAGGGGTGCATTGCAGCTGGCCACTGTAAAAACAGGCACGATCATTATTCCCAATAAAGCTTTCAATGCCATCGGCAACGGTTTTATTCCGGACATGCCTGTTGCCGGCATACTGCCCGGAGTGCACAAAGTAACTCTAATCCTCGGGATCGTCATTACCGTATCTATCATTATCAGGTCGATCCGGGACCGCAAAAAAACTCAGGCCTACGATTTCAAGGTGCTGCCCTCGAAATTATTTATTCTTCAGCTGATATTCGTCTCAATTGTAATCTGCGGATTTACCTGGATACTATCGGGGTACAGGGGCCTTTCCTGGACGGCGGTGGTGGTCCTGGCAATATTTTTACTTTACAATTTCATCATGACACAGACGAAGCTGGGCAGACATATTTACGCGGTAGGTGGGAATCCGGAAGCGGCCCAGTTAAGCGGTATCAGCGTCAAGAAGATCACCTATGTCGTTTTTGCTTCCATGGGCATGCTGGCCGCGCTGTCGGGAATGTTGTTTGCTTCCCGCCTGCAATCAGCGACTACCCAGGCCGGGACCTTGTTTGAAATGGACGCAATCGCGGCGGCTTTTGTCGGCGGTGTCTCTGCGACCGGGGGTGTGGGGAAGGTTTCAGGGTCAATTATCGGCGCTCTGGTGATGGCTTCGCTGACCAACGGGATGAACTTGATGGGGGTTGACATATCCTACCAGTACATCATCCGTGCCGGCGTGCTTGCTGCTGCGGTTATTTTTGATGTTGTCACCCGCAATAGAACCAAATAGTCGGCGGTGCACTTCACACCCCCGGTGATCAAATCCCTGTGTAAAGAGGGTTTTCAGTTTCGACAAACTTCAGGAGGACTCATGATAAGGAATATTGTTTTTGATCTTGGGGATGTTCTTTTAGAATTTAAGCCGGAAAGATACCTAAGGAGAAAGTTTTCTGATCCGGCAAAGTGCCGCCGGCTTTATGAAGTAATATTTCAAAGCGACCTCTGGATCGAACTGGACCGGGGGACCGTAACCGCCGGGGAGGCCATGGCGGCTATTTGCCGGCGCTGCCCCGGCTTGAAAAGGGATATTGAACTGGTGTTTTCTGATTGGGAAAGCATCTTGATCCCGATAGAAGGCACTGTCTCTATACTTGAAGAGCTGAAGAGGGCAGGATTTCAACTTTACGCATTATCGAATTTTCACCTGTCCGCCTTTGAAAAGGTTTACCGGCGTTATCACTTCTTCAAACTCTTTGACGGCCTGGTTATCTCAGCAAAAATCAAGCGCATCAAACCGGAGCCGGAAATCTATCAATACCTGCTGGAGAAATACAGTTTAAAGGCCGGGGAGACTTTATTTATTGATGACCGCCCCGCAAACCTGGCCCCCGCAGACGATCTGGGGTTCAAGACAATTCATTTTACCGGGCCCCTTGAACTCCGGAAAGCGCTGGCCGCCGTAAATATACTTGCTTGGCGCCATGAATAAAAAGGAGCAGATTCTTGGATGAACCAAGATCGCAGAAGTGAAAAACAGAAGATGCTGGCGGGAGAACTGTATATTGCGGCCGACGAAGAGTTGACGGAGGAGAGGAATCGGGCCCGAAAACTAATCTTAGCCTATAACCGGAGCATGCCGGGTGACCTGGAAAAGAGAAATAACATCCTGGCGCAGCTGATTAAGGCAAGAGGGGCTCTCTATATCGAGCTGCCCTTTTACTGTGATTATGGATACAACATCGAGGTCGGGGAAAATTTCTATGCCAATTTCAACTGCGTTATTCTCGATGTGAATTCCGTAAAGATCGGAGATAATGTGCTCCTGGGACCCGGTGTGCAGATTTATACCGCCACTCACCCTCTTGATCCCGATGAAAGGCTGACCGGAAAAGAACTGGCCAGGCCGATCGTTATCGGGGATAACGTATGGATTGGCGGCGGGGTGATCATCTGTCCGGGAGTGCGGATTGGCGATCATACGACGATTGGCCCGGGCAGCGTGGTAACCAAAGATATTCCGGACAGAGTCTTTGCTGCGGGCAACCCGTGTAAAATAATCCAGGTATTATAATCTGTCCACATATCAATGACAAAAGCTTTAGATAAAAATCTTATCCGGCAGGAGAAGGTAAGTTCCCTCATGAAAAAACAGCTGAACATAGGCTTGATCGGCTACCGGTTCATGGGCAAGGCCCACAGCAACGCTCTGCGCACCATGCCGATGTTTTTTGACCCCGGTGCAGAGCCCGTGCTCAAAGTTATCTGCGGCGTCAAGGATGACGTGGCCGGCGCCGCCCAAAAGTACGGCTGGCAATCGCATGTTCATGACTGGAACGAGGTGGTCCATGATCCGGAAATTGATATCGTGGCCATAGCTTCACCCGGTTATACGCATGCAGCTATCGCTGTTGCCGCCGCGGCAAACGGCAAACATATATTTTGTGAAAAACCGCTGGGGATGACTTTCGAAGAGGCCAGGTTGATGTATGAAGCGGCGCGGCAAAACAAGGTCAAGCATATGGTCAATTTCAACTACCGGCGAATTCCCGCCGTGCTGCTGGCCCGCGACCTGGTCCAGGGAGGGAAGCTGGGAAGAATCTATCATTTCAGGGCTTCGTACCAGCAGGATTGGGCCGCCGATCCCGCCGTGCCCTATCTCTGGAGATTTGATCAAAAGCTGGCCGGCGCCGGCTCCGTGGCTGACAAGGGTTCGCATATTATCGACCTGGCGCGTTTCCTGGTGGGAGAGATTGCGGGGGTTGCCGGCATGAGCGATATATTCATCAAGGAGAGGGCGTCCTTGAATGAAGAGCTGCCGAAGCAAGAGGTGACGACAGACGACGCCGCGCTCTTCATTGCCAGGTTTGCCAACGGGGCCATGGGCACATTCCAAACTTCCCGGATCGCCACCGGCTACAAGAATGCTCTACAGTTTGAGGTCGGCGGCAGTAAAGGATGCCTGCGCTTCAACCTGGAAAGATTGAACGAGCTCGAAGTCTATTTCACGGATGAAGAGAGCAGCATCCGGGGATTCCGGAGGATCCTGGTGACCGGACCCGGGCACGAGTATATGGACAGGTGGTGGCCGTCCGGCCACGTTATCGGCTGGGAGCATGCCTTCAGCCATCAGTATTACGAGTTTATCAAGGCCATCGTAGAAGATTACCCGCCGGAGCCAAGTTTTTACGACGGCATGATCAACCAGCAGATCATCGAAGCCGTGGAGAGAGCCGCCCGGGAAAAAACCTGGGTCGCGGTATAACTACAGCCAAAAATCCCAGTTTGACGCTTTGCGGCAACGTCGTGGGGGCGTACTCTGTTCGCCCGCTGCCAGGCTTCTTCTCCTCTAATCCCGGTCAAACAGAGAACTGATATAGTCAATATCGATGCTGTTTTCCTTATCTGTATAGAAGAAACTACGGTATCTGATCAGATCACTGCTGTTAATAATCAAGCTTTGCCGCTCTGTTCCTTTCTGATTGTAAATGGTCAGGCGATACCTGTATCCCATGTACCCGAAACTGCATTTTCCTTTCTGGAAGGTGACCCGGTTAAGGTTGCCGATGATATGATTCAGCTCTTCCGCCGCGGTAACGGTGAGCAATTCTCCCCGGGTACCGTCAAATATCTCTATCCTGGAAACACTTTCCGGCTCGATCGTAATCAACTTACGTGGGATATATGTTATCGCATAGAGCAGCCCGAACAACACGCATGCGGTTAGAACCAGTAAAACCGTCTTTCTCTTTTTTGTCATGGCCGGCTCTCTCCTCTCTTAATCCAGATCTTTGCCCACATTTTTCCATCTTGGAAACCCTTTTATTGCAGGTCATCCTGAGCGAAGCGAAGGATCTCAAAACCTGGTGTCTACCTAACGATTCTGCACACGTCACCTGTAAAGATCCGTTTTATTTGGCGTTTTTTTGGAGAGCATGGCTTTGATGAAGCGATAGAGCCCCTTGGCCGTCTTTCCGTTAAAGGCCGTGAGCAGACCCAGGGTGGCCTCGTAGGTCACCGCGCCGTTGGTCATGGAGAAAATATTACGCACGGGCAGGGACATGGCCCCCTCCCGGACCATGTTTTTCTCGAACTCCGGGGCGCCCTTGGGCAAAACCATCGGGGAGAACCTGGCCACGGCCCATCTGAAAATCTTTCCGAAAGTGCTTACACCCAGGTCGCTGACTGTGCTGTTGAGGTCGAGCTCCCCTTTNNGGGATCTCCTCCGCATCGGCGAGAGAATGGTAAACCGGCGCCTCCTCTTTATAATCGGGTATTTCGACAGCAAGTGCCTTCACCTGAACCGCAGCCCGGAGCAATATATCCCGGGAAGATGAACCGGCCAGGATTTCAAAATCGCCGCTTTCCACGCACCAGTTCCCGGTCCGGACATTGTAGAAAGCAAAAGCGTCTCTTTTCAAATCCAAAGTAACGGTTTTCGATTCGCCTTTCTTCAGGAAAACCTTTTTAAAGGCCTTAAGCTCCTTTTCAGGGACAAAATGAGTCGCCCCGGGATCCCGGACGTAGACCTGGGCCACCTCCGCGCCGTCGCGGTCTCCTATGTTCTCGATTTCGAAGCTGATGGTGAGGGTATCGTTTTCATCTATCGTTTCGGCGCTTAGCTCCAGGTTGGAGTAGGTAAAGATGGTATAGGAGAGTCCGTGGCCGAAGGGAAAGAGCACCTCTTTTTGGGCGGTATCATAATACCTGTATCCGACAAAGATGCTTTCCCGGTAATGGACCCTCTTAGGGCCCATCCCGAAATAATTTACGGCGAGGCAATCTGTTAAGCGCCGCGGGAAGGTCTCGGCCAGTTTGCCGGAGGGGTTCACCCGGCCGAAGAGAAGATCATAGGCCGCCTCGCCTACGGCCTCTCCCCCCAGATAGAGATTGAGGACGGCGCCAACCCGGTCCAGCCAGGGCATCTCCACCGGGGCGCCGCAGCTGAGAACGACGATGACGTTGTCCGATACTTTGCCGAGGGCGGAGATAAGATTATCGTGTCCCCGGGGCATCTCCAGGTGGGTGCGGTCAAAACCCTCGGACTCATATTCATCGGTCAGGCCGGCAAAAACCAGGATATACTTTTTATTCCGGGCGATCTCTACGGCGGCGGCAATCTCATTTTCCGAGTAGCCGTCGCCGTCCATGGTATAGCCCGGCGCATATGCGTAGGCCATATTTTGCATATCCAGGTAATCGCAGAAGCTGACCAGGTTTCTCGGGTTTACTCTGCTGCTGCCGCTTCCCTGGTAACGGGGCGCCTTGGCCAGACCCCCGATAACGGCAAAGTCTGCTTCGGGGCTCAGCGGCAGGATCTGATTCCTGTTTTTCAGCAAGACGGCGCCGCTTGCCGCCGCCTTGCGCGCCAGTGCATGGTTCCTCTCATAATCTGTCTTAAAGGTGCCGGATCTATCTCCTGTTTCTGCACATTTAAAGACATAACGGAGGATCCTTTTGACGGCCCGGTCCAGGTATTTAACATCGAGTTCATTCGATTCAACAGCCTCGACGATCTGCCGGTCGAGAATACCGTTGGATGAGGGCATCTCCAGATCAAGCCCAGCCATGAGCCCCTTGATCCGGTCGTTTACGGCACCCCAGTCCGAGATGACGATACCGTCAAAGCCCCATTCCTCCCTTAAGATATCCCAGAGCAACTTTTTATTATCGCCGGCATGGAGTCCGTTAATCAGGTTGTAGCTGCACATGACCGTGTCGGGGCGGGCTTTTTTTACGGCGATCTCAAAGGCTTTCAGGTAAATCTCTCGAAGGGCTCTCTCATCGACTTCGGAGCTGATCGTCAACCGGCGGTACTCCTGGGAATTGACGGCGTAATGCTTTAATGATGTAGCGACTCCTTTCTCCTGCACCCCCTGGATAAAGGTGGCGGCCAGCTCCCCGGCCAGGTAGGGGTCTTCGCTGAAATATTCAAAGTTTCGCCCGCACAGGGGCGTTCTCTTGATATTTACACCCGGACCGAGGACCGTGGAGACGCCCTGGTCCAGGCACTCTTCGGCAATGGCCCGGCCCACCCCGGCGATCAGCTCAAGATCCCAGGTTGAGGCCAGGGTCACCGCGGGAGGGAAACAGGTGGCGGGGAAGCTTTCTTTGAACATGCTTTTGATTTCTTCCCTCTCTTTACGCAGACCGTGCGGCCCGTCGGCCATCATCACCGAAGGTATCTGCAGCCTGTTTATGGGCGTGGTCTCCCAGCTGCTGATGCCCGAGCATAGGGCGGCTTTCTCTTCCAGGGTTAGCTGTGGCACCATCTCCTCAATCTCCGGCAATCCGGCCCCTCCCTTTAGAGTAATTGTATATTAATTCACACAAATAATATCAAAGGAGTACGCAAGGTGTCAATGCATGGCCATTTGAAAGAAACGTCTGATACCTGCCAGGTGCAGTGCCGCCTCGCCTGATATCTGCCCAGGAGCTGATCATGGAAGCTCACCGGTGCTTCATGTTGATAACGCCTTTTTTGAGGGCGGCAAAAGTGTAGCCCCGCATCTGGAGCTCTCTGATGATCTGCGGCAGCGCCTCCACGGTAGCATAATTTACATAAGTGTCGTGCATCAGGACGACCAGGTCCTGCCCGGGCCGGCGGTTGGCCTGGTTGACCACGTTTGCCACCAGCTGCCCAGCTGTCAAGCTGGAATTGCAGTCCCCGGTGGAGATGTTCCAGTCAAAATAATCATAACCGCGCTCTTTCAACACAGCGATAATTTCGTTCATTACACCGGGAGACGCTACGGTGGTGCTGGATCCCCCCGGAAAGCGGATGATGTCGGGCCTGACTCCTGTTTTTTGCTCCAGCAGATCTTCCAGGCGCAGCAGATCTTCCATGAAGGCATCTTTCGACAGGTAGATCTTATTTAAATTGTGGGTCATGGTGTGATTACCCAGGGTATGACCCTGTTCGAGGATGCGGCTGTAAATATGTTCGTCCCCGGAGTTGTTCTCACCCATCACGAAAAAAGTCGCCGGCACGTTATATTCCGCCAGGATCTGCAGGATCTGTGGTGCATATTTGTCGGGACCATCATCTATGGTCAGGTAGGCCGTAGGGGTTTCCCCGGCCCTACCGGGCAAATTGCAGTCTTGAAGCCGGGTTTCCAGGTCCTTTTTTTCCCGCAGAAGCAGGTCATACTTGCTTTGCAGTTCGCCATATCTGCTGTTCAGCTGATCCAGCTCATTGCTTAATTCAAGATTACTTAAATGTTCTTTCTTTAGCTGTTCGAGTGCTGCTGTTGTCTGCGGATAAATCAAGAGGTTAAAACCGCCTGCCAGCAGCATCAGGAAAAAAGTTGAAATCAAGAAGAGATGAAGATAGCCCTTTGTGAGACCCGTCCCAATCACTGCTGCACTCTCCTTCATGAAAATATTTTCTTGAATTTCCGCTGCCCGGCCCTTATCTGCCGGATCTCTTCCTATAAACCTGGAGTGCGGCTTTAAATCTCGCTTATCAGCTATTCTCTGCCGCCCATCCAATCCCTGCCACCATCTGCCTGAATTTGCCTGGGTGACAGGGGGGCGTTTCTCCTGTCACCTTTTTTAAGCAGGATTTGATTTTACTTTCGCGAAAGTTCTAACGATGATCCAACTCTTGTCATAGTAGGTATGGTTTAAATGAAGATTCAACTGAAAGCTGACCTGGCGCTGGTTTTGGTGGCGGCCTTCTGGGGTTCATCCTGTCTCTTGACGAAGATGGGGCTGGAGGGCATGGCGGAGTTTAACCTGATTGCGCTGCGCTTTATAATTGCCTTTTTCTTGATGGCGGCGGTGTTTTGGAAAAGGTTGAAAAATACCGGCTTAACTACTGTAAAGTATGCCGCTGGGCTGGCGGCAATACTATTTGTTACCTTTGTTCTCTTTACCTTCGGGGTCAGGTATACCTCTGCCTCGAATGCCGGTTTCCTGACCTGCCTATCCGGAATCTTTATTCCTTTGATTGGGTTCCTCTTTCTGAAGCAAAAACCGGATCTGAAAACGGTCCTCTGCATCGTCCTGGTCTTTGTGGGAGTATACCTAATTACGTTTAACGGCGTGCTGCAGTTGAACTGGGGCGACCTTCTCTGTATCCTATGTTCACTTAATTTCGCGCTTCATATCATGGCCACAGGATATTATACCCGGATCGCCGACGATTCTATTTTGCTTGGTCTCTTGCAGCTCGGATTCGTGGCTCTCTACGCGCTTCTGTTTTCGTTCATTTTCGAAAAGCCGCAGCTGCCGCAAACGGCCCGGTCGTACTTGATTGTCCTGGCGTTAAGTATCTTTTCAACCGCATTTAGCTACATTTTACAGACCGCGGCTCTTAAATACACTGCGCCGATACATGCAGGCCTGATCCTTTCACTTGAGCCGGCCTTTGCGGCAACCTTTGCCTACTTCCTGGCCGGTGAAGTGCTTACTTTCAAGGCCTATTTTGGAGCGCTGCTCATGCTGATCGGCGTCATCCTGATTGAAGTTGATTTCAAAAGCATGGTCCGCAAAAGCGGTTTAATTGACCGCTCTGGGGAGTGACAGAGAACCGTCCACTGTCACCAGGCCAGTAGATAAACAGACACTGGAAAGTTCTAAACATGGTTATTGGCAAG
>MTKW01021277.1_pt1 | contig 20008 bp, 17 predicted proteins | sample 1042761 | NCBI WGS metagenome assembly MTKW01 (sample SAMN06205366, study PRJNA360243) | anaerobic digester metagenome | biome: Wastewater treatment plant; feature: Anaerobic digester sludge; material: sludge; isolation source: anaerobic digester fed with sludge from wastewater treatment plant ... | reverse complement strand
GCCTTTCACCGGCATCGAAAAAACAGAAATAATTTGCAATAGCGCTCTCGTGATGGAGCGCTATTGTGACGCTGTCTTACCAAGATTCTAATATGTAGTAAATTAATATCCCTATTTGTAATGCCAGGCTGTCTTTACTATTATTGGTATCAAGACCGGTTATCGATTTTATTCGTTCTAACCTATAACGGAGTGTGTGCCGATGAATGAAAAGTTGTTTTGCAGTTTTTATAATGCTTTTGTTGCATTTATAAAAAGCTTCGAGTGTTGCAAATAAATTTGTATTTTGAGCGCGATCATATTCTATGATTTGGCCTACTGTTGCATCGTAGTGGATTTTTAACTCCTCCTGACTTGCATTTTCAATAAATAAACGGTAGATGCCTAGCTCTTCATATCCAACAATAAAATTTTTCTTCCAAATGTATTTTCCTATTTTTAGGGCTTTGGTGGCTTCGATTAAACTATATTTAATATCAGATAATTTAATACAATTACGGCCAAATCCAACAGATATGCTTGACGATGTATCTTTCTTAGCAGAACTTATAATCGACAAAAAAGATTTGTTGACATTTACCTTTTCCATATCGTTTTTGACATGCACCATTATTATTATTTTTTTACCTTTAATTTTTAAAATATATTTGTGTTGGTTAAGTAACAAGTTCTTCTTAATAATTGATAACAATTTTTCATTTATAACTTGGATATTATTATTTAACGTCTGGTGGAAAGAGTTAGGGTCGCCTGTGTGGGCAATGTAAACTACATAATTGCTTATAGGATAACCTAGGTATCTAAAACGGCGTAATAAGACTTCTTCGGTACAGTTCCCGTCAATAATATCATCCAAAAGATCACCCTTAAGCCCTTCCTCTCTTTCTATTAAGGCTTTTTCATTAAGCATGATTAATGCAACTATAGTTTTAGCGGTTGAAATCGTAATGTTTTCGAGATCAGTGAAAGGTTCATCATTAAATCTATTAACTACTATGTATCCATATGTATCGTCATTGACTACTATTTTTTCAGCAGTTATCAAGCCAGACTTATTGACAGGTTTTGAAAAGTAATCTTCAAACAATTGACGGGGAGATTCTAATAAGCATGAGGTATATTTTAAATCCGAACAAGCAATAGAGTTAAATTTATTATCAAAAATTTGTACTGCTGAGTTTAACATAGATGATAAATTATTGGCTAACTCATCTAACCCTCTTCCTTCAAAAACAAGTTGCGTAAGTTTTGCATGAACGCTTTTCGAATGCTCTAATTCTTTTACATGCGCCATAAGAACATTCTCCAAAATATCCCTGATAAGTGCCGAAAATGATAGGGATTTAGGGAGTTGTACTAAGGGAAGTTTATAGGTGTCGCATAAATTGATTAACTCCACAGGTATAGCCTCGATGTAATAGCCTATTTGTACTGCTAAAGCTGCTATATTGCAACTGTTAAGTAGTTTTACCAATTTGACATAGAAACCCTTGCTTTTGTGTCTCAGATCAAAGCCCGTGGTAATAAAAAATTCACCTTGCCTAAAATAGTCAAACTCATCCAATATTTCATTTATGTTAACCCATACAATTTTATTGTTTATACCTTTATTGCCTGCAAGAAGTACGGAGCCCTCCATGACATCCATTTCTAAAGCCTGCTGTACCGTAAAATTCATGCTACATCTCCTGTCTAGTTAGAATGTACTATAACAGATTTGTGGCATTAAAATAGAAAACATGAATTGCTGATCGGAAAAGTTTGTATGGTAGCCTCTATGGTGTTTTCTAATGGTACAGTAAAATACCTCATAGTAACTATTTATCCGAATGTCTAAATATTTCACCTTCAATTTTAGCTGATTGTATGATGAAATGCAACTTAAAATTGCTTACAATTAGTTTAGTAAAGCTAAAAAAAGGGAGCTATTAAAAATGGAAATTAATCGTCTAAAATTGTTTGACATTAATGCAATTGAGGGTATACATGAGGGCTCTATCAAAATAATGACGAAAACCGGAATGGAAATCCATAACAAAGTGGCTCTTGGCATGCTAAAAAAAGCGGGCGCCTCTGTGTCTGGTAATCGGGCATTTATACCTCTTCGTTTAATCGAAAAATGCTTGAAGACCGCACCGTCAAAAATTACTATTTTTAATCGGAGCGGGGATCCGGTTTTAGAACTTGGAGGACATAAGGTGCAATTTGGTCCGGGATCAGATCTTCCATTTTTCATTGATGAGGTAACGGGAACAGGACGCCGTTCCGTATTAGAGGATGTTGTCAAAGTTGCCAAGGTTTGTGAGGCCTTGGACAATCTTGATTTTCTGATGTCAATGGCCCTACCTTCCGATGTGAACCCAATGCTTACTGATGTATATAGCGTCGCTGCAATGATTTCTAACAGCAAAAAACCCTTTGTCACAACAACCGTATCTCCTTTTTCAACAAAGGCTATTGATGATTTGGCTACTGTAATAAGGGGCTCAAGGGATCAACTAATTGATAAACCATATTATATAATTTATACACAGCCTACCTCGCCTATGAGCCACTCTCTCGAGTCGACTAATAGCTTACTTTTTTGTGCAGAGAACAGCATTCCGGTTACATATGCCTCGGGGGTTATAGCAGGTGGAACAGCTCCAATCACTATGGCAGGATGCATTGCCTTGGCTAATGCTGAAACCCTTACCGGTCTAGTGATTCATCAAATTAAAAATCCAGGGGCTCCCTTTATTTTTGGCCTAATTCCATCTACCATGGATATGAGAACGGGTATATCCGTGTATGGCGGAATAGAATTGCCCCTAATGCATTTTGCCGCGGCCCAACTTGCCAGCCTTTACAAGCTGCCTGTGTTCAGCACTGCAGGTTGTAGCGATGGGAATAGTTTTGATGTTCAGACCGGTGTCGATGCTACGCTTTCTATTTTTGCTGCTGCCCTTTCAGGAGCCGATTTGGTTCATGATGCAGGATATATGGGAGGAGGTCTTGTTGGTTCACTCGCACCGCTAGTGTTAGTAGATGAAATAATATCAGGGGTGAAGCGTTTTTTGCGGGGTTTCACGGTAGATGAAGAGACATTGGCTATAGGTACGATTGATAGTATCGGGCCCGGGGGACATTTTTTGCAGACTGAACATACATTAGAGCATTTCAGATCTGAGTCCTGGATTCCACGCTACTTTGATCGACTGCCTTACCAGGTTTGGTTGGAACAGAATAAGCCAACAGCGACAGATCGTATCAATGAAAGGGTAAAAGAAATATTGGCTTGTGATACGCCTGCGAAGCTACCTGCGGATGTGCAATCGCACCTTGAAAGGATCATCGACAAATATGAAACAAAACTATAGTAACGGAAAAGAGGGTTAAAAATGTCCAGCAACATCATGAATGACCATGCTTTTAACTCACCCCATTTTAATTACCTTTCTAAAGGTCAGTGCCAAAAAATACATTGGGCGGCTCTTGAAATTCTAGAGCGTACGGGGGTTAGGCTCTATTTAGAAGAAGCCGTTACAATGTTTAGAAGGGCCGGTGCGGATGTTAGCGACGGGAATTTAATAAGGATACCATCAGGAATGGTGGAACGGGCCTTTAGTACAGTGCCAAAACGTATTGTTCTTGCTAATCGGGACGGTGAACGGGTAATGCCTGTAGAGGGAAGAAAAATATTCTTTGGACCGGGTTCTGATTGCCTTAACATCCTCGATCACCGTACCGGAAAGCGGCGTAAACCTGTCCTACAAGATGTTGTTGATGGGGTGAGTTTATGCGATGCCCTACCCAACATTGATTTTGTTATGTCAATGGTGTTGCCAACGGATGTAAATACTGCCATGGCAGATCGATACCAGATGGAGATTATGCTCAACTTTACCAAGAAACCATTAGTTTTTGTAACATATGATTTCGAAGGTTGCAGTGATGCTGTGGAGATGGCAGAGGCTGTTGCAGGGGGCACAGAGGAGTTGCGCCGCAATCCAAATGTGGTTTGTTATATAAATGTGACAACGGGGCTTCGACATAACGCCGAAGCGCTACAAAAATTAATATTTTTATCGAAGAAAGGACTGCCCTTTATATATGCGCCGGATATCTATGGCGGTATTACAGGACCTGTTACTATGCCAGGTTCCGTAGCTCACATCATAGCGGGTGTATTCACAGGCCTTGTACTATCCCAATTAGAACGCGAAGGAACCCCTTTTATTATGCCGGGATGGGCTGGGACTACTATGGACATGCGAACCATGGTGGCACCGTACAGTCACCCGACGGGAAAAAGTATAATCCTGGCGATGAGCCATTATTACCAGCTGCCTACATTTGCTATTGGTGGTACTTCAGAGTCCAAAACGCTTGATCAACAAGCTACCGCGGAAGCAGCTCTGACACTGATGACAGAGGCCATCGCCGGTGGCAATATTATACATGATGTTGGCTACCTGGAATCCGGGTTGACGTACTCACTTTCCCAACTGGCAATCTGCAATGAAATAATCGGTTGGATAAAGTCTTACATCGATGCTGTACCGGTGACCGAAGAGACCCTTGCATTGGATCTAATTGATCGCATGGGCCATGATGGACAATTCCTTCAGTTGGAACACACACAGAAATATTATCGCAAGCAGTGGTATCCTGAAATATTTGAAAGAGGCATTTATGAAAATTGGGTTAATACGGGAGGTAAAACGCTGGCAGAACGTGCTACGGAAAAAGTAGAAACGATCCTGCGAGAGCATGTGAAGCCGCTTCTTGCTGACGAAATCCGTGTAGTTTTACAGGGGATCCTCGAAAGAGCCGTCGGACGTCCCAATTAAGTGAATCCGTTGGAAGAATCCATGATTGATCAAATTCTATAGACTGAGGGGGGTGATTTGAAAAGAGAGAACACTCAAAAAGATGACGGCGACGATTGAGCATTAAATAATTAGGAGGGAAGCTGCTTAAATGTTAACGATGATCGACCATCTGATTATTTATGGTTACTTGGTAGCATTAATAGTTATCGGTGTTTGGTTCGCGCAAAAGGTAAAGTCTTTGGAGGACTACTTTCTTGCCGGCAGAGGGCTTCTACTCCCCCTGAGCCTGGCGACGATGGCGGCCACATGGTACGGTGCGGGGGGTACCATGTCGGCAGCGGAATATGGGTTTATGTATGGTATTGCCGTTTGGTTTGTCTGGTGTATACCTGCGCATGCTTCCCGGATTCCCCTGGCCCTTTGGATTGCACCTAAAATGAGACTATCCACCGGTATTACACTTCCAGACCTGATTGAGAGGTTATATGATAAACGTCTAGCGATCATTGCGTCGATCCTGATGTTGTTTTATTGTACTCAGATTAATGAGGTAACCGCCTTGGGTCTCGTTGGTTCTACCGTTTGGGGTATTCCAATTAAGACAGCGGCGATTATACTTGTAGCGTTAGTTGTTCTTTATACCCTGCTTGGGGGTCTGATGTCGGTAGTAATTACCGATATGATACAGTTTATTTTTATGATGTTCGGTCTATTTATTGTGGCTCCAATGGCCTGGCATCACCTAGGTGGATGGGAATACTTAACATCTAATCTTGATCCTGCAATGTTCACTCCGCTGGGAGACATGCCGCCCTCTACCATTATAGTACTGGTTATATTGGGGCTGGCTCTTTACCCAGATCCTGCAATCTATCAGCGTTTTCAGGCATCAAAAACTGAAAAAATTGCACGGCGCACCCTGCTAATCTGTTTACTAATCTGGGTAACCTTTGATGTAATTATGACAGTTTTGGGTATGCTGGCCCGGGTCAAGTACCCTGCTATGATCCCAGGGAGTGCTTATATCCAACTTTGCATGGACTATGCGCCACCTGTAATTCGCGGATTATTCATCGTGGGATTGTTGGGGACTATTATGTCTACCCTTGATTCATATTACCTTACGGCAGGGATGACTCTGGTCAAAGATCTTTATGGCAGGATCAGCAAAAAGGAAATTACTGAAAAGAGAATGGTTTCTCTTACTAGGGTTGGCATTGCTCTTTCTGCAGTGGTTGGGTTACTACTTGCGCTACAATTTGAGATGGTTATTGAGGCCTGGATCATGATAGGAGGCCTTTTTATTGCCGGAGCTTTTGTTCCTGTCATCTGTGGAATATTTTGGCCATGGAAGAGAACTCTGGCAGGGGGTACAGCAAGCATGGTTGTTGGCTTGGGTGCTGCTTTAATATGGCATCTTATGGGGAGCCCCTTCGAACTAGATCCATTGATAATCGCTTTCCCCGCTTCTTTTTTGGCTTTTCTAATTGGAAACAATTTTGGGCCCGGCTTAGAAAAAAATTGGAGGTGACCTTAAATGAATGATATTGGCAATGGTAAGCTCTCCCATATCGAATTGATTGATTGGGCATTAGCTGCAGGTTTCTTTGTGCTGGTAGGGCTCCTTTACTGGGGGATAATGGCTAAATCGGATATTCTAATTGGCTATATAATACCATTACTGGCTTGTGCTGTTTCTTTTGGAGTGGGTGGGGCTTATGTAGCAGAAATAATGTCGGCAATAAAAAAGAATCGTAGTAAATAGCAGTAAGGGAGGGATAGAAGCTGGATCATATAAGAGAGGACAACGAGGCAGAAATACTATCCACTATTAAATCAATGTCGAGGCAGGAAGCCCTAACATTAGCTAGGAAAAAGGGCGGACTGTTAGGAAAAATCTTGATCCGAAGGAAACTGACTTCACTTGAGCTTCTTTACTTCCCATTTTATCTCGTAACCATGAAAATAGGCCACAAAGTACGCATTTCAAAAATACCAGACATGTTGAAAGTAATTGTTGATGGTTCTTCAGGTAGATGCGTCCTGGTTGATGCTGAGCTCCAGTTGCATCCTTTGGAAAATACAGTAAAAAGAGAACCTGAGCAGTTCAGCACAGAAGAGGTTATCCGTTATGCCGGCAAACATGCGAACCGATACCTTATAAAGGTAAGAAGGAATGCGGCAGTTTTCAAGGATGAAACTGTGATCACTTTCTATCGTCCCTATTGGCTAGCTTTTTATGGTGATAGAAGCACAGAAAAAAAGGTTTGGTATCTTCCCTTTGAGGCAGATGGTTACTCTATTAATTATGCTTGACTAAGATAGCCCTTCTGGGTGGTTATGTGCTTGCAGGTACATAGAGGCCTGCAAGCACATAACAAACATATCGGCAGAAAAGCGTTATATAAGTAGTCGTTATTTTGACCAATAAAGTGAAGTGTTTAAAATTGGTAACACATTAAGCAAACATAAGGGGATGTCACAATTTATGGATAGAATTGGGGTAATAAGAAAAAACGTTGTAGACGGTAATGTGCAGCAGGTAGTAAAAACAACAAAGGCCTGTCTTGAGGCCGGGGTAGATCCACTAATAATTATAAATGATGGACTTGTTGCCGGAATGAACATAGTGGGGCCGCGGTTTAAAGCAGGTGGAATGTTTGTTCCCGAGGTGTTGATGTCAGCAAAAGCATTACATGCTGGTATGGATTTGCTGAAAAGCAAAATGCTCGACATAGAGTTGCCTAGTGCAGGTAAGGTGTTAATTGGCACAGTTAAAGGTGATTTGCACGATATCGGTAAAAATTTGGTTGCGATAATGCTTGAGAGCAGTGGGTTTGATGTTATAAATCTGGGCGTTGATGTTGCACCGGATGAATTTGTGGAGGCGGTCAAAGAGCATCAACCACAGATTGTGGGATTGTCGGCACTCTTAACTACTACGATGCTGGTCATGAAGGAAACAATTGATTATCTAAAAGAGGAAGGGTTGCGTGATAAGGTTAAAATAATTATAGGTGGTGCGCCTGTGACTACTGATTTTTCAAAAGAGATAGGGGCCGATGGTTATGCTCCCGACGGTGGCTCAGCAGTAGAGTTGGTAAAGGATTTACTTTAAGGTTAGTATAAAAGACTTTCCGCTACATATGCAAGGGGTTTCTCCATTAAAGGATATCTACTTCAGCGCATGGGGGTCCTGGTAACCTCTTTATTCCGGCCCTTCCTGCCGGCAACATGAAAACCGCCTTTCACCGGCATCGAAAAAANNTTGTGCCAGATTGCCGCAATTGAATCCTTGAATTCACTGGATAGATCAGGGATCCATTAGAAGGAGATTGCCCGGTCAATCGGGAATTGCATCTAAAAAGACAGCAGTGGAGCGGACAATGAGCCTGCCGGAAAAAGCCTTCCCACCGGGGGCTTCGTAAGAGCTGAAGAGAAGGAGGAAGAAGTCAGTGACAGCGCAAAAAAATCTTACCTTGATCGAAGCAAGCTGCATTATCACCGGATACGGGGTGGGCGGGGGTATTCTGGCCGTACCCTATCTCGCTTCACTGAACGGGGCCGCCGCGGTGGTGATCACCATACTGGCCGCTTACCTGTTTTCCCTGCTCATGCACCTGATGATCGCCGAGCTCTGCGTCGGTGAGGGCGGGAGCGTTCAGGTTGTGGAGGTTTTCCGCAAATACCTGTTCAAGGGGCGTTATGAGAAATTGTGGGTGTGGCTTTTTTTCACGCTGCTGGTGCTGGTTTTTTTGATCAGCCAGGCCGCCTATATCGTGGGAGCGGGAGAGATACTGGTTGATCTGACGGGCTGGCCGCTCTGGATCTGCGAGATTGCCTTCTACCTCATCGCCGCCGGCGTTGTTGCTTTCGGCTTGAAGGTACTGGGGATTAGCGAAAAGTATGCCGTGGCCGCCCTCGGGGCCATTCTGCTGCTGCTGGCTGCGGGCTCCCTCACCGTGCCTTTCAAGTCCATCCCCCTTGCCGGGACCGTCGGCAACGCCAGCCTGGCCCTTTTCGGGATGACCATGTTTTGCTTCTCCGCCCCCTTTGCAGTGCCCCAGGCGGTGGAAGGGCTCTCCTGGAACAAGAAGCTCATCCCCAGAGCGGTGCTTCTGGGAATGGGCTTTAACCTGATCATAATAGCGGTATTTGTATTTTTCAGTCTTTCTGTTTCCACGGAGGTTACCAGGGTGGCGATCATCGGCTGGGCGGGAGCGCTGGGCGGCTGGGCCAAGATAACGGGGCTTCTTTTCATGGTTCTGGCCATCCTGACTACGTACTGGTCCGCCTCCTATGCCCTGGTAGTGATTATCAAGGAGCGCACGGGTTGGTCGGAACGGCTTTCCTGGCTTGCAGCGACGCTGCCCACGCTGCTGATCGCGGTGGCCGGGACGGGTGACTTTCTCGAACTGATGCGCGATGCCGCCGGCGGGGTGGCCCTGTGCGTGGTGATCATGCTCATACCCGCTTTTCGGGGCTCCCGCAAGTACAAGGCAATTTCCGGGTACGAGGGTTGGAATATGGGTGCCTGGGGCGGCACCACATTTCAATTGGTGGTCATCGTTACCTATGTGCTCACGGCGGTGGGCTCATTCGTGAGACTGCCCTGAAATACCTTTTGAACCTGAACGCCTGATGCCTGGAACTAGGGAGCGGGGTGGCAGTGACAGTGCCCGGCACGTATGGCCCCAACCAGTTGGGGCAGCGTACTTACCGGCTGCTTGAAAGCAGTATAACAGCGGCCGATCTCCCGCGGATGGTGGGCATCGCTGCCCCCTGTACAGGGCAGCCCCATGGTTTTTGCCAGCGCAAGGGCCCGGCGGTTTTCGTCGTCGCTGTTGGCACCGTTGCATCCTTCGATGGCGGCCAGGCCCTTTAGTGCCTTTATGGCCGCTCCGCCGAAGCCGAAGGCCATGCGGAAAGGATGGGCGGCCACCACGGCTCCGCCGCAGCCGTTGGCTCCGTCAATTATTTCCTGCGGGTCATTCAGATAACCCTTGTAGCGGTTCCATTGCCCGATGTTTTCGCTGAATACCAGCAGGTGGCCGGCCCTTGTCGCCACCTCCGCGCCGGCAAAGACGACAAGGCCATAGCGGGGCGCCATCTCCAGGAACAGATCGCTTCTGTCGTAGTCGTGGTGTTCGGTGACGGCCAGGCCATCCAGTCCTGCCGCCTTTACTGCCTGCAGCACTTCATGCGGCGTACCGGCGGCATCGCAAGAAACAGCGGTGTGAACATGTAGATCTAGTTTGAACATGGCTCCTCCTGGGGAGAACTTTGTTTGATTATATCTCAAACACCGGGATGATAGAAGGCAAGTTGTNNGGAGAGAGAGGAGAGAATAAAGGAAGCGGGATACAATCTTTTCAATCTCAGAAGTGAGGATTGCTACATCGATCTGCTGACCGACTCGGGAACCAATGCCATGAGCTCGGATCAGTGGGCCGGGGTGATCAGGGGTGATGAAGCCTATGCGGGCGCCTCCGGCTACCACAGGCTGGTGGAGACGGGGCGGGATCTTTTCGGGTACGACTACATCCAGCCGGTGCACCAGGGCCGGGCAGCGGAGAAAGTTCTCTTCGGTCATCTTCTGGGGAAGGGCAAGTACGCAATTAGCAACATGTTTTTTGACACCACCCGGGCGCATGTCGAGCTGACGGGTGCGCGCTGCTTTGACTGCGCCGTGGAGGAGGCTGGAAAGCTTTCTGTGCGGTCTCCTTTCAAGGGGAATATAGATCTGGAGGGGCTGGAGAGGCGCATAGGCGAGCTCGGCCCGGAAAATGTGGGTCTTGTGGTGATAACGGTGACCAACAACTCCGCAGGGGGCCAGCCCGTCTCCATGCAAAATCTGCGCCAGGCAGCGGCAGTCTGCCGGAAACATGGCCTTATCCTGAACCTTGATGCCGCCCGCTTTGCGGAGAATGCTTATTTCATCAAGCGCGATGAGAGCGGGTATGGTGACAGGAGTATAGCGGATATTGTCAGGGAGATGTTCAGCTACGGGGACAGTTTCACCATGTCTGCCAAGAAGGACGCCATTGTGAACATGGGCGGGCTGATCGGGATCAGGGATGGCGCCTCGCCGCTGGTTGACAAAGTCAAAGCAAGCTGTATTGCTTTCGAGGGTTTCTATACATACGGCGGCCTGGCCGGACGTGATCTGGAGGCGATGGCGGCGGGTTTGAAAGAAGGTATTGACGAGGATTTTCTGCGCTACAGGATCGGGCAGATGGAGTACCTGGCCTCTCTGCTGGATGATGCCGGCATAGCTTACCAGGCGCCTGTCGGCGGCCACGGTGTCTTTGTTGATGCCGCTTCGATCTTTCCCGAAATTCCGTACTACGAGTTCCCGGGCCAGGTTCTGGCGGTGGAGCTTTACAAGGAAGCGGGCGTTCGCTCCTGCGAGATCGGTTCGTACATGCTGGGCAATGACCCCGACAGCGGAGAGCAGCTCCGGGCCGATCACGAATTTACCCGCCTGGCCATCCCCCGGCGGGTCTATACACAGGCCCACCTGGACATAATTGCCGGTGCCCTGGCCGCAATCAAGAAAAGGGCGGGTGAATACTGCAGGGGCTACCGGATTGTCTGGGAGCCGCCCCTGCTGCGTCATTTTCAGGCGGCTCTGGAGCCCGTCGGCCCGGAGGCGTAAAAATACGGCCGTCCATAAATCTGGAAAATGCGGGGCAGGCCTGATCATTACCCCCTAAAGAGAACCCTTTTGAAGCCGCAGTTGAAGGTGATTGCATTTTCGGCATTGGCCAGGGTCAATAGATTGGCCAACATTACCGGCCAAAATAGCGGCAGGGGAGCATCAATTTTGACCGGTTATCTGTGCATGCCGGGTCTGGGGCAGGGACAGGGCGGCGGCCAGGACCGAGAGTCCGCCTCCAAAAAGGTAGGCATATTTAAGGCCGCCCAGGAAGCTGAGCGCTTCCGCTCCGGTCAGATGCTCCTGCGCGATAGCGGCTTCCGGTACCAGCGAGTACAGGATCAGGCCGGCCGAGGCGATGCCCAGAGCCATCCCTGTATTGCGAGCCGTGCCCAGGATGCCCGAGGCTATTCCCAGATAGGGCCGGGGGGCGCTGCCCATAACTGCACTGTTATTGGGGGATTGGAACATGCCGGTGCCCAGGCCGAAAAAGGAGAGGCGCCAGACCAGGGCCAGGGCCGGTGCGGCCACAGGTACAAAAGCCATCGTGACCAGGGCTGCAGCGCAAAAAACCGCCCCGGCAACAGCAGGACCCCTGGTGCCCAGGCGGTCGGACAGGGCTCCGCTGAAGGGAGCCACGGCCATCACTGTCAGGGGGAAAGCGGTCATGAGCAAGCCGATCCTGCCCGGGGGAAGATGAATCACCCGCTGCAGATAAAAAGGGGTCAGGAAAACAAGAATGTATTGCGAGGCAAAGTTGAGCAGGGCGGCGGCGGTGCCCAGTGAAAATGTTCTGTTTTTGAAAAGCGAAAGGTTAACCATGGGCTGGGGCACATGATTTTCGACATAGAAGAAGGTGATTCCTGCGCACACCGCAAGGGCCAGGGCGGTTCCGGTAACAAGTCCCATACCGGTTTTCTGCACCTGGTTTATGAAGAAAAGAAATGAAAAGAGGGAAACAAAAACAGTAACAGCTCCGGCGGAATCGATGCGCCCCGGTTTTCCTCTCAAATCGGGAACTACCTTTATGGACCACAGCAAGGCGGCGATGCCGATGGGGATGTTGATCAGAAAAATGAGACGCCAGGACCACAGGGAGGTGAGCAAACCGCCCAGGGTGGGGCCCAGGGCCAGTCCCGCGGATATGCTGATGGCGTTGATCCCCAGGGCCCGGCCCCGTTCCTGGGGCTTGAAAACCGCGGTGAGAATGGCGTAGGGAACAGCCATGGTCATACCGGCGCCGATGCCCTGGACGGCGCGGAATACTATGAGCCAGTGGATAGTGGGCGCCAGCCCGCAAAGGCCCGAGGTGACGGTAAAGCAGGTGAGCCCCGCCAGGTAGATCCGTCTGTATCCAAGGATATCGCCCAGACGGCCGTAAAAGAGCAGCAGGCTGCTGATGGTCAAAAGATAGATGAGCGGGACCCACTGCGCCGTGGCGATGGGAGCTTCAAAATAACCGGTAATGGTGGGCAGGATCACATTGACAATGCTGGCGTCGATGGGTCCCATGATGCCGCCCAGCATGACGGCTGCCAGCACCCTGTAGCGTAAACCATGGTTCAAGGCCGTTTTTCCCAATGTTGAAGACATGCGGGATCCCCCTTCTAAACAAAATGCTATCATGATCCGGCCGCCGGGGCCGGCAAAGACTGAGGATCTTATAACAATCCCGCCGGTTCCCAACGGCATTTTGAAATGTGTCGTGTGCGCCGACAACTGCTGCCGCTTCAAATCGCATTTTTCTACGGCCCCGATGCGCTTTACTATTTTCAACAGTTTTCTTCCGTTATCCTGCCTTTTATTTATTAAAAGGTGCGGCAGGACGAAAAGAACGGCTGGCTTTGCTAAAAGCCATTAATGGGTCATCAGGTAATTTCAAAAAACCCGGTATAACAGCTATTTTCCAGGGAATAGTATTTGTGGTGATGCAATCATGTATTTCATAAATCTGGCCGGGCCCATAGCCCTCGTCGTAATGACGGCAATCATGTTTCTGCTCGTGCCCTGGGGGAGGATCCGGAGGCTGCTGCCGGTGGGTTTTCTTTTTGGAACGATCCTGGGGACTGCCACATACTATATTCTGCAAAACATGGTGCAGGCCTGGCACTTCCAGCACGCCGACCTGCTCAGCCCGGCAGGCGTCCCCCTGTTCATGACCCTGGCCTGGGTTCCCTATACCATCATCTATTTCCACCTTCTGGCCCAGTACCGGACGCTGTCGCAGGTTCTTCTCCTGATCCTGCTCAGCGCGGCGGCACCCTCCTTTTACCATTTCCTGATGGAGCTTAACGGCATGATTGTATTCCAGAAATGGAGCTGGCTGGACAATTTTTTCTATGCCGCCGCCGTGTACAATACCCTCGGTCTTGCAGTATTTTACAGCAGGCTGGCCACTTCTCTGACCGCCGATTAGATCACGGGCGGCGCTGTTCCTGGCGCTCCAGTCTTTATGAAGGCCGCTGATGGCAAGAGGAAGGGAGGATGCGCCGGATTCCTGGGCGCTATGGTGGGTCGAAAAGCTGGGCCGCAAAAAAAAGGAAATATCTCCGCCCGTAGAGAATTCTTCTGCATGGCGCTTAAAAAAAGTGATAAGTGGTTGATTGCCACAATGGCGGCGGTATTTCTTTTTGGGGCCGCCGTGTTAACAGGGGGGGTTCTGCTTTACCGCGCTCTGCGAAAAAGCCTTGCCCCGCCGGCGGCTGCGCAAGGCGAGGGGCCTCCCCTGGAATGGGAGCGGACATTCACGCGCGGCGATATGGGCCGGGGGGAGCTGGTGGAGCAGACAGCCGATGGCGGATTCATCGTTGCCGCAACGGTCTGGGAAGACGGGACCGTCGTGGAGGAGGGGCCGGTAAAGATCCACCTCCTGAAAACCGGGGCCGACGGGAGCCTGGCCTGGGAGACCGTCCTTGACGGAGAGAACCTGAATGATCTGGTGACAGTGGAGGAAGGCGCCCAAGGCGGCTACTTCATGCTTGCCAACAGAATGGAAGAGCAGGAAAGAGATTATTTTGAATATACCGCCGAAGCGGGAGGAGAGCGGGGGCCTGTTGCTGAAGGATCTCGCATCTTCGCCTCCCTTATCAAGACGGATGACCGGGGGAACCCGGAGTGGGAAAAAGAGGTGGGTCAGGGCCGGCGCTGCCGGGCAGGAGCGGGTCGAAAAACCGGCGACGGCGGCTGCGTCATCTTCGGCCCGCTAGAGAAGGCGGGGGGCCGGACCGGTTACTACCTGGTCAAGGTTGATCCTGCCGGAGAGGTGGCATGGGAGCAGGCGCTTGCTCCTGAGCCGGGCGGGGCGGAGGGCTCTATTGATACCATGATCAGTACCGGCTTTTCCCTCATACCCTCCGCCGGAGGCGGTTACACATGCATTGCTGCACACCCGGTACAGGGATCCATGGTGTTTTCGGTATTCAAAACAGATGAATCAGGAAATACCCTTGAAAGCAGCTCTTTTTCTCTGGAGGGATTCCTTCCGGGCTGCTTTGCCGCCGATCCTGCCCCTGGTGACGGCCTCGTGGTGGGCACGAACGGGAATTTTAACCTGCTGACCCTCTTCAGTCCTTCCCTGAATCTGATCAGGGTTGATCATTCGGGTAATCTGCAGTGGGAGCGAGAGCACCGCCGTGCAGGAGATATCAGCTCTGTCACGCCCCTGAGCGACGGCGGTTGGATTATCTCCAGCTCCACTTTTACCTTTTACCCCTTTCCCGGTCCAAATCTGCACCTGCTCAAGATCGGCTCCTCGGGCGACCTGGTCTGGAAGAAGACATTTGTTTCCGAACTGGACGGTACATCCGGAGTGGGCAGCTATGCAGATCAGGTCAGGGAGACAGCAGAGGGAGCCCTGATCGTTACCGGGATGAAGGAGGGAAAAATCCTTCTGCTGAAGGTGGCGCCCGAAAAACAGTGAGGAGTTGATGCTCCCTGGACTACCAGAAGCCCCTGGAATTCGGTGACATTTTCAACTATACCTTTCGCATCCTCAGGCGAAAATTTCTTTATCTCTATATTGCCATGGGCTGGCTCTATCTCCCGCTGTCCCTGCTTTACAGCTATTACTACAACAGAGCACTGGGCTGGCCTTTGATGGGGTCACCGGGGCAAACCGGTTTCGGTTTTGATACACTGCTGCGTTCCTACCTGATTCTGGGCGTTTACTTTATTCTGCAGCAAGCACTGAAGCCTCTTACCGCCGCGGGCGTGGTCAGCATTGTCACCGGGACCATGCGGGGGGAAGAGAGAGCCCTGGCCGATGTATTTCGTTCAATTTTCGGCCGGTGGAACTGGCTCCGGCTGCTGGCGCTGGGCATTGTGATTGCAGTGATCATTTTCATGGGAGCGCTGGCCTTGTTTCTGCCCGCTCTTTTTTTGAGCCTGGCCTTCTCCCTGGTCACGCAGGTGATGGTGATCGAGGGCGAGAGCATCTGGGGGTCCCTTTCGCGGAGCTGGTCCATGGTGCTCAGGGATCTGGGGCGGGTAATCCTGGTTTTCCTGGTGATGGGGCTGCTGAGCTATTTTGTCGTCGGTGTGGTTAGTACACCGGCTACCCTGGGGGCAATGCTGCTCATGTATTTACAGGTTGATAACAGTATCTGGTTTATGGTCCTGTCTCTGTTTTCAAGTTTTCTGGGCCTTGCCGTTGCCCCGGTTCCCATTATCGCACTTACCCTTCTTTACCATGACCTGCGGGCCCGCCGGGAGGGAATCGACCTGGAAAGCAGGATCGAGAGTATGCTTTGACTGCATTTTAACGGCTGCCTGTTTATCTGTCCTTTTCTGATCTTGTATTCTTGTCTCCCTCCTTCATGAAGGGGTTGAAGCTCATATGCATGCCCAGGAGCGGGCCAGGGAGCTGCTGGCCGAGATATTGAGCCGGGAAGAGTTTGCCGGTGCGGAAGAAAGTCTGCTGCAGCGCCTGGCTGCGGCGATCAAGGCAAAACTGCCCGGGCTCATTTCCGGGCCCGGGCTGGCCACCGCCCTGATCATCAGTCTCGCGGCCTTGGCGGTCTTTACTGGACTGCTCATCTGGATCATGCGGCGCCACAGCCTTGCAACGGCTGCAGGGAGCGGCGAATCTGCTTTGCAGGGAGGCAAGGGCACGCCGCGCGCGGCCCTGGCCGCTTCTCGCGAGGCAGCCGGGAAGGGGAGCCACAAGGAGGCGATCCGCCTGCTCCTCCTGGCCTTGCTGCTGCAGCTCGATGAGGAGGGCGCCCTGGAATATCACTATTCGCGGACCAACGGTGAGTACCTGCGGCAGCTGCAGTTCTTTTCGGCTCGTCCGGTGGCGGCGGAGCTGTTCTCTTTGTACGAAAAGATCTGGTACGGCCGCAGCCGCTGCCGCCGTGAGGATTATGATCGCAGTTTAAAACTCTATGCCGCAATACTGGAGAGGGGACAGTGAAAGAGAAGCTAAAAAGCGTTTTGCTCGCTATTGCCGCCTTCGTCCTGCTGGCTGCAGGGACAGCCGCTGCAGCTGTCCTGATCTGGGAGAGCGGCGGGCGGGGGCGCCCCTTTTCCAGTCACAGCACTCTGCCGCAGGGATGCAAGGCTTTCTATCTGCTCCTGGAGGAGAGCGGTCATCCCGTGCAGCGCTGGGACTGTCCGCTGACCATGCTTCCGGCGGATGGAGCCGGAGAGGTTCTTTTTATTGTGGAGCCCGGGCGGCGTCCTCCATTGCCGGCGGAGGCGAGAGCCNNCTTTACGAAGCCTTTGATCTGGAGCTTGAAGCAACTCACCGCTCCTCGAAGCCGTTGCGGATAGAGCCTGACTCATCCCACGCCTTTCTGGAAGGGGTAAGCCGCCTGGAATTCCGGACCGGTGCCACATTCGCTGCGGGAAGCGGCGGTGTTCTTCTTGCCGGGGATGACAAAAACAGCTTTATACTTTTCAAGGCAGCCGGAGAGGGCGAGGTCATTGTCATCACCGACGCCGGGATGATTACCAATGAAGCGCTGAGACGTGGAGACAATCTCATATTCCTGCTGAACACTGCCGGCGCTTTCAGCGGACCCCTTGATGTTCTAATCGACGAATACCATCACGGTTTCGGCAGGGAGCGGCCTGCCCGCTCCCCCTCAGCGGGAAGGGGCTTTGCCGGCTGCCTCACCTGGCCCGCCCTGCAACTGGCCCTGTTCACGCTCCTGCTCCTGATTACACTGGGCCGGCGTTTTGCTGCCCCGCGGCCGCTGCCGGAGCCGTCGCCGCATGCTCTTTCCCATACCATTGCCGCCGCGGCGGCCATCTACAGAAAGGCCGGGGCCAGAAAAGCGCCTTTTGCCTATCTCTATGCCGGGTTGAAAAGGCGCCTGATCCGAAAATACCGCCTGGGCCATGATCCGGGGCCCGCCGAGATAGCGAGGCTGGGAGAGCGGGCTGCGGGGCTGAACCGGCAGGAGCTGGAGAGAGAATTCGGGCGCTTTGAAGCAGTGTCAGGAGGAGAAAAAATTACCGCAGCGGAGCTGCTCGAGATGTCGCGGCGGCTGGATCGCTACCGGGAGGAGTTCAACGTATGAATAGTGCACGTTTCTTCCATGACCGTATCACTTCGGAGATGGGAAAGGTCATTATCGGGCAGGCGGAGGTGCTCACCCAGGTGGTGGCGGCCTTTCTTGCCGGGGGGCATGTCTTGCTTGAAGGGGTACCGGGGACAGGCAAAACTCTGCTGGTGAGGGCGTTGGCTCGCCAGCTGGGGTACCGCTTTCAGCGGATCCAGTTTACCCCCGATCTGATGCCTTCCGATATCACCGGAACCAATGTTTTCAACCGTGAGGGCAGCGACTTCTATTTCAAGCAGGGGCCCATTTTTACCAATATATTGCTGGCCGACGAGATCAACCGCACTCCGCCGAAAACCCAGGCGGCGCTTATCGAGGCCATGGAGGAGAGGCAGGTGACCATTGACGGTGTGAGCCGGCCGCTGCCCCAGCCCTTTGTTGTCTTTGCCACCCAGAATCCGCTGGAACACCAGGGGACCTATCCCCTGCCCGAGGCGCAGTTGGACCGTTTCATGTTCAAGGTGATCATCGGCTACCCGGAACGGAAAAGGGAGAAGGAGATTCTGGAGAGCTATGCGGCGGGAAGACCGCTGCACGATCTGGAAAGGGCGGATCTGCAGCTCCCGGGAAAGGAGAACCTGCTGCAGGAGGCGGCGGAGGAGATCGGCAGCGTGACGGTGGAGGAGGCCGTCGGGGAGTACATCCTTGATGTGATCGCGGCCACGCGCAATGAAAGGGATCTGTACCTGGGGGCCAGCCCCAGGGCGGCCATTCACCTGCTCACCGCCTCGCGGATTCTGGCGGCGCTGCGGGGAAAGAATTTCGTCACGCCTGACGAGGTCAAGGAGATGTGCAAGCCTGTTCTGCGCCACCGCCTTGTCCCTGTCCCCGAGGCCGAGGTGGAGGGGCTGACCAATGATGATATTCTCGAGGGAATCCTGGCCCGGGTAAAGGTTCCGCGATGAAGCTGCCTCTGCCCGCCCCGCCGGCCCTGGCCCTGGCCGGAGCCGGCGCTGTCCTGCTTTACTTCTTTCCCTATCCTGCCGTCGCCGTCACCTTCAACCTGATCCTGCTGCTCGCCATTGTCCTGGATTTTGCACTGCTGCCGCCGCCGGGGGATATTGTCGTACAAAGATCTGTCGATGCTGTCCTTGCGGTGAACGAAAGGGCAGATGTGGTTGTGGAAGTGCGGATCAAAGGAAAGGGAAAAAGAGCGCTGCGGCTGCAGGGCAAGGATGAGCCGCCGGAACATTTTTCAGCGGCACCCCGGCTGCTCCCCCTGCAGGAAAAGGACGGACGAAAATATGGCGCCTCCTATCGGGTTATTCCCGAACGGCGGGGTGATTTCATCTTTGGACGGTTCAATATGCGCTGCCGCGGTTTCATGGGACTGGTGATCAGGCAGTATGCTTTCATCCCCGATTGCGCCTCCGTCAAAGTTTATCCCCGCCTGAATCTGTTTTCCAGGCGCGAATTGTTTATCCCGTCTTCCATACTTGACCAGCCGGGGCTGCGCCGCTCGCGTCTCGTCAGCATGGGTACCGAATTCGAGTGCTTGCGGGAATATGTGCCCGATGACGACTGGCGCCAGATCAACTGGAAAGCAAGCGCGCGGAGCCAAAGGCTGATCAGCAACCAGTATCAGGTGGAGAAAAGCCAGAACCTGCTCCTGGTATTCGAGGCGGGGCGGATGATGCTCACAGAGAGCGGTTCGCTGAACAAGCTGGACCACGCTCTTCACGCCGGGCTGCAGCTGGGCCATGCCGCCCTGCTCTCGGGGGACAGGGTCGGGGCGATGGCTTTTGCGGAGTCTATCTGCGCCTACCTGCCGCCGGAGTCGCGCCCGGGACAGACAGGCAAAATTGCCGGCACCCTGTACCGCCTGCAGCCGCGGCGGGTGGAACCTGACTATGGTGCCGCCTTCAGCTACCTGGCCCACCGGCAGAAAAAAAGGAGTCTTATCTGTGTGTTTACAGATCTTGTTGACAGCCGGGCCTCGGCCGGGCTCATCGAGAGCGCCCTGGCGCTGAGCA
>MTKW01008552.1_pt2 | contig 20019 bp, 17 predicted proteins | sample 1042761 | NCBI WGS metagenome assembly MTKW01 (sample SAMN06205366, study PRJNA360243) | anaerobic digester metagenome | biome: Wastewater treatment plant; feature: Anaerobic digester sludge; material: sludge; isolation source: anaerobic digester fed with sludge from wastewater treatment plant ... | reverse complement strand
CTTTACTGATGCACCCTCAAATATTATCTTTACTTCCCCACCTGCAGCATCTAGGTCTAATGCATTCATCAAGATATGTTGAAAGCACATCTTTTCTCCTGTCATACCATAAAACAAGGTCTTTTTCATGGACTCTTATCTCCTTTATTAATATTTATATTTCCAATAAAATATCTATAATATTTTATTTGTAGTTGCCTAATATCTAGTAAACTTAATTGCTGGACCGTACTTCTATTTAGATGTTCTATTCGTTGTATTTATCATTCTTGCCATATACCAATTCTTTAGGGTATTTTTCATCATTGATCATTAGCTTAGCCCTTAGGGCCTTTTCTAGGTTGATGTTGTTCATCTGTGCAAATCTTAATATAAAGAAAAAAGTATCTGCTAGTTCCTCTTCAACCCTCTTTCTTTTTTCAGGAGTATTCATAATTTGCTCCATTTGCTCTAAGGATTTAAAGCGGAATATATCAAGAAGCTCATTTGCTTCTGTTGAAATACCTATAGCCAGATCCTTTGGGTTGTGATACTGGGACCAGTCCCGCTCTTCGCAGAACTCCTTTACAATAGCTTTTAAATCATCAATTGTTGCCTTTTTACTCATCTAATCTACCTCATCATTTTCTTAAAATATCTACTCAAATTCTCATCTACACAATAAATATAGCACCCCTTCATACCTCTTGTCATCAAGGTCCTATATGTGTTTTTGATAATCTCATCAGCTAGCTTTGCTGCTCCCTCAGGGTCACTTTGTGTCATAGCCCTTATGCCCTTGATAGAGACATCAGAGTTTGCACGGGCAGTATAGTCAGTTATCAATTGGCCATTTTCATACCTTAAGTCCCTGCCGATGATAACCCCTACATAATCAAACTCTAGACCCTGGGATGTATGTATACAGCCGGCCTGATAAACTGAATCCTTATCAATTGCGTATGTGGAGGAGTTTTGTAGGTTCCAGCTAATACCGAAGTCTCCTATCTTTATATCATGATGATTTGGGTTATTTCTTTCTTTCATGGGCCACTCCCAGCAATAGCCTGCTAGTATTCTGGCACGGTTTGCAGGCTCATTTAACTTAACTATTGTGTCCATAAAATCCCTTGGGTCATCAAATACTCTAAAATCATAATCTATTCCCTCTAGATTGTAGTTAGCAGTCTGCCTTATCTCAAGAGCATTATTTAGCCATGCTAGATACCCATCTGAACCATTGCATCTGAACTGGGATACTAGTTCGTTTTCATAAATCTCAGCATTGGCCTTATGTGCCCATTTTTTAATCTCATCAATAGTGCCAATATCCTTGATATGTATTCTTTGGTATTCGTCAATAAAAAATATACTACACCTTGCTGCGTTTATTATTTCTTTTATTTGATTCTCGCCTAGATTAGAAAACAGCCCTGATTTTTCGTTTAGCCTGTGGGCCTCATCAACTATTAGCGTATCTATCATATTGCTAGGTTTATTTATATAATTGCCTGACCCCTTAAAAAGGTTATTAATACTAGTCTTTTTAAAGGTACCTGTGAGTTTTGCTATATATACACTTCGTGGTGCACTGTTTTTTGATACAAATTGGCAAAACAATTCGTTGCGTGTCAACTCTGCTAAAAGATTTATAGCTACCACGGTTTTCCCCGTGCCTGGTCCACCCTTTACAATATAGACTCTTTTCTTGTTATCTTTTTTGCTAAGCTTTGCTATCCTTAATAGTTCTTCGTAAACTACCTTTTGTTCATCTAGCATTATAAACTCTCGATTGCCCTTTAGCATGCTAGCCAGTGAATCCTGTAGGCTCTTAGAGGGTCTAATGCGTCCTTTATCAATGTAATATAGTACCTGCCCATTATCTCCCTGCTTTATATTCCTTTTGATGAACTCTCTTAGCTTTAAGATCTCTCCATACGCAAAGACAGGGGCTTTTTCTAAATGTTCTCTGTAAATTGGATGCTCTATAGGGTCATTATCCTGTTTTTATAGTTGTGTAGATAGGCACATGGCTGTAGCTTGATGTTTCTATCCTGAACATCTGCATTATAGTCCTCTATCATACTAGTATATGACCATGCTTGATAGGATGGGTGAACGACCCTTCTCATTGCATTTCCCACATAGGTTTCAACAAGTGCATCGTGGCTCTCTACAAGGTTAACCTTGGACCACTGCTTTAGTTCAATAATAACTGCACTTCCATTTCTGTTTGCATTCAAGCCAGACAAAATAAAGTCTACCCGGAAACCTGTTTGTGGAATGTTGTATTCTATAGCTACACCAGAGTTGTGTGGTATATCTCTGTCATTTAGTACCTTGTACATATACTGTAATGAGTTCTCCCAGGCACGGTACTCAGCCTTTGGCGTTTTCCTATGCATTTTTTCATATACCTCATCTGCAATTTGCCTAGGTAAGGTGTCTTGATCCATACCGTACATAAAGTCTGTCTTAACACCTTCATAAATGAGCATTGCCTACTCCCCTTCTGCTTGAAAAACGTGTTTGTTTGTGTCAAATAAGGTCAGCATTAATTTACCATATATTATATTACACAAAGGGTTTATAGCAAAAAACTAGATTGTTCAAAAAACAGCTATCCTCATGTTATAGGTTTTTATCCTAAGAACACATTATCATTATGCCATTGTAAATACTTTGGATCTGGTAGCTGATCTTGCTTATTAGGTATAATAGTTAGCTTTTTTCCATGGTGTGCATAGTACTCTCTTCCATTACCAAAGTCCTCCTTGATGCGACGGCTGACCTCCACTGTCAAAGACTTATCCACAGTAATATAACCCCTATCAAGAAGGGTGTGGAAATCCCTTCTTAGTAAAAGACCGTTTCTTATATCATTTGGCCCATCTACGCTATATGGTTTAATATGGGCAGCCTCCAAGACTGGAAGAGTCTTTTCGCCAGTAATTGCACACCTTCTATGGTAGGCATCTGCAATTAAAACCTTAAATGCTCCCTGTCCTATCCTAGGCCTTACAATCCTTTCTGGTCCATAGCGATCGTTCAAAGAATCGTCCTGTATAGATGGAGGGCTGTTTTGTGCTTTATATATCCTCCCCTGAAGCTGATGATATAATTTGAGTCCATATTGCTCACTTGTATCATAAATCTTGCCTTGTACTATGTTCTTACTCCAATTCTCTGGAACAGGTATCCAATCTTTTTCATCTAAGTAAAAAGGCAAAGATAGAATAATGCAGCCTATCTGCGGATCAGGATCTGTAAAATGATTAGTTTTCCTGTACTTATATATTCGCTCATGAAGTTCTAATAAGCTCCTAGCACCATTTGCAATACCAAATGCTTCCCAGGCCAATGACGAGGGAATAATCGAAAATTTTAGGAAAAGCCCTCCACCAACAATGAAGTCTCTAGGACTGTGCAGCTTAAACAGAAACAAATCTCCCTCTTCAAGGGCCCTAAAGTTGGTATTGCCTCCTGGTCTCCAAAAGTTTACCTCTTCGCATTTGGACTAACTTAATGTCTTGTACCAATCATAGTCAGTAAGGCCTACATACATTTTCATATTGCTTCACCAGCTTATCTTTCTTTATATCCATCCACTTTCCTAACACATTCTGTACATTTACCCTTGTTGATTTGACCTAGTCCACCATAAGTTGAAAAGTTATCAACACAATCGATTTTTCCGCATTCTATGCATTTGGCCCATCGCCTGTTCTCTGAATCTATCGCTACCTTATCCTCTTGTTCGATTAAGGGCAAGATTTCATCTATATTTACTGTCTTTTCTTTTATTTCTAAATCCTTTTCTTCTTGGTCCACTTTTTCTTGTCTTGACCAATATGTCTGAGATGGGTATGATATGCTAACTTTAGGCTGTTCTAATAGATCAGTTGTCTCATCAAGTTCTGGTATAATAATTGGCTTCTTTTTAGTTTCTATTTTAGCTTGTGGTATTTTCTTGTCCTGTGCCTTCTTTGACTCCTCACATCTCTCCCTAAACCTTTTTTCATATTCCTCTTGTTTTTTTACCTTTTCTTCAAAGGCAGCTTGCTTTTGTGACAGCCAGTCCTCATATCTTTTGTCAAAGCCTCTTATAGTTAACCTATCATTTTCAATGCTTAGGTCTCCTATTGCACCATTTTCCATATAGGTTGTATCTAGCTTGCCAAAAAAATGTTGGCTGTTTTTATACATATATTCATTAGGGTCTTCCTTGTATTGGGCAAGTTCGTCTCCATCAGGTGACACTACTAATAGGTCCTTTGTCCTAGACTCATTAAACAAGTATCTTTTCATATGATATGTATGCTCTTCTTCTACATATTTACTTGTATCATCTATGACTATCCAATCTAGGAGTATCCCTTGCTCTCTATATTCACTAGATAATTCCTCAATCCTATTTACCGTAGTCCTTTTAGTGCCTATTTCAACAGCCAGGTTCCTGCCCTCATCTAGCTTGATAAGTATATGGGTATAATGGTGCTTTAAAACCTTTGCATCAATTTCTGCCTCAAAGCCTTTATTAGTGATTTCCTGGTGTACTACCCTAGCTACCTTTTTTATTAGCTCAGAGTTTTCTGTATCAAATCTTGCATAGTCACAGTCTGCATTACTTAAATGTGCAAAATAGGCTGCCTTTACCTCACCGTGGCAATAACGAACAAGAGGTTTTTTACAACCTGGATCTGTACAGCGAAGTTTCTTTTCCCTGCTACGCAAACGGATATTCTTTTCCATCATGTAATTTTTGGCAATCTGACTAGCATAGACAACTTGGCCATCTAGTAGTGCTTTCTCCAATACCTCTCACCCCTATTACTTATATAATATTTACCACCTGATTTGAGGCCCTAAGTACATGCAAGGGCATAGGCTCTCTTAGCCTATATACAATGCTTATGGGTGCAGTGCCTTCATGGCTTACATAGTCTGCTAGCCCTAGGCAACGGAAGGTTTCTGCTGCACCATAGCTATCTGTTTTATCCTCCCTAACAAATAAAAGAACTCTTGAGCCATTCTCCATCATATTTATATACCGCTGGCCCGTTGGGCTTGTAACTGTTGTCCTACTTTGAGACTGCCAGTGAAATAAGCGGTCATTTATAGCATAATCTTCATAGCGGGTGGATTCACTAAAGGATTTGCTGGTCTTTTTCAAGGTTATAAAAAATATATCAAGGTTTAAATCCTCTATATACTTAACACCCTCACGAAACTGCTGTCTTGTATATAGATCATGGACTCCCAAAGCAGCTAACACCTGGTTTGTAGAGTAGCTTGCATGTAGTTCTAGGGGTATATGGTCTTCTATGTCTAGTGACCTTGGTAGGTGGTCTACCTGTCTTATTGTATAGTCAACTAGCTGTTCTAACTCATCATATAGGTCTGGGTTATGCTTTTTCATTGCTGAAAAGACTTTAAATAGGTCTTGTCCTGGAGCCTCGTTAAACAAGGTGTAGTAAAACATTAGCAGCCTTCGATTGTCAGCCTCATTTTGCAGCTTTCTTGGTGCTTTAAGGTATTCCTTAACTAATCTGAGTAGGTTAAGGTCATTTATCTTTGCTACCTTCATAAATGCACCCTTAAGGTTGTTGCTAATCCTACTAAAATGGCTGGCCTGACTTGTCTGCATCTCATTATTTCTGAGCTGTGTAAGGGTACTGGTCTTGTATAAATCCTGAGCAACTAGCCCAAAGTGGTCTAGGAAATTGGCTAGGGTAAAGGGCTTTGTTGATACTAGGGGATAGGATTCTACCATCTGACGTAGCCTGGGTAGGTTATTATAGATCTGTGATATATTATCTAGGACTATCTTTCTTGCGACAGGCTCCATCTTGATAGAGCAACTCTTAGGCAGTGAGGGAAAGTCTAGCTCAAATTCCTTTTTGATAGAATGGTGGCTTCTACCTAAGAGGCTTTGAAACTTTGCCCTAAAGTTATACTTCTTATGAGCCTGGCCGACAAAGTCTAGTACTGTTAGTACCCCTTTGCTTTCATGTAGTCTCAGGCCCCTACCTAGCTGCTGTATAAATATAGTTGGCGACTCTGTTGGCCTAAGGAACAAGACAGTATTTACCTCTGGGATATCCACACCTTCGTTGTATAAATCCACAACAAATATAAACTTGACCTCACCCTTTACAAGTCTTGACCTTGCACTGCTTCTTTCACTAGGTGGGGACTCTGAGTCTAGGTATATGCTTGCAATACCCTTGTCTGTAAAGCTTTTAGCCATATACCTAGCATGCTGTCTACTTACGCAAAAGCCTAGTCCCTTTATTGACTCAATAGAGCCTAGATACCTTTTTATTGCCCTAATAATCCCAATATCTCTAGCACTATTGTCTATATAGAGCTGGCTTAGCTCCTCAACATCATACCTACCATTTCTCCACCTTACAGTGCTCAGGTCTACCTCATCGCTGACTGCAAAATAGTGAAAGGGGCATAGCATATTTCTCTCGATAGCTTCCTTGAGCCTTATCTCATATGCTATCCGGTTGTTAAAATCCTCTAATATATTGCGCCCATCTAATCTTTCTGGCGTTGCTGTAAGGCCTAGTAATATCTGAGGCTTGAAATGATCTATAATCTTCTTATAGCTGACTGCTGCACTGTGGTGGCTTTCATCAAGCACTATATAGTCAAAATAGTCAGGCCTAAACTTACTGTATTTCTCATTACTATTTAGAGTCTGAATAGAAGCAAATATATGGCTAAAATCTGAGGGAGCCTCCTGTCCTACCCAAAGCTCACCGAAATTGGCATCCCTTAGCACCCCTCTAAAAGCTAAGAGGCTCTGCCTTAAGATCTCCTCCCGGTGGGCTAGGAATAAAAGCTTGGCCCTGCCTTGGTTTTTATCATAGAACCGTTTAAAGTCAAAGGCTGAAACTATGGTTTTGCCAGTACCAGTTGCTGCAACAATTAGATTTTTAAATGAGCCAAAGACCTCTCGTTCAATCTCCAGCCGGTCTAGTATCTCCTGCTGATAACCATAGGGGCTGATCTCAAAGAAATAAAAGCTTTGGTCTTCAGGTCTATTTTCTTGATTTAGGGCCCTCTTTAGCCTTGTTCTATCCTCTATACTCTTATGTGTAAAGTCCTGAAAATCATTTGAATTCCAATAGGTTTCAAAGGTGATACGGTATTTTGCAATAATATCTGCTGAGTTATACTCTGATACCTTAAGGTTCCACTCTGTTCCCTCACTGAGGGCAGCTTTTGATAGGTTAGATGAGCCTATATAGGCAGTGCTAAAGCCTGTATCCCTGTGAAAATAGTAGGCCTTGGCATGAAGCCTAGTACTATGAGTATTGTAGGATAATCGGATCTGGGTATTGGGCAATTTGGAAAGGGCTAGTATAGCCTCATAGTCTGATGCCCCCATATAGCTTGTAGTTAATACTCTGAGCTTTTTAGTCTCAGTATGCTTTTTTAAATCGTCATATATCAGCCTAAGGCCTGAGTACTTTATAAATGACACCAATAGGTCCACCCTATCAGCGGTTGCTATCTCCCGTCTAAGTTCACTATATAGGTGTGGTTCGTGCTGTCCTCCAGTAAAGAGGCTAGATGTGGCAACTGAGCTTTGTGGGATCCTTGTCTTAAATTCATTTTTATCTATAAAGCTATCTGAAATCCCCCTAAGGAGCATATCCTCTGTTATTTTATACTCCTCTATACTATCATCTTCTACTAGCTGGCCGAACCTTCTTATTAGGTCATTGGCAATACTTATCTGCCTTTTCAGGTCCTCTTCACTAGTCTTAAAGTGCCTTAGGCCATCTTCAATGACAGCCCTTAGGTATTCTGCCATAAGAGGAACAGAAGAAGTAGCCTCTAGTTGCTCCCTGTGAGCTACTCTTTGATGTGGATCAAGTCTAGCTAACTCCTTGGACAGCCTTTCATTTATAATTGATTCATATAGTTTTATAAAATTACTCATCCTATTGCTCCCATGCCTTTTATATATACATTTGTATTCTATTAGGCTATGGTTTTTTCCTTCAATTTTAGGTAATTATCTACATTCCCCTTGTTTTTATGAGCTTTTTCGCAATAGGTATATCTGCAGGCAATAGGTCATAAGTTAATAGGTCGCTTATTTTGACCCACTTGTAGCTGTCGTGAACAGAAACCTTGATTTGACCCTTTAGTATATTGCAGTAATAGGCAGCTAAGCTAATACTGATGTCTTTATAATCATGCTCAACTAGAGTTATAAAATCACCAACATCAACCTCTAGAGCTAGCTCCTCTTTTAGCTCTCTGGCCAGGCATTCCTTTGGTCCTTCTCCAGCCTCTATCTTGCCACCTGGAAACTCCCAGCCACCTGCAAAGCTTTCCTTTGCTGCCCGCCTGGTAATTAGTACTCTGTCATTGTCGACTATGATTCCTGCTGTTACCTTTATCCTTTTCATAGTTCATCGTCTCCTCATAGGGCTAACTAATCGGCTAGACCAGCTTCCCTACCTTTACCCCTTCGAGTATGTCCACATACTTGTAATTGCTAACTACATCAATTAGGTCCTTCATCTCATTGGTAATTAGTTTATTCTTGTGGTAGACGATGCTAAAGTACCTATCCCACTCACTATCTGTACTTATTATAGGGTACATCTTCCCCTCTTTTATTTCCTCTTCGACTAGGCGAACAGAGATAGCTGCTAAAAAATTGTTTTCAATTACAATCTTTTTAATAGCGGTTGTACTGTTACCCTCAAAGGCGATTTTTATTGGCACTCCTTTTTCAAGCATATACCTTTCAAAGAGGTCTCTGGTCCCACTGCCTGGCTCCCTCATGGCAAACTTTAGATTCTTTAGGTCCTCTAACCTGATAGTTTCCTTGTTGGCAAAGGGATGGTTCATACCACATACTAGGACTAGAAAATCCTCTACTTCAGGAATAAAGACTAGGTCTTGGCTCTTTACCCTGCCCTCTACGATACCGATATCTAGCTCTGAGTTTAGTAGCTTTTCTTCTATATCTCTGGTGTTGGCAACGTATGAATATATTTCTACATGAGGGTTTTTGTCCTTAAAACCCTTTACAACATCTCCCAGAATGCAGTTCCCAACTGTAATGGTTGCCCCGATCCTAAGCTTTTCTACATAGTTTTCTAAAAGCATCATCTCTTCCATATCGTCAAACTGCTTTACCACATTTCGGGCATAGGAAAGTAGCCTTTTGCCCTTTTCAGTGATGTAAAGTCTTTTAGAAAGTCGTTCAAACAAAAGGCCCCCATAGTGGTCTTCAAGCTCCTTGATCGCCTGGCTTACTGTAGGCTGAGAAATAAATAGGTTTTTAGCAGCCTTACTCATTTTGCCACTATCTACAACCTCAATAAATATTTTTAAATGCCTAATTGTCATCTAATAGACCCCTTTTCTAAAAGGCTTTGTTTATCAATAGGTTTTACCTATTACTTTGATTAGATAATACCATTTTAATATTACTCTAACAAGTGATATATTGAAATAGGAAACATGTTAAATTTATAACAAAGAAGGTGTAAGCGAATGAAAGTTCTTGTAATTGGAGGTGTGGCTGCCGGTACCAAGGTTGCCGCAAAGCTAAAACGCGAAAAGCAGAACTGCCAGGTTACCCTTGTAACTAAAGGAAAAGATATTTCCTATGCAGGCTGTGGCCTTCCCTACTATGTTGGCAAGGTTATTAAGGAGCGGGACCAGCTAATAGTTAATACTCCAGAAAAGTTTACAAAGCTAACTGGTGTTACGGTAATGACTGAGGTAGAAGTAACTAGGGTCAAACCTAGTGAAAAGGCAGTAGAAGCGATAGACCACAAAACCCAGGAAAAACTTGAGCTTGACTATGACAAACTAGTAATCGCTACAGGTGCCGATGCAATAATGCCACCAATAGATGGAGTCGATAAGGAAAATGTATTTTCACTGAGGACACCTGAGGATGCTGTTGCTATACGCGAGGCTGTTGAGGCAGGTGGAATAAAGCGTGCTGTTGTCGTAGGTGGCGGCTATATTGGCCTTGAGGTCGCAGAAAACCTAGCCGAGCAGGGTGTAAGGATTACTCTTATTGATATGGCTGACCAGATACTACCTGGCTTTGACAGTGAGTTTGCTGAATATGTCGAAAACCATTTAGCTGACCAGGGTATCATGGCCTTTACTAAGACAAGGCTCGAGGCTATTTTAGGTGATGAAAAGGTAGACAAGGTTAAAACAGATAAAAGAGCCTTTAAAACAGATGCAGTGATACTCTGTGTGGGAATAAGGGCTAATACCTCCTTCCTAGAGGGTTCTGGCATAGACCTATGGCCAAACAGGACAATTAAAGTAAACGAATATATGCAAACAAATATAGAGGACATATATGCAGTTGGAGACTGTGCTACTGTGACAAATAGGCTGACTAAAAAGGCTGCCTGGTCACCTATGGGCTCAACTGCCAATATCGCAGGTCGCATCACTGCAAAGAGCATAGCAGGCAAGCTGTCAGATAAGGGCTATGAGGGTGTTTTAGGCACTGCAATAGTAAAGCTTCCTGAACTAAATGCAGCTAGGACCGGTTTGACCGAAGAGGATGCAGTAGCAGCTGGCTTTGACCCTGTAAGTGTCGTATCTGTTGTAGACGACAAGGCCCACTACTATCCCGACTCTTCATCCTTTATTGTAAAGATGATAGCCGACAGGGATAGCAAAAAGCTATTAGGCCTACAGGTCCTTGGCAAGGGCGCTGTAGACAAGATGGTGGATATCGCAGTTACAGCTATTAGCTTAGGCGCTAGCCTTTATGATATAGACAGCTTAGATCTAGCCTATGCTCCACCCTTTTCAACCGCTATTCATCCATTTACCCATACGGTAAATATCCTGCTCAATAAAATAAGCGGTAGCTTTGAAACCATAAAGCCTAGTGACTATGCAGATGGAAAGGCTGATGATTACAAGCTAATCGATGCTTCAATAAATCCAAGTATTGACGGGGTCCAGTATCTTGACCTTACAAAGGTTGAAGGTGAAATCCCTGGCCTGGCAAAGGATGAAAAGCTACTATTGGTCTGTGCAAAGGGAAAACGTGCCTATATGCTACAAAACCGCTTAAAGCATTATGGCTATACAAACACACTAGTTCTCGAGGGTGGTACTAGCTTTAATGAACTTAAAATATAAAAATATATAAAGATAGGGGATAATAATTATGCCAAGTTTAACTATCAGCGCAGCTGATCAAAAGAAAGTAAAAGCCTTAGGCTTTCTAGTAAACAAAGGAACAGATAACTTTTCAGGGAGAATTATCACAGTAAACGGAAAAGTAACAGCAGCTCAAAACAAATGTATTGCAGAAGCAGCTGAGCTTTTTGGTAATGGAATAGTAACCTTTACCTCCAGGCTAACAGTAGAGGTTCAAGGTATTCCTTATGATAAAATAGAGGATTTTAGGGCCTATCTTGCCAAGGAAGGGCTAGAGACAGGCGGAACAGGCTCAAAGGTACGTCCGGTTGTTTCCTGCAAGGGTACTACATGCCAGTATGGCTTGATTGATACCTTTGGATTGTCCGAGGAAATTCACGAAAGGTTTTACAATGGCTATTCAAGCGTACTACTTCCTCATAAATTCAAAATCGGTGTAGGTGGCTGTCCAAATAACTGTGTCAAGCCTGACCTCAATGATTTGGGTATAGTAGGACAAAGGATACCAAACTATGATAGTGACCTATGTAATGGTTGCAAAAGATGCTTTGTAGAAGAAGCCTGCCCAATAGGAGTAGCAACTGTTAAAGATGGTCTTTTAGAGATAGATGAAGATGCATGTAACAACTGTGGTCGCTGCATTGGCACCTGCCACTTTGACGCCATCGAAGATGGTCAGGTAGGCTACAAGATATACCTAGGTGGAATGTGGGGCAAGAGAGTTGCTCATGGAATCCCATTGAGCAAGGTCTTTACTAGTAAAGAAGAGGCCCTAGATGTAGTAGAAAAGACTATCCTATTATTTAGAGAGCAGGGTAAAACCGGCGAACGTTTTGCACAAACAATAGATAGAATTGGTTTTGAAGCTATTGAAGCCCAGCTACTATCAAACGATCTACTTGATAGAAAGCAAGAGATATTAGATGCTCAGCTTCACCTTACAGGCGGGGCCACCTGCTAAAACAAGCTAGTATAGGTACACTCCATAATATAAAAACGTCAGTATTGCTCAGGAAGTGGCTATTTATGCCCTCCTGGGCACTGACCTTTTTAATGGAAAGACTAAATACTATTTTTTTTGATAAGTATTGTTAATTAATTAACTAACGAACCTGCTTTTATCTTGTAATGAAAGGACTAATAAGGATGAGTATTAATTCAAACAAAAAAACAAGCTCTAGCCCTTTTCTAAGGAAATACCTGGCCATACCTGTATGTATTGTTATTGCCATAGTAGCTACATACTTAGGCAAGGTCCAAGGCTTCATAGGCGCACCCATGATTGGACTTTTTATAAGCATTGTCATAGTAAACCTCTTACCCTCTATAGATAAGGACTTTAAGGCTGGTACTAGCTTTGTAGGCAAAAAATTCTTGAATCTAGGTATTATCCTAGCTGGTGCTACCCTTAACTTTAAACAGATCCTAGGCTATGGTGGAAAGGCCCTCCCCCTTATAATTATGAACATAATAATTTCCTTTACCGTCGCATATCTTGTCGGGAAAAAGCTGCAAGTAACTAGAAATACCAGCACCCTAGTAGGTGGCGGCACATCTATTTGTGGTGGTACAGCCATCGCTACCCTAGCTTCTATAATCAAGGCAAAGGAAACTGAAATTGCCTATGCTATGACAGCTATTTTCCTATTTGACATATTCGCAGCCCTGGCCTACCCCTACCTGGCAACCTTTCTAGGCCTAAGCCACAATCAGTTTGGTTTCCTGGCCGGTACTGCAATTAACGATACATCAAGTGTTGCAGCTGCAGAGGCCACCTATAATGTATTGCACAATGCTGACTTGAGCCTGGCCATAACGGTAAAGCTAACCAGGATTACAATGCTGATTGTAGTGGCCCTTGTCTTTACTGTTCTCACATTTAGAAATGAGAGCAAGGACCTAAATAGTCCATCTAATGAGACAGGTTTAGCTAATAATGAATCCGCACAGAAGTTGTCTGTTGGCCAAACCGTTATTAAAGTGTTTCCATGGTTTATACTTGTATTTGTATTTATGGCAGTCTTAAATACCCTAGGTGTTTTCCAACATATTAAGGGCTTATCAGACTTTTTCAAAAGTAGCTACAAGTTTTTTAATACAACAGCCCTAGCCGGTGTAGGCTTTAAGATTCAGTTTAGGGACCTGGTTACAAAGGGTGTAAAGCCCATTGTCCTAGGTGGTTGCACCTGGCTTGCTATTTTTGCTTCATCACTATTATTTGTTATCCTTTTTGCAGCCTATGTAGGCTAAAAGGCATAAAAAAAGCTTTTATTACTTTCGGCTCCTTGTAGGTCCGTCTTGGCCAGGTCCCGATGTAATAAAAGCTTTATTTTTTTATCTATTCTATATAAAACACATACTGCTTTGTCCCATCTGCAACAGCTAGCTGCTGGGAGCATACATTAAATATCTCTTCTATCTTTCCACTTTTGTAAACGCCCTCTGGACTATCATATATGGCTATCTGTCCCTTTTCCATCAGGCAAATATTATCTGAATAGGATAGGGCATTACTTAGGTCATGTAGGACCATAATTATAGTTTTACCCATCTGCTTTAGCCTTTTTACAATCTGCAAAATCTCAAGCTGGTGATTTATATCTAAATAGGTGGTAGGTTCATCTAGGAAAATGATATCAGAATTTTGGGCTAGGACCATTGCAATATAGACCTTTTGCCGCTGGCCGCCTGATAGCTCCTGGATATTTTTATTTACATAGCTAGCTAAGTTCATTTCCTCTATTGCCCTATCTACTATCTCTTTATCATGCTTTTGAGGGGTACGTGAAAAACCTAAGTAGGGATATCTGCCATGCATGACTAGATTATATACAGTAATATTTGGTACAGACCTAAGCTGGGGTAGAAAGGAGACCTTTCTAGCTAGCTCTTTATCTGAGTAGTCTGTAATAGGCTTATCTGCAACCGATATTTTCCCGCTAAAAGGTTTTAGTAGGTTTGATGCTGTCCTAAGTAGGGTAGTTTTGCCGCAGCCATTTTTCCCAATGATGCTAGTAATTGTGCCTTGATTAAAGCTAATATTTATATCCTTTATTATGGTTATTTTATTATAGCCTGAGGATATATCCTCTAGTTTAATCATATAGCTGACCCCTCCTCCCCTTTACAAGTAGATAGATAAAGAATGGGCCTCCCAAAAAGGACATAATTATTCCTACAGGGATTTCATAGGGGGCAAATAGTACACGGGCTAAAAGGTCACACAGTAGGGTAAAAATGCTTCCCATAAGGGCTGATACAGGTATCACCAGCCTATTGTCATGGCCTACTATGAACCTGGCTACATGGGGAACTATTAGTCCAACAAAACCTATATGACCAGCAAAACTTATAGCTGATCCTGCAAGGATTGCAGCAAGTATCAGGCTGGAAAAGCGGATTCTTGAGATATTTAGGCCCAAGGACTTGGCAGATTCATCTCCTAAGGCAAGTACATTCATATCATAGGAAAGGACCAAGGAAGCTATAAGGGCGATCAGAATAAATACACCAGCAAAGCTGAGCTTGTCCATGGTTATACCAGAAAAGCCACCGATTAGAAAGGCAGCACGAGCTATCATAGTATCAGGCTTTAAGGTTAAAACGGTATCGGTTATGGCCCCAATAAAGCTAGATACAGCGACTCCAGACAGGACAATAGCCATCCTAGAGGCACCTGTTTTCCTAGCTATAAAATACACTAAAAAGACAGCCAAAATAGCACCTATAAAGGCTGCTATCGTTGAAAGGTAGATATTAACTGGAAAGAAGGCCGCTGTTAGGATAAAGAACAGGCCTGCCCCTGAGTTAACACCTATAACATTGGGACTTGCCAAGGAGTTATTAAGGACAGACTGCAGGATAGCGCCTGATACAGCCAAGGCACAGCCCACTAGGACTGCAGCAATCGTCCTGGGTATCCTAACAAAGCTTATAATCCTATAGTTGTTTGAGCCCTGATCCTTTAGCCTAATTGCTGAAACTATATCTGCTAAAGATATTTTGCTAGACCCAATACTTATACTTAGGAAAATACCAATTAGGAGTAATATTATAAGAAGAGCTATAACACTGACGTTATAGCCCTTGCTGCTTTTAGTTAAATTTATCCGGGTACAAAATTTTTGCAATAAATTCATAGCTTTCTCCCCATCTTGCGTTAGGCTTGTAGTGGAACAAATCCTTTGGAAGTACAATATACCTATCGTTTTTTATTGCCTTGAGCTCGCTCCAGGCTGGATTTTTTTCTATTCCGTCCCTCAAGGTCTTGAGGGCCTTTTCACTGTCTCCCATAGTTACTACAAATATATATTCAGGATCCTCCTCAATAATCTGTTCCATACTGAGGTCCTCTAATAGTGACTTGTGCTTTGAAGCAATATTTACAGTCCCAAAGTCATTCAGGATCTTGCAGGCCATATTGTCATCATCTTTTGCCTTTGCACCACTTGAAAAGGCACGTATAAATAGGATTTGAGGCTTGTAGCCCTCATCAACCTTTGACATGATAGTCTCGATCTGTTTCTTTACCTGTAGACCGTTTTTCTCATATAGGTCCTTTTCACCTGTTATATCAGTACAGACCTTTAGCATATCTAGATAGTCTTCGAAATGCTCTACCTTGAAATAGGCATAGCAGATACCAGATAGGTCAAGGATTTCTGACAGCTTTACCTGGTTTTCAATATCTGGTGATAGGAGTACAAAATCCGGTGATAGAGCAATTATCTCTTCGGCATTAGGCTCCTTGACAGTACCTACTAGCTTTGTTTGGCTAGATAGGTCCATCCGGCCTTCATTTACTACATCATTTGTAACTCCAACTAGGTCTCCTCCTGCTAAAACCCAGGTCTGGGCATAGGAACCAACAAGAGAAACCACCCTCTGGGGTTTTTCCTTTAGCTTTACTGTGTTTCCTAGGGCATCTGTAAAGCTATAGTATAGCTCATCGTCTTTGATTGGCTCTTCCTGCCTACTACAGCCTACAAGCACCTGTGCAAATAAGCTAATTACAAGCAGAACTGAGAGTATCCTGGCTACAGCTTTTATCCCCTTATTTTTGTTACTATCACTAGCTTTATATAAAGTGTTCACTATAATCATCCTTGCATAATGTTCTACTATAATCATATTACTTTATCTATATATTGTAAAATATTATTATATGATATTTTTAATAGGTAATGTCTATATATCAGCATATATGTCATCTAATAGCCTTACCTTTATGATAAGTATAAATAATTGGCAATAGCTTCGTATAATATATCATTAGCTAGTTATAATAATCCTAAATATCAGCTACCCTCAAGGCCAGCGAGCTGATATGGTCCATCTATACTAGCTGCTAATGCTAGTATTTTATAAAAGTAGATTAAGCTATTGACATAAATATGCAGTATGATATAATTAATTGCACACAATATAATTGTTTAAAACTTTTTTTGGAGGATAAGATATGTCAATATATAAATATGAATACACGTCTATCGAGGGCAGGCCAGTTAAGATGTCTGAGTACAGTGGCAAGGTGGTTCTGATAGTAAACACTGCTAGTGAGTGTGGCTTTACACCACAGTACGAGGGACTGCAAAAGCTTTATGAAAAGTATAAGGATCAGGGACTTGAGATAATAGGTTTTCCATCTAACCAGTTTAAGGGTCAAGAACCTGGCAGTGATGAGGAAATAGCGACCTTTTGTCAGGTCCGCTTTGGTGTTACTTTTCCCCTATCACAAAAGGTTGAAGTCCGCGGCGAAAATGCCATACCCCTATACCAGTACCTGACCTCACAAAAGGGCTTTAAAGGCTTTGTTAAAGGCTTAAAGGCAAAGGGCTTTGAAACAATGCTAAAAAGTATTTACAAGGATAGCTATGGCGACGATCAGATCAAATGGAACTTTACCAAGTTTCTTGTAGACCGAGAGGGCAAGGTCTATAACCGCTATGAGCCAACCGTTGAACCAGAGGATATGGCAAAAGATATTGAGGGATTGCTTGCGTGAGTAAAGACCTATTAAAACTAGAAAAGCAGCTCTGCTTTCCCCTTTATGTCGCATCTAAAGAGGTGGTCAGCAAGTATAAGCCCTTTCTTGAGAAACTAGACCTGACCTATACTCAATATATCGCCATGATGGTTTTGTGGGACAAAAAAGTAATAAGTGTAAAGGACCTAGGTGCATACCTATATCTTGATTCAGGTACCCTTACCCCTCTACTAAAAAGGCTAGAGGCCAAGGGCTATGTCAAGAGAATGCGGTCAAAGGATGATGAGCGTATTGTAAATATCCACTTGAGCCAAGAGGGGCTTAAGCTAAAGGAAAAGGCTCTCAATATCCCTGTGCAGATGGCCGCTTGCATAAACCTGACTCAGGAGGAAGCTACAAGCTTATACAAGCTTTTATACAAGATAATCGGACAATAGTTAATTGGCTGCCTAATTGCGCAGCCTGTTTTTTTCTAAATTTTAGGGACTTAAGGTTACAGACCAGCTTTAGCCTATAGATCAGTTTTAGTTTATAGGACAACTTGCTACTTTGTCCTCTTCCTTGTACTTGCTAAATGTTTTGTATATAATAAAGGGCAAATATTACAGGAGGGATACCATGACCCTACAGCAGCTCCGGTATGTAATAAAAATTGTAGAGTATGGCTCTATTACAGAGGCTGCCAAACAGCTATATATTACCCAGCCTAGCCTTTCTGCAGCAATAAAGGACCTAGAAAATGAGCTTGGGATTGAGATATTTCACCGGACAAGCAAGGGCATAAGCCTGACTGTTGACGGCAGGGAGTTTCTCTCCTATGCCCGCCAGGTAATTGAGCAAACAGAGCTACTAGAAAGGCGTTATATGGACAAAAAGCCCTCAAAGCAGCTATGCACTATATCTACCCAGCACTATGCCTTTGCAGTTAATGCTTTTGTAGAGCTACTCTTAGGACTTGACGTTGATGAGTACGAGTTTACCCTTAGAGAGACTAGGACCTATGAGATTATCGAGGATGTTAGGGACTATCGCAGCGAGATAGGGATAATATACCTAAGCGATTTTAATGAAAAGGTAATAAACAAGCTATTAGTTGAAAACCACCTGACCTTTAACCTCCTCTTTGAGGCTGACCCCCATGTCTTTATTAGCTCTAGACACCCGCTGGCAGGTAGAGAGGCCATTACTCTTGATGATTTAGAGGACTACCCCTTTCTAGCCTTTGAGCAGGGGATAAACAATTCTTTTTACTTTTCGGAGGAAATCCTAAGCACTGTACCTAGAAAAAAGACTATCCATGTTAGCGACCGGGCTACCCTCTTTAACCTATTAATTGGCCTAAATGGCTATACCATCTGCTCAGGGGTCCTAAGTAGTGACTTAAATGGTGATAACATTATATCCGTTCCCCTATTAACAGAGGAAAAAATGCGAATAGGCTGGATAGCCAATGAAAAGACCCACCTTAGCCAGCTGGCCCTAGACTATATTGAAAAGCTAAAAGATGTCATAAGAGGCTACGGCTTTGATGTAGACTAAACACAAAAGCCCCTGCTAAACTAAAAGCGGGGGCTAATTTTATAAAATCGATTAAATTTTACTAGGCCCTAAATAGGTCAGGTAGCACATTGTATATAAATTGGTTGACCCAGTGCCAGTTATGGACTCCTCCATCGGCCTCTATAAAGTAAAGATTTGCTTCATTTAAATCACTTCCATAAACAAAGGGGTCACCTATCTCCTTCATAGCCTCTATCTGGGGTTTCATATTAGGATAAGCAATATCCTCCTTGCCACAGGCGCAAAGCAGGTAAAAATCCTTGCTACTAAAGCCAGCATCCTTGCTAGCCTTTGCTAAAAGTTCGGCTGTTTCTACCGCCTTTTCTCCCCCACCCCTTTGGGCCAAGGCCCAGCAGTCTCCACATAGGGGAACAAAGTACTTTATGTAGTCTAAGGCCTTTAGAAAGGTTGACCAGGTGGCAACAGAGCCCATGGAAAAGCCTCCAATCGCCCTATAGGCCCGGCTAGCCTTTATGCCTTTTTCATCTTTTGATAAGAGGTAGCTATTGTATCTAGTCTCCACATAGGGGATTAGGTCCTCAACAAGCTCCTCGTAGAAAAAGTCCGTCTCCACTATGGGCAGGGGATGGTCTAGACCCTGCACATGGGAAAGGGCGGGATCGTTTTCCCTTTTCTTTTTATCGCCATAAAAGGTGGGAGTAACAACAATCAAGGGCTCAATATCCCCATTTGCAATCATATTGTCCAAGATGTTTTTAAGCTCCCTGTTCTCCCCTGGGCCGCCAAATAGGAGGTTCTCATCCTCCCCGCCCCCATGAAGCAGGTAAAAGACCTTGTAGCTTTTTTCCTTGTCAGCCTGGTTGTAGCCATAGGGAAGATAGACATTGGCATGCTTGCTAGTCCCATTTACAAGGCTTGCTACCTCATAGTATATGCTTTCTATGACTCCCTTTTTCGCACTCTCCCTTCGGTATTGGTCCGGTAGTGGTATAAAGGCCTTGTCCCCTCCTATCCCTTGAGACCTACTCTTTTCTTTTGCCATTTTAGATTCTCCTCTCCTTTAAAGATGAACCACTTTAAAATTTATATTAGACTTAACTTTTGTTAGCATAGCTTACACTACTTTTCCTTTGGTAAATATTAAATAAAAGCATTGCAGCTAGTATTAGGCAGGCACATACAAAAAACAGGGTTCCATAGCCAAAGCTATCTGATATCCTGCCCCCCACCATTGGCCCAAATCCCTGGCCAATATCGGCTCCAATGTAAAAGGTACTAGTGGCTACCCCCACCCTAGCAGGATCAACTCTTTTAATTGACTCTGTCTGCAGGGCTATCTGCCCTGT
>MTKW01011757.1_pt1 | contig 20037 bp, 19 predicted proteins | sample 1042761 | NCBI WGS metagenome assembly MTKW01 (sample SAMN06205366, study PRJNA360243) | anaerobic digester metagenome | biome: Wastewater treatment plant; feature: Anaerobic digester sludge; material: sludge; isolation source: anaerobic digester fed with sludge from wastewater treatment plant ... | reverse complement strand
TATAAATGCCCAAACCATTGTTGATTTTTTAATCCGGATAAAAGAACGCTATGCGGACAAGCACGTGAAAATAGTCCTAAACAATGCACGTTAACAGCATTACAAGTTCGTTGAAGAGACAGCAAAAGGCTTGGGGATTGAGCTTTTGTTTTTACCTTCCTATTNNAACTTTGAAGTTCCAGTATTTTGATAATTATTCTGCTGAAATTTATGCCGAGTGAAGTATAAGTGAAATGGAGTTCTCTAATGACAATTGATGCCAGACTGATATGGAAGTTTGTTATTTTTGTTCTTTTAAACTAAAAAACAAGCAAATGGCACTCATAAAATCAATTTCAGGAATCCGTGGTACAATTGGCGGCAAGCCGGGCGAAAACCTCACCCCGCCCGATGTTGTTAAATTTGCAGCCGGGTATGCTACTCGTGCCAGGCAGGTTTCAAAATGCAGAAAGCTCAAAATAGTTGTTGGTCGTGATGCACGGATCTCTGGCGAAATGGTCAGCTCACTGGTTATCACAACCCTTACAGCTATGGGATGCGATGTGATAAATGCCGGACTTGCCACCACACCAACTGTTGGAATTGCTGTTGCCCACGAAAATGCAGACGGTGGAATTGTCATCACCGCCAGCCACAATCCAAAGCAGTGGAATGCGCTGAAACTTTTAGGTGTAAACGGTGAATTTCTCAATGCGGAAGAGGGAGCAAAAGTGCTAGAATTTGCTGAATCGGGAAATTTCAGTTTTGCTGAAGTGGATGAGCTTGGAGCAGTAACAGAAAAAGACTTTACTGATATTCATGTGCAAAAAATTATTAAGCTGGATTTGGTGGACAAAGCTGCCATTGAAGCAGCCGGTTTTTCTGTAGCAGTCGATACAGTCAATTCTGTAGGTGGAATTGCCATGCCGGCTCTGTTAAGAGCCTTAGGAATTAAAAATATTGTTGAAATCAACTGCGAGCCAACCGGCAATTTTGCACACACTCCAGAGCCGATACCCGAAAACCTGACAGAAACGATGGAAATTATCAGAAAAAGCAATGTGGATGTAGGATTTGTAGTGGATCCGGATGTGGATCGTCTGGCGATTATCAACGAGGACGGGAGCATGTTCGGCGAAGAATATACCCTGGTGGCTGTCAGCGATTATGTTTTACAACATACGCCGGGAAATACGGTTTCCAACCTCTCTTCAAGCCGGGCACTCCGTGATGTTACGGAAAAGCACGGACAAAAATACTCAGCGGCAGCTGTGGGCGAAGTGAATGTAGTTGCCAAAATGAAAGAGACCCATGCGGTTATCGGCGGCGAAGGAAACGGTGGAGTCATCTATCCGCCAAGCCACTATGGACGCGATGCACTGGCAGGAACCGCACTATTTCTAACACATCTTGCCAAAAGCGGACTGAAATGCTCGCAACTAAGAGCTGTATATCCTGATTATTTTATTTCAAAAAACAAAATTGAACTCACTCCGGCAGTTGACGTGGACGCCATTCTACAACAGATAAAAGAAAAGTACAAATCTGAACAAGTGAATGATATTGACGGTGTAAGAATCGATTTTGAAAACTCCTGGGTGCACCTTCGCAAATCCAATACAGAGCCGATTATTCGCATCTATTCCGAAGCCCGGGCATCGGAAGAAGCAAACGCACTGGCTTCAAAAATTATTGACGAAATCAAAGAAATTATCTAAATTTTCACTTATTACCAATGAATTAAATTTAAAATGCACAAAATGAAACAGAAGAAAAATATTGGAATCGTAGCACACGATAACCGCAAGGTTGATATCTTGGAATGGGTCGAATTCAACTGGCAGGAATTGATTCAGCACAACCTGATTTGCACCGGCACCACTGGAAGATTGGTTGAAGAGGCACTTGCCGAAAAATGTCTGGAAAACAATATGGTGCCACCCGACATCCTTCGCCTGAAATCGGGACCGTTAGGCGGTGACCAGCAATTGGGAGCAATGATTGCCGAAGGAGATGTTGACATTCTCATCTTTTTCTGGGATCCGATGCAGCAACAGCCCCACGATGTGGATGTTAAGGCTTTGCTGAGAATAACGGTCTTATACAACATCCCCACAGCATCAAACCGCTCAACGGCAGACTTTATCGTGTCGTCTTCGCTTTTTCATGCAAGCTATCATCCGATTTTAAAGGATTATGAAAATTATATCAGACGAGACATAAGTTTTGACTGAAGATTTTTAGCCAAAAGTCTTACTTTTGCAGCCATGAAAGAGAATTGAATTACCCATTTACAGGTTCCATCACCCTGCGCAAAAAATTAAAAAAATGCATAATGAACTTCTTTGGTTAGCCATGCTGCTGGCAAATTTTCTGCTGATAATTTTAGCCTACAAGCTGTTCGGTAAATGGGGGCTTATCATGTGGATTCCCGTTTCGGTGATTGTTGCAAACATTCAGGTGGTACAAACCGTAGAGCTTTTTGGATTTGCCGCCACTTTGGGAAATATCGTTTATGCAACATCTTTTCTGATAACGGATATTCTCTCAGAGAATTACGGGAAATCTGAAGCAAAAAAAGCGATATGGATTGGCTTTTTCAGCCTCATCTCCATGACACTGCTTATGAACCTGGCACTTAATTTCAAACCGCTGGAAGGCGACGAATTTTCGTTTGTTACCCACGAAGCCACCGGAACAATATTCAAGCTAATGCCCAGGATTGCTTTTGCCAGCCTGACAGCTTATCTGCTGTCGCAACGCCACGATGTGTGGGCGTTTCATTTCTGGAAATACCGGTTCGCCAAAGAGAGCCAGCTCTGGATGCGCAACAATTTCAGCACCATGATCTCACAACTTATCGACAGTTCAGTTTTTGTGTTCATCGCCTTTTACGGTGTGTTTGAAAACAATGTTTTAATAGAGATTTTTCTCACTACTTACTTCCTGAAATGGATTGTTGCCGTTGCCGACACCCCCTTTGTTTATTGGGCAAGAAGTATTTACAAAAAAGGTAAATATTGGATGGGATAAGTGCTGGCAGAGGAATATCTGCTCCCTGTGAATATTATCCTGATTGATAAAGGTTTGTCAAAGATGAAATATTTCTATTGACAGTTTTCATCATTTGCTACAAATAGGACTATTTCACCTGGATTGTTCTCTCTAATTGAAACCAGATATTTTTTTGGTTTAATGTTTTGGCAGTAATGAAAAACTCAAAAAGTAATATGGTCCGGATGCCCGCCCAAGCGGTTATTTTTGTCAAGTCCGTCAATTTTGGCAATGTCTTCACTACTCAGCTCAAAATCAAAAATGTCGGCATTTGAAATAATCCGTTCCGGAGTCACTGATTTCGGTATGGTAACCACTCCCTTTTGAATATCCCATCGCAAAACAATCTGCACGGGAGTTTTCCCATATTTTACCGCCAAAGCCTGCAGTACCGGAATATCATTCACTTTTCCACGCATGATCGGGCTCCACGCTTCGGGGCGAATTCCTTTTTTCAGACAGTATTCAAGCAATTTAGGCTGAAGCAGTTCCGGGTGAAATTCATACTGATTCACTGCAGGAATGATATTACATTCCGGTAAAAAATCCTCCAGATGATGCTCTAAAAAATTGCTCACACCGATTGCACGCACCCGTTTTTCCTCATACAGCTCCTCCATGGCTTTCCATGTTTCCACAGAGCGCTTCCCTTTTGGCCAGTGAATCAGATACAAATCGAGATAATCTGTCTGCAAACGCTCCAGACTCTCTTCAAATGCTCTAAACGTGGATTTATAACCCTGATCTGTATTCCATACTTTTGATGTGAGAAAAATTTCTTCGCGCGAAACTCCGCTTTCTATCACCGCGTTTCCAACACCTTTCTCATTGTCATATACTGCTGCCGTGTCAATACTCCGGTAGCCGTGTTTCAATGCAGTGAGCACTGCATTCTCAACCTCTTGTCCGTCTTTTGCCCTGAAAACACCCAATCCGAACCAGGGCATTTCCACTCCATTATTTAGCTTAACTTTTGAGAAAATATTCATTCTTTAATCTTTAAAATTTATATTGATACTCTAAAATACATCTTTTTTTGGATTTAATTCTTCAAATCAGAATAATATATGTTATGTTTTACTTTTTTTACTGAAATTTGGTAAATTTAAGAGTAATGAACATGAAAGTATTCAAGTTTGGAGGCGCATCGGTAAAAAATACAGATGCTGTAAAAGGTCTTGTAAAAATTCTAAACGGATACAATGAAAATCTGGTAGTTGTTGTTTCGGCAATGGGAAAGACTACTGATTTACTGGAAACGCTGGTAAAGGCTTACTTTGAAAAAGAGGAAACAAAATGGGAAATTTTCAATAACTTCAAGGATTTTCATATGGCGGTTTGTGAACAGCTCTATGAAATGCAATCAATCCCTGCCAGTGTGCTAAAACAATTTGAAGAGCTTGAAAACAAACTGCACAAAGCTCCTTCGTTAGATTTTAATTTTGAATATGACCAAATCGTTTGTTTTGGGGAATTGGTTTCAACCTGCATAGTGAGTGCTTTTCTGAATTCATCGGGAAAAACCAACCAACTGGTGGATGCCCGTTCGGTAATCCGCACCGACTATCAATACCGGGATGCCAATGTTAATTGGGAGCTGACAGAAAAATTCTGTCGTAATGCTTTCACATTCAACGACTGCCAACTTTATATTACACAGGGCTTTATAGGCTCAACACCTACAAATCTAACCACTACATTAGGACGTGAAGGCTCAGATTATACGGCGGCAATCATCGGGAATGTACTGAATGCCGAAAGTGTTACTTTTTGGAAGGATGTGCCCGGAGTGCTCAGCGCCGACCCAAAAAAAATGAAAGGAACCATCAAAATTGATTCACTTTCCTATCGTGAAGCTGTGGAAATGACTCACTCAGGTGCAAAAATTATTCATCCAAAAACCATGAAACCACTGCACAACAAAGGTATTCCACTATATGTAAAATCATTTCTCGAACCTGAAAACCAGGGAACGGTAATCTACGAGATTAAAGGAAAAATCCAACATCCGCCAATATTTATTCTGCGCGAACATCAGGTACTTATCACGCTAACGCCCAAGGATTTTTCATTTATCAATATTGAAGATATTGACCGGGTAACAAAGTTTTTGGTTGAGAACCGCATAAAAATCACACTGATGCAGCAATCGGCAATTGACCTGAATCTTGTTCTGGATGCGGGAAAGCCAGATTTAAAACGGCTGATACAGGAATTATCGTCTTATTACACAATTCTTTACAACACAGGATTAACCCTGATTACCATCAGGCACTATACGGAAGAAGTGTTAGACTGGATGGTGAAGGAGAAGGATATTTATCTGGAACAGCACAGCCGGCTGACTGCCAGAATGTTGGTAAAAGAGTAAAAACAGCGTTGTGTGAGCTCCGGTTAAGCTTTCAAAAAGGCAGAAAATATTTCTCGAAATTAAAAGCAATTACTCGGCAAAATAGTCGCGCGAAGCAATCTCTTTCACTTTGTCAGTTTGCACATGATTAACAATGAGCTGGGAAGTTTCCTCAACCCTTTCGCCCTGATATTTATAGTTTTTGCGGATAACAAACTTTTCAGGTTTTAGCTTTGAATAGGATATTTCAAAAGTGTAGGAAACATCTTCAAAATAATGATTCACTAAATTTCCCACTGCCAGATTTTTCCCCTGCCGGCTTTGTTTTGGCGACTCTGCTTTCCCCTCAATTCTCTTCACAGAATAATCATCTTTTGAAATGGTTATTTTCCCTTCAAAAGAGGTGGCATAAAAATCCTGAGACCCGGGCAGTGTTGGTTCGTTTTGGCTGAAAGATATCACCCATGCAGGTGTTCCGTCAATTTGAGGCTCATCTTCAAGTGACAAATTAAATTTGCTGAGCAGTGCCGGATTCATCACTGACGTTGCTGATCGCACCCAGTCCAGTTCAAGTAGCTCATCAAAATTGGTTATTCCACTTGCAAAACTGTATGCAGGTTCATATTTTTGAAATTTATAATTTCTCATTTTGAAAGCATCTGTTTTTGAAGGATTTCTATAACCCGAGCGGTCAAATATTAAAGCATCTGACTGAAAAACAGTTACAGTATCAGCAGTGGATTTTTGATTTAAAAATGTTGCCTCCAGATTGAACGGGCCTCCTAAAAAATTGTAAGGAACATTTTCTGCAGCCATTCTCAAAATCCGGATCAAAACTCTTGACTGTGCCTCAACATCCACCTCGGCAATATTATAAGACATTGGAGACAGTTTAACCACACTGAACTCCTTGTCAAAAAAGCTTCGCACGGCAAAAGTGTCGTTTTTGAAGCTCAGTGCCGAAAAAAAGATCTGTTTGTTCATCATCTCCTCAGGAATTTTCAACTCAAAATTTCCTTCAGAATCACTGGCAGTGCCGTAAAAAGTTCCTTCAATTCCAATGTTGGCGTAGGGGATAGCCTCATTGGTTGCCAGATTAATGACTTTCCCCCTGATACTCTGAGCTACCCGGGTTTCGGTTTGGGCAAAAACAACTTGCGGAAAAATAAACAGAAAAATAAATATCAGATATTTGTTCATTATTTTCAAATTTTGCAATAAAAGTAGTAATTTCATATCAATCCCTTCAATAAAAACGTTTCTATAGCGGATTATTATTTACTATCTTTGCTGAAATTACAAAAAAATATGGTCAAAAAACATCTTATATTCATAATTGTCCTTTTTCCGGTATTTTTCTCATCATGCGTTTCCAAGAAAAAATTTATGGAGATGCAAAACGGCCGTATTCAGGCAGAAGAACAGCTCAGGCAGACGACAGCCGAGAGCAATGCCCGTGCAGAAAGAATTAAAACAATGATTGCAGATTTTGAAAGCATGAAAAATGAGCTGATGGCAAGCAATGCGGAAAAGGATCAATACATTGACAACCTGAATAAGGAGATTGCCGGCTTGAGCGAACAGCTGAAGGAGCAAAAAAAGTCCATTCAGGAAAGCAGCTTCACCTTTGGCTTTGAGCGCGAGAGATATACAGAAAATTTGCAGGAAAAAGAAAAGGCGATTCGTTCACTACAAAGAGAAATGGCCGAAATGGAAAAGGAGATGTCACAGCAGGCTTCAACACTGAGCGACCGAAATGTTAGAATCAGCTCATTGACAGACCAGTTACAGGCGCTTGAAGGCGAAAGGATAAGGAGTGAAAAACAGTTAAATGAGTTGCAACAACAATTAGGCAAACTGCGTGATGAAACAAATTCATTAAATGCACTGATAAAAGAGAAAGACGAAACCATTACCCGTTTGCAGAATAATGTAAATCTGCTAAAGAGGGAAATAGGAGAAAGAAATTAATTTAATTTTTTAAACTGTTGAATATGAAAAAGTGTATCACTTTTGTATTTACTGCCCTTATGGCTTTTCTTTTGATTTCATGCAGCGGAAAATGGGAAGACCTGTTTAATGGTAAAGACCTGACCGGATGGATAATCCATGGAACTGAAAAATGGTATGTTGAAGATGGGTTGCTGATTTGCGAAAGCGGTCCCGACAAAGAATACGGGTACCTTTCCACTGAAAAGTTCTATGATGATTTTGAAATGGAAGCTGAATTTTTGCAGGAAGCCGACGGCAACAGCGGAATATTTTTCCGTTCCACCTTTGATGGCACCAAGGTGAGCGGCTGGCAGGTTGAAGTTGCTCCACCCTACCACGATACCGGCGGTATTTATGAATCCTATGGGCGCGGCTGGCTGGCTCAGATTCCCGACGAAAAAGAGGAGATTCTTCAAATGGGCGAATGGAATAAGATGAGAATCCGGGTTGTGGGAGGCCACGTAACAACATGGCTCAATGGACACGAAATGGTTGATCTTGAAGATGAGAAAATTGCGGAAGGGAAAGGCGCCATAGCATTGCAGATTCATAGCGGAGGCGGCATCAGGGTAAAGTGGCGGAACCTGAGAATCAAAGTCCTATAGGGCTACTTACCTCTTTCCTCCAACCACATTTCATAATAATAGACAATTGAAGCCCTCACTTCATATTCCGTTGAAGTGTAGGGCAAAATATTTTTTGCATTGAACCAGACCATAAAAGTATCTGCAAGGGACTCATCTGCTCCGGTGAGCTTCATCACCATCTCCTTGTTATAGTTCTGCGAATGCATCTCCCAGTTTTTCTGAATCGATATGGCTTCCCGCACATCGCGCTTGCGCCGTTCCTTGTCGCTCAGATAGTATTGCAGAAAAGAGACCGGATTGAACAATGCTGCCAGAATAGGCGGTTTTTCATTAAATGCATCGCCACGCAGTTCAACGGGAATATCAACAGGTTTTCCGGTTCCCAATCCCATATCCACCGATGGACGCTCTCCTTTTACCTCTACTTCGCCAACAGCGTAACTCATCGGATTCATTTTAAAAACAAGCACCTCTTGTCCCGTATAATTGTGCGGAACGTATATCACAAGCTTTTCATAACCCACCGATGTCAGTATCAGACTGTCAATATTGAGCACATCAAGGGAAAAATACCCATCTGTATTGGTGATGGTCCCTCCGCGGTAGCGGTTGTTTACTATATTCACATAAGGAACTCCGGTGCTGTCCGCAGCGCTCACAATTCTACCCTTTAGCCGGACAAGGATAGGATCAACTAACAGCGGATCGGTTTGCGCATGGCTGTGTTGCCTCGCAAGCAAAAGCAAAAACAAAAGCAAACCGATTAAATTGAAATTCCTCATTCCACAAAAAAAATAAAATCCGGAAAAATATTTTCCTCTGCATTTATTGACTTATGCAGAATTTAAACAACAACTAAGCCATACTACTTCAGTGCCGCAATCTGCTCTTCAAGCGCTTTAATTTTTGCTTCGGCATCAACCTGTTTAGCTTTCTCCTTTGCAACAACCATTTCGGGGGCGCTGTTCACAAATCGTTCATTTCCTAACTTTTTCATCACCGATTGCAAAAATCCCCTGGCATAATCCAGCTCCTCTTCCAGCTTCTTCAACTCCTCTTCCACATCGATAAAACCATGAAGAGGAATATAAAACCCGGTTGATTTAACCCGAAACGAAGCAGCGCCNNCGCAAAAATTTCCTCAAATCCTTTATCTCCCGGTTTAACCTTAAGCGCTAAGGCTTCCTTGTTGGGAACACCTTTCTCTTTTCGCACCGTACGAATTCCCGATATTGCTTCTTTCACATTTTCAAATGCGCCAAGCATTTTTTCATCGTATTCTGAAACTTCCGGCAACTGACTAATCATAATACTTTCACCAGCATTGCGTTTTTCAAGCATCTGCCAGATTTCTTCGGAAATAAACGGCATGAACGGATGAATCAGCCTGAGTAAATTATCGAACAATTTGACAACATCTGCATATGTCTTTGCATCAATTGGCTGCTGATACTGTGGCTTTACGATTTCGAGAAGCCATCCGGAGAACTCATCTGTAACTGTTGTATAAACAGTCATCAGCGCTTCTGAAATTCGAAACTGACAAAACTGATTATCAAGTGTTTTCACCGCCTCTCTCAATTTGTTCCTAAACCATTCAGCAGCCAGTTTTGAGTGTTCCGGCTGTCCAATTTCCGCAGAGACGTCCCACATTTTAATCAGGCGGAAAGAATTCCATATTTTGGTGGCAAATCCTGCACCCTGTTGGGGTAAACTTTCATCAAACAGCAAATCTCCGCCGGCTGGTGAGCAAAGCAACATGCCAACCCGCACACCATCGGCGCCATATTTTGCAATCAACTCTAACGGTTCAGGAGAATTACCTAACGATTTTGACATTTTCCGGCGCTGGGCATCGCGTACCATTCCGGTAAAATAAACATTCTCAAACGGGAACTGATTCTCATATTCATATCCGGCAATAATCATGCGTGCCACCCAGAAGAAAATAATATCGGGCGCTGTTACCAAATCTGAGGTGGGATAGTAATATTTTATGTCGGGATTATCCGGTTCACGGATTCCGTCAAACACCGAAATGGGCCATAACCAGCTTGAGAACCAGGTGTCAAGCACATCTTCATCCTGATGCAAAGTAAAGCCTCCCCCGTCCCCTCCGAGGGAGGGGTGTTTGGTAACTACAAGTTTTCGTGCCTCTTCCTCATTTTCTGCAACCACGAAGCCCCAGTCTCCCCTCCCGGGGGGATTGAGGGGGGCTTTTATATACCAAACCGGAATCTGGTGTCCCCACCACAACTGACGGCTGATGCACCAGTCTTTGATATTGCCCATCCAGTGGCGGTAAATATTTTTAAACTTTGGCGGATGAAACTTTATAGTGTCATTCATCACATTTTCAAGGGCAGGTTTCACCAGCTCTTCCATTCTCAAAAACCACTGCGCCGAAAGCTTGGGTTCAATAGCCACGTCTGTCCGCTCAGAAAAACCAACTTTGTTGGTGTAATCCTCAATGAGATGAAGGTTTCCGGCTTCTTCAAGTGCAGGAATTATTTTTTCACGAACATCAAAACGGTCATCTCCTATAAAAATCTCTGCCGCCTCTGACAAAGTGCCGTCATCATTAAAAATATCAATAATTGGCAAATTGTGGCGCAGCCCAATTTCATAGTCGTTGACATCGTGTGCCGGGGTAATTTTCAAACAGCCGGTTCCAAACTCCATATCCACATACTCATCTTCAATTATCGGAATGGAGCGGTTAATGAGCGGCACCAGCACCCGTTTCCCTTTAAGATGTGCATAGCGCGGATCAGCAGGATTTATGCAGACTGCCGTATCTCCCAAAATAGTTTCCGGTCGTGTGGTGGCAATGGTGATAAAAGCCTCCTCAACTCCCCCGGTGGGGGAGCTTTTAAGAGCATCCTGAATCGATTCGATTACTGAATCAATGTTTCCTAATACTTCTTCATTTGTAAATCGAATTACTTTATATCCCAGTTCATTTAGGATTTCAGTTATGAGTTTATCCAATTCCTGAGTTTCAGGATTGTTGTGGTATCCTCCATCGACTTCAATGACAAGCTTTTTTGCAAGACAAACAAAATCAACAATAATATCATTAATGATATGTTGTCTTCTGAATTTCTCTCCTAACTTTTTTTTACGTAGCATTTCCCATAAAACACTTTCTGCTTCAGTAGAAAAGCGACGCAATTCCCTGGCATTCTTTTTTAGTAGTTCATAATCAGATTTCCGCGCAGTTTTGTATTGTGGTTTCTTATCCTCCCACTCGGGGGAGCTAGAGGGGGCTATCTTATATTTCAAATAATACAATTTTGATTTCACCTCCTTATAAATCACCTCTTCATCGGAAAGGGCAGTTTTTGCCGCCGGGTCCCAATGAACCATCCGTATTCCGCGATATATCAGCCCTTTGTTGTATAGATCCACAAAAACCCGGATTACAGAATCGCTGCGCGCCTCGTCCATAGTGAAAGCTGTGCGTTCCCAATCGCATGAGGCGCCTAATTTTTTCAGTTGCTCCAGAATGATTCCACCATGTTTGCGCGTCCAGTCCCATGCGTGTTCCAGAAATTCTTCGCGTGTAAGTTCGTATTTATCAATTCCCTCTTCACGGAGCTTATTCACGACTTTTGCTTCGGTGGCAATGGAAGCATGGTCGGTTCCGGGAACCCAGCATGCATTTTTTCCGGTCATGCGTGCACGGCGCACCAATATATCCTGAATAGTATTGTTCAGCATGTGCCCCATGTGCAAAACCCCAGTTACGTTTGGCGGCGGAATAACTATCGTGTAGGGCTCGCGCTCATCGGGCTCCGAATGAAAAAAATTTTGATCTATCCAGTACTTATACCATTTCTCCTCAATTTCTGATGGAATATACTTGCTCGGAATTTCCATATTTTTCTGTATCAGTAAAATAATTTAAAAAATTAGGGACAAAAATAGGAAAATCAGTATAAATGTGTGGAATTTACGGTTTAAAGTTAAATTTTGGAATCTGCTGGCTTATGTTCAGTTCCCATCTGAGATTCAAATAAAAAGGGCGCTTCTGCAATAAAAACGCCCTTTCTATTTTGCCAGACAAATCTGCTCTTAGTCCCAAACAATTTCTTTAGATGCAATGGAAACAAACTGAACATTGTATCCTTTCGTATCCTGCGTAGTTCCTGTCTCATAAAGCATGGCAAGAACATCCAGGCGATATGTGTCGCCTGATTTTGGCATAGTGGAACTATTAATCCACCCCTTGTCTGAATTGCCGAAAGAAAATTCAGTCTTCTCTTTTGCAATCGGATCGCTGTTGAATAATAACTTGCCGGATTCGTCATATAATCTGGCAACATAATTTTCTGTTTTCTCCAGCGATTCCCACTTTATTTTAAGCTTATTGTTTTCAAACTCAGTTGATTCAAGAACTAAAACACCTAATTCCTGATCGCTTAATTTATCGGTTACAACCAGCGGCTCTTCACCCTCTTGTGTGCTCACTATGGTAAACTTGTAATCACCTGCCGGAAACATGGAGTCTGCATAATCTTCATCCTCCGGATAAAGTGCAAAAACCTGACTTGTTGATTCATCCTTTTTCAAAGTCCATGCTCCATCCTCGGGACCAGCAACTTCCACAGAGCTCAACGCTTTATTTCCATAAACCCAAAATGCAATTCCATACTTTACCTCATCATTCTGAACAATTTTCTGAACAAAAACATCGGACAAGGCATCGAGCTTTGCAGGCTCTGGATCATCGAGGCAAGAGGTTAAAACAACTGAACCTATCACAAATGCACCAATACTTTTCCAAATCATACTTCTAATTTTCATTTTTCTTTATTTAAAAAATTAACAAAAAATCTATTTTTTTAAAAATTTATAAAACCACTGTCCACCGACAGCGATGTTACTCTTAATTGATGCAGAAAATGAAAAAAGGTTGCGTTGCTTTAAGAAAAAACTTATCCCATAATCATTCCGATTATGGTTGCACTCATCAGAGCAGTCAGTGTTCCAACAATTAACGCTGGAATTCCATATTTTGACAACAGCACTCTCTTGCCCGGTGCAAGGGCGCCGATTCCGCCAATTTGAATGCCAATGGACGAGAAATTAGCAAACCCGCAAAGGATGTAAGTTGCCATAATTATTGATTTTGGACTGGCAAAAGCGCCGGCTGCTTTCAGCTCCGCCAGACTGATATATCCAATAAACTCTGTCAGTATGAGCTTTTCGCCTAACAAGCGCCCGGTGATAATAATATCTTCAGGTATTACTCCGATGAGCCACATGAGCGGCGCGAGGGTATAGCCTAAAATAAACTGAAGAGAAAGTTCGGTATATCGTCCGTTGGTTCCCTGGGCAATCAAATCATTCAGCGAAGTCCACTGCCCGATTTTTCCAACAATGAAATTGAACATAGCAATAAATGCTATGAATGTCAGCAGCATAGCTCCCACATTAACGGCAAGCTTGACGCCCTCACTGGTTCCGTTGGTGATTGCATCAAGTACATTGCTTCCGATTTTATCTTTGCTCACTTCAGCATGTTTGTTAATAGCTTCAGTTGGCGGAATCAGCATTTTGGAAAAAACGATGGCAGCGGGTGCTGCCATTACCGAAGCAGCAAGCAGATGTTTGGCAAACTCCAGCCGTAGCTGAGGGTCATCCCCTCCAAGCAATGCGATATAGGCTGCAAGCACACCACCTGCCATAGTAGCCATTCCCCCCGACATTACCAGCAATATTTCTGAATTGCTCATTTTTTCGAGATAGGGCTTAATCATCAGAGGCGATTCGGTTTGCCCTAAAAAAATATTGCCAGCTACCGACAGCGCTTCTGCTCCCGATATTTTCAATGCACGGGTAAAAACCCACGCCAGCGCCCAGACAACTTTTTGGATAATTCCCCAATAAAAAAACAAACTGGTTAGTGCAGAAAAGAAAATAATGGTAGGCAGCACCTGAAAAAGAAAAATGAATCCATAGGTTTTGGAATCCATCAGATCACCCAATAAAAACTCACTGCCTGACTTGGTAAAATCAAGGATTTTCACAAAAATCTGCCCCATAAACTCAAAGCTATACCGGATAAAAGGGACATAAAGCACTCCCACAGCCAGCAAAACCTGAATAAACAATCCAGTAGCAACAGTTTTCCAAGGGATATTTTTTTTGTCGGAACTCAAAAGAAAACCTAATAAAATAAGGGAGGCCATACCCAACATCCCCCTGAAAAGGGCATTCAGCGAAAAAGTTTTCTGATGCGCTTTTTCGGGCAAAATAACGGATGTTTGCGGAGATGAGTTTTCAATTATAGCCGGTCTGTCGTTTGTAACTATATCATGCTGCCGGTTAGCAAATACAGGATTGAAAAAGAAAATTCCGGCACAAATAGCCAGAAAAACCAGCACTCTTTTCATAGTGTTCGGATTAGTTTTTTTTCCGGTTATTAATTTCGTCACGTAAAACCGAAGCCTTTTCGTAATCTTCATTCATAACGGCTTCCCCAAGCATTTTTTCAAGTTCGTCCAGTGTGTAATTTGACAGGGAAGAAGGTTCTGAAGAACTGGATTTTGGTTTACTTGTCTCTTTGGCTTTCTGTGCAAAGCCCTCCTCATCTTCAAAAACAATCCCGGCTTTTTCTAAAATTTCCTCTGTCGTATATATTGGGCATCTAAAGCGCAATGCCAGCGCTACTGCATCTGAAGTGCGGGAGTCAATTTTCACCTCCTGTCCGTCAAGTTCACAAAGCAGTTCAGAAAAGAAAATTCCCTCTTCAAGTTTATGAATTACCACTTCAAGAAGGACTATATTAAAAGCTGTGGCAATATTCTTAATCAAATCGTGTGTCAAAGGGCGCGGGGGTTTTAACCCTTCCAGCTGAATGGCGATTGCCTGTGCCTCTACAGGTCCAATGATTATCGGAATTCTGCGGTTCCCGCTTTCTTCAGATAGAACAAGCGCATAAGCACCTGACTGTGTTTGACTTATTGATAACCCTAAAATATCTAAACGTATCTTTTGCATTCTTCAAAACTCAGATTTTATTATGCTAACAAATATAACAATCATTTTTATAAATGGCTGCTGTTATATATTTGTTTTCAATTTGGTATAACTGGCAAAATGCGCATTTTGGTGAGGCTCAACATTAATCCATGTTAAAACAAAGAAATTGTTTACCAAAACATTTGTGGATGAATCAAAAATGGCTACTTTTGCAGTCCGAAAATTTGAACCGCCCGGGCTCGATAAGAGGAGACCATAGAGAATCCCGCCCGACGGTGTAATATTAAAAGTTGAAATTATGTATGCGATCGTAGAAATTGCAGGGCAGCAGTTTAAGGTTGAAAAAGATAAAAAACTGTTTGTCCATCAGCTGAAAGCCGGTGAAGGCGATTCGGTTGATTTTGGAAAAGTATTACTTATTGACAACGACGGAGAGATAACTATTGGAACTCCGGTTGTTGAAGGAGCTAAAGTTACAGCCAAAGTGCTGCAACATGTAAAAGGCGACAAGGTGCTGGTGTTTAAAAAGAAGCGCAGAAAAGGGTATCAGAAAATGAACGGACACCGCCAGCAGTTTTCGCAAATTCAAATTGAAAGTATTGTTGGATAACTAAAAAAATAAATTACCATGGCACATAAGAAAGGTGTAGGAAGTTCGAAAAACGGACGCGAATCGGAAAGCAAACGGTTAGGTGTAAAGATTTACGGCGGTCAGTTTGCAAAAGCTGGTAATATTTTAGTTCGCCAGCGAGGGACACAGCACTATCCGGGTGAAAATGTCGGCATTGGAAAAGACCATACGCTGTTCGCACTCACCAGCGGAACGGTGATGTTTCAGAAAAAGAAGAAAAACCGCTCTTACGTATCGGTTGAACCTGTTGTGGAAGTTGATGTGGCTGTAATGGAAGCGCCTGCTCCCAAAGCAGAACCCAAAGCGGAAGCAGCTCCAGTAAAAACCGAGAAGAAGGCTGAAGCTCCAAAAGCAGAAGCAGTTGAGGTTGCACCAGAAGACAAAGAAGTTATTGAAACCGACGATCTAAAAAAAATTGAAGGCATCGGGCCGAAAATCTCACAGGTTTTCTATGATGCCGGAATCAGAACGTTTGCTGAAATGGCAGCTTTAACGGAAGAAAAGCTTAAAGAAATCCTCGTTGCCGCAGGCAGCCAGTATGCTTCGAGAAACCCCGGAACCTGGCCACAGCAGGCACAGCTTGCCGCCGACGGAAAATGGGACGAGCTGAAAGAGCTGCAGGATAACCTGGCGGGCGGAATCGATAAGTAAGCCTGAAAAATATTCAAATAAGAATCTCCTGTTGCTTCACAGCAGGAGATTTTTTTTGTATTAGCTTTGCACTTTCAAATGAAAAGATTATGCTTAACCTGAGATTTATTCAAGACTACCCGGAAGAGGTAATCGAAAAACTGAAAAAAAGAAATTTTGACGCTTCAGAAATCGTAGGCAAAATCATTGATTTATACAGACAGAAAAACGAAGCTCAACAAAAGGCAGAACAAGCCAAAGCCGAGATGAACAACATTTCAAGGGAGATTGGCAATTTGTTCCGCGAAGGAAAAACGCAAGAAGCAGATGCTGCAAGAGCAAAAACCTCTGCACTGAAAGAGAGTATCAAATTACTGGATGCGGAGTTTGCCGATATTGAGAAAAAGGTTTCGGAATTGTTGATTCAGCTTCCAAACATACCCCACGACTCTGTTCCGGCAGGAAAGGGTGCGGAGGACAATGAACTGGTAAAATCTTCCGGTGAAATGCCGCAACTTCCTGAAAATGCACTTGCCCACTGGGATCTGGCACAAAAGTATAATCTGATTGATTTTGAGTTGGGTGTGAAAATTACCGGAGCCGGATTTCCGGTTTACCGAGGCAAAGGCGCTCAACTGCAAAGGGCACTCATCAACTTTTTTCTGGATGAAAACCGCAAAGCCGGATATGAAGAGATTCAGCCACCGCTGGCAGTGAATGAAGACTCCGGATATGGCACCGGACAGTTGCCCGACAAGGAAGGGCAGATGTATCACATACCTTTGGATAATCTTTATCTCATCCCCACATCCGAAGTGCCGGTAACCAACCTTTACCGCGATGTCATTCTGGATGCCAAAGACCTTCCGGTGAAAAACACCGCCTACAGCGCCTGCTTCCGCCGCGAAGCCGGCTCCTATGGCAAAGATGTGCGCGGACTGAACCGCCTCCATCAGTTTGACAAAGTGGAAATCGTGCAGATTACCCATCCCGAAAGATCATACGAAACACTGGAGGAGATGGTTAGCCACGTTGCCGGACTGGTTGACAAACTGGAACTTCCCTACCGGATAATGCGCCTTTGCGGCGGCGACATGGGCTTCACTTCTGCACTGACTTATGATTTTGAAGTGTGGTCGGCAGCGCAGCAAAGGTGGCTGGAGGTCAGCTCTGTTTCCAACTTTGAGTCTTTTCAGGCAAACCGGATGATGCTCCGCTACAGAGAAGAGGGTGTCAAAAAACCACAGATTGCCCACACCCTGAACGGCAGCGCACTGGCTTTGCCAAGAATTGTTGCCGCCCTGCTGGAAAACAACCAGACACCCCAAGGCATTAAAATTCCAAAAGCACTTGTCCCCTACACCGGCTTTGCAATGATATAAAAATCGGAGTGCTGTCAACGGCAAGAAGGCTTTCTATGCCGATAATTTGCAGCAATTCTGCCTTTTTCATTATCTGCGGAAAAATTTTTATTTTTGCTCAATCCGTTGAAGGCAATTATGGTACAGAATATCAGGCAAAAGCTGACAGAGACAATCGTTCACCAGGCTGAAAAAGCAGCCTATTTTTGTGTAGCCGGGAACATCTCTTCTAACCAGAAGGTACACGAATTGCGAAGAGGATTTAAGCGTCTTCGGGCTCTGCTTGGATTTTTCAGGGAAATGCCGGGTTATAATGCAGTGCAACAGCAAAAGGAGATCAGAAATTTTGGAAAATTACTCGCCTCGCTACGTGAATCTGCCGTAAACCTAACCTTGTTTGAAACAGAGTTCTCTCAGAACAAACTGCTACCTGAAAAAAAGATCAAAAATGCACACGAACAATTGATTCAGAAAAATAAACTCCTTATAGAACATGGATTTTTAGAAAATAATCTGAAAAATACGATTCACTCTTTTTCCGGTGATTTTAAAAAAGATTTTATTCATAAATCTACCGGTTTTCCGGGCAAACACCATGTGCTCAGTGAAATCAGCCGTTCTTATCTGAAAAGTTTTACCACATACGAAAAACTGCCTGCCATGCCGCACTCCGAGGAGTGGCACGAACTGCGCAAAAAATTAAAGCGGCTGGGTTATCAACTTGATTTTTTCCGATTTATTCATCCCCGTTATTTCACGCTGAAAACTGACCAGCTAAACAAAATTACCGATCAGTTAGGAGATGACCACGACCTCTACGTCTTTTCCCGGGAATTAATTGCAGATAGCTACGGATTCAACGAAAATGAGCTGCAAATACTTGCAAATCAGACTGAGCATCTGCGGGAAATAAACCAGCTTATGCTCCGACAGCGGTTAAAGCAGTTTTTGGCATCTCCACCCGGAGAATTTGAGCAAAAGTTGAAACTTCTCTCCTAATTCATCTTTGCCAAATTTTGGGTAACAATATTTGAAGTTTCTGATGGCTCTGTTTTATAGTCAATTATCTGTTCTCCGTTTCCAGTATATACTCCATTTGTGAAGCTGCAATCAGAAATTGCCTCTTCAATTTGAATTAATGAGCGCCCCTCCCCAATAATGTTCATTGCATGGATATTGTTTATTTTTCCGGGGTGTGAATTTTTTCCATAACCTTTTCCGCCAACGAGCATCGCATTGTAACCTCCCTTGAATGCTATTCCGTTAAAATAAATATTTCTGATTCCGGCAACATCATTTGCCCGGATGGCAACAGCGCGGGTGGAACTTTCGCAAACAATATTGGAGACGAATACATTTTCGGTATCATCCTCCGGGCCGTTCCATTTTCGGGTGGTCACCATTGTGGAATTGAGAATTCCACCCTCCGGATTCTCCGAATCGATTCCCAAAATTGAAAAAGCAACGAAGTCGTCGCCGGTAACTCCGGAAACATTATTAATCCGGAAGTTTTTGCATCCGTGACGCAGATTGATACCATCCCGGTTGGCTATAAACTGAGGTTTCCCTTCAATCACCTGTATCTCAGAGCAATTAAAGGTAACATCCGAAATCTCTGCATTCCGTGTCCGTTCAAAGCTTACAGCCCATGCATGAGCATTCACAATATTGACATTTTTCAGCTTAAATCCATCTACATAACCTATCAGTATCATAATGTTACGCCAATCGCCTAGCTGCTTTATTCCCTCTTTTCCGGCATCGCTCCCGTAACTGACTCTCCAGTTACCTGCCTTGCGCTCTTCATCGGGATTCTGAGACAATGTGCGGTGCCCGTCTCCGGTAGCTCTCGGATTATTCGCTCCCATTAAATATACATTTCCAATTCCGGTAATGTTGATATTTTCAATCCTCTCAGGATTTGATTTTCCAATTCCCACATTACTGCTTCTGAACATATTGTCCCTGCACTGATCGGATAATTGCAGCGTACAGTTCTCCAAAACAACAGAAATATTGGGAGGCAGAAGAATTGCACTGTCGAGCAGCCAAATTCCTGAACCATTGGAGTTTTCGAAAGGAATTGTAACCAAACGCGTTGTTACTGCCGCTTTGTTGATTGCAGACTGAATACGCTCGGTGTCGGTGCCCTTAAACTGATTGGGCGTTATTCTTACAGTATATTGCTTCACGCACCCGGACGCCAGTAAACTGCCGAAAATCAAAATCAGATAATAAAAATCAAACTTCCTCATATTTTTATCCGTAAAAAATTAAAATTCCATCCCCTCATTCCGGGAAAATTTACAATATGTTTTCAAGCTTTATAAATCAATTCCTTAACATTGTCAAGGAAAGATGTAAAAATAGACAATTCTTCGGGCAATCCGGCAGCAAGTGCTTTGTGAAGCTCTCAAAGAAAATAATAATTCTTTTTTTCTGTTATTTTTGCAGGTTTTATGC
>MTKW01008928.1_pt1 | contig 20041 bp, 16 predicted proteins | sample 1042761 | NCBI WGS metagenome assembly MTKW01 (sample SAMN06205366, study PRJNA360243) | anaerobic digester metagenome | biome: Wastewater treatment plant; feature: Anaerobic digester sludge; material: sludge; isolation source: anaerobic digester fed with sludge from wastewater treatment plant ... | reverse complement strand
GGCAGGTCAATCACAGTTTGCGGAACATCACCTAAATAGGTGACATCAGCAATTGGAACCTGACTATGAACTTGCACCGTCCTAGTTACAAAGGGGATCACAATCTGCACGTCGGTATACACCTCTAGGTAAATCTTGTGGCGAGTTTGATTGATGCCAGCTTGCTCAAAGGCATCGGTCACTTCCACATTCACAGTACCAACCGGAACAATAGTAAAAGGAATTCGTGGCCCCATATTGGCCAGCAACTGGCTGTTAAACGCCTGCCCTAAGGGGATACGCAACACCTCTCCTCTAATAGTCCCCAAGGTTTCTTGCACTCGCATGATGGTGGCAGCCACAATGCGGTTTACTTCCGTCGTGTTTACCTGGGCCCATGATGGACGCCCATTATAATCGGTGTGCACTGTGATCAGCAAGCCGTACTTGATTTCCTGGGCAATTTTAGTGTTGATGGCATCGTTAATAGCCTGCGTAGCAATTACTTTAGCCCGAGCTTCTGCAATAGCTTCTAAAGTTGGTCGCAGGTTTCTATCTAATAGTAATAACGTTTGTAGGGCAAGAAAAAGGACTAAAATGATATAGGCAGCTAGCTTTTGTTTGGGACTCAATCCAAATCGCCGCGTTAGCCTTCGTCGACGCATAACCTTACCCCCTATCAATTAAATCTATGCGGATATTCCGCCAGATTTACCCGTGGGAGTAAGAAACCTGCTATGGTATAATTGTTATCTGAAGGAGGGAGTCTTGTGGTTACAGAACCGAAGCGCAAAAGCCAACCAGCTAAGAAGAAAAAGAGAAAAACTGCTGGCAAAAGAATTACTCGTGTTGCCTTAATTAGCCTCACGGCCCTTCTAGTAGCTCTCATTATTTTTGGGGGAGGCTATTTACTTTATGCTATAGCAACTATTCCGCCCTACGATACGGGCAAGCTTGATTTTGACGCAACGTCCAAGGTCTACGACATGAATGGTGAACTCATAGCTAGTCTGCACGGTGAGCAAAATAGAACTCCCGTTCCGATAGAGAGGATTCCTTGGGAACTACAAAAGGCAGTCCTAGCTATGGAAGACAATAGCTTTTATGAGCACCACGGGTTCGACTTCAAAGGCATAACTCGAGCTCTCATCCGTACGTTAACCGGGAAGCGCCTGGAAGGCGGCAGCACCATAACCAACCAGGTGGCTAAAATGGCCTTCCTAACTGAAGATCGCAAACTGACCCGCAAAATACAGGAGGTCTTTGTATCTTTACGATTAGAGAAGGACTTTTCTAAAGATGAGATTCTCGAATTCTATTTAAACCGTCTGTTTATGGGTGGTTCGGCTTACGGAATGCAAGAGGCTGCTCTCTATTACTTTGGCAAAGATGTGTCGGAACTCAACTTGGCCGAATCCGCTATGCTAGCAGGGATCATACCAGCTCCAAACTACTATTCCCCCTATGCCAGCATGGAAAGAGCGGTGGGTAAGCAGACCGCCACGCTAAACAACATGGTTCGCTTTGGCTACATTACGGAAGAAGAAAAGCAGGCTGCTCTTGAGCAACCCATCGCTCTAGTCAATCGCTCGCAGAAAGATAAGAACAACGCAACCAGTTACTTTGTCAATTATGTTCGTGATCAGGTAATTGAGATCTTACAGAGTAAAGGCTATTCCTTGCGCGAGGCGCAACAGGAAGTTTATACTGGCGGACTATCTATTTATACTACGCTAGATAACCGGGTACAGCGCGCCGCAGAAAAGGGTATGAACGAAACACTTGAGCAACTTCTCATACCTAGCCTTGGCGACCAGAAGGACGAGAGGAATGCTAAGGGTATTCTACAGCCCCAATGTGGCCTTATCATCCTAGACGTTAAGTCAGGCGGTATACGAGCCATGGTTGGTGGACGCGAACCGAATAACGACATTCATAACCGGGCTGTTCAACTGATTAAGCAACAACCGGGTTCATCTATTAAGCCACTCACTGTTTTCGGAGCAGCCATTGAAAGCGGGAAATTTACACCGGCTAGTATCATAGTGGACGAACCCATCTATGAAAATGGTCCCGATAAACCACCCTACCCTGTCAACTATAGTCGTACCTATTCAGGACCGGTAACGTTGCGCTATGTGGTGCAGCAGTCATTAAACGTTCCTGCATGGAAAATAGGTAAAGAAGTTGGCGTAGGCAAGATGATAGAGTTTGCCAAACGTTTAGGTATAACAACTTTAGTAGATGACTCCAGCAAAGCTTACAATGATAGAAACCTAGCATCCTTAACCATCGGTGCCGTAACCCATGGAGTGGTTCCCATCGAGATGGCCCAGGCCTTTGGCGCCATCGCCAATAAGGGTGTACGCAATGACACCTATGCTATCACCCGCATAACCGATAGCCGCGGACAAGTGATTTATGAACACCGTCCCCGCAGCGAAGTGGTACTCAGTGAAGAAGTAGCCTTCATCTTGACCAGCTTGCTGGAGAATCCGGTTAACCATGGTACCGCCAGCAGCGTCCGTTCTCGCGGCGGCTATTACGGACCAGCAGCAGGCAAGACCGGCACCACCGACTATAACCGGGAAGGTTGGTTTGCAGGTTTCACACCCGACTATGCAGCCGGCATTTACATTGGCCACGACGATACTTCCACCGGCATACTGGCTAAGGATGGTGCAAAAGGTAGCCTGCCGGGAAGATCAAGCAGTAATATCTCAGCCGCTATATTTGGGAAAATAATGAAAGAAGTTTACACCCAACAGCCGATACCCAGCGGATTCTATTCTTCCTTACCGGAAAACGTAGTCCAGCTGGCCATTGATACCAAGACCGGATTACTTTCAGGCCCCTATTGCCCTGCTGAAGATATCACCCTAGAGTACTTCATCAAGGGCACGGAGCCATTGGAGGTATGTATGGAGCACTTTGACTTCGAGCCCGATCCGGAGCCAGGTTTGGAGGAACCAGATCCGGGCGAAAACGGTGACGATGAAGGAGAAGACCCGAGCAACCCTAACTTGCCTGATCCGGGCGAAGACGACGATGATGAACCAGGCAACCGCCCACCGGTGGGCCGAGGTAACAACGGAAGACGCAGAAGATAGAAAAGAGCTGATTACTAGCCCCGCTAGTAATCAGCTCTTTTATCTGCGCAGTTCAACCACTGTAACGCCTGAGCCACCTTCACTAGGCCCGCCGAAACGGTAAGATTTTACTTGCTGGTGCTTGCTGATAAACTCCCGCACCCCATTGCGTAATGCTCCCGTACCCTTACCGTGAATAATGCTAACGGTAGATAGGCCCGCCATGCTGGCGTCGTCTAGATACTTATCCACTTCCAGCAGGGCGTCGTCGACGGTTTTCCCCCGCAAGTCCAACTCTAGGGGAACGCGGCTCCTAGCCATGTTCACCATGTTAAAGCTGGGAGTACTAGTTGAACGTTTACTTATAACCAACTTCTCCAACTGTTCCACACGACAAACCAATCGCAAAGCACCAAGCTGCACCTGCACTTCTCCACTCTCGGATGGATCCTCTAACAACTGGCCCCTCTGACCCAAGTGCTTAACAAGAACTTCATCACCCGCCTGGAAATGCCGGTCATCCGCTATCTTAGCCTGCGGCAAGGCTGGCTCCTGACTGATGGCCGGAGCGGTCTGTGCCTGTAAAGAACGAAGGTTTTGCCGTGTTTCCTCGATCACCTGATGGGCACTGGCTCGATCCTTTTGCACTTGCTCCAAAGCCTGCCGCAAGTCGCCGAGCATCCGCTCAATCTCCTGCTTATGGCCCTGTACCAGCGCCCGAGCCTCTTGTTTGGCCCTCTCCAGAATCTTCTTTTCCTCCCGTTTGAGTTGCTCTAAACGGCGCGATAGTTCGGTTGCTTTTAACTCTGCTTCTCTGCGCAGGGCGTGGGCTGCTGCCTGATCTTCCCTAGACCGCACCCTACTGGCCTCCAACTGCTTCAGCAGATCCTCTAGGCGCAGTTGTTCCCCAGACAAGTAAGTGCGGGCGTGATCGATTATGTCATCCGCCAAACCCAAGCGAGAAGCAATTTCAAAGGCATTACTCTTACCAGGCAGGCCAATCATCAGTCGATAGGTGGGGCGCAGTGTCTCTACATCAAACTCCACGCTAGCGTTCTGGACGCCTGCTGTTTGGTAGGCGTAGGATTTAAGCTCACTATAGTGGGTAGTAGCTAGCAGTCGGCACCCTAAGCCATAGAGATAGTCAATAATGGCCATAGCGAGAGCTGCTCCCTCAGTAGGGTCGGTACCAGCACCCAGCTCGTCTAATAATACGAGGGAGCGGTGATCGGCTTGCCGCGTAATTTCAATAATATTGGTCATATGGGAAGAGAAGGTGCTCAAGCTTTGCTCTATACTCTGCTCGTCACCAATGTCAGCAAAGATCTTTTCAAATACAGCCACTTCACTGCCTTCGTCGGCAGGGATATGCAGGCCGGCTTGCGCCATCAAGGCCAAGAGGCCCACCGTTTTCAGAGTCACCGTCTTGCCACCCGTATTAGGCCCGGTGATTAGAAGCACGCTAAAATCCTGCCCTAAATACACATTACTGGGCACCACGGTGTCGGCGGGCAAGAGAGGGTGGCGAGCATTCTTCAGGTTAATATACCCATCCTCGTTTATAAGCGGTGCCGTAGCCCTCTGCAGATAACTCAGTTTGCCTTTAGCCATAGCCAAGTCTAGCTGGGCCAGTATCTCTATATTATTGCGCAAGGGATCTACCACCGCCTGTACTTCTCCCGACAGGGCGGCGAGAATGCGCTCTACCTCTTGCTCTTCTTCGGCCAATTTACGGCGCAAGTCATTGCTGATCTCCACTGCCGACATGGGCTCAATAAACAGGGTTGAGCCACTGGCCGATTGATCATGAATAATACCTGGAACTTGGCTACGATACTCCACTTTCACCGGTAGCACGTAACGTTCGTTACGCATGGTGACTAGCGGTTCCTGCAGATACTTCTGTATAGCCGGAGAACGGACCATGGTTTCCAGCCGCTGCTTCAGTCGACTCTGCAGGGTGCGAATTTCGTTACGAAGGGACCTTAGCTTGCTGCTGGCGCTATCCTTTACCTCTGCGAACTCGTCAATAGCCTCATTTATTGCCTCTTCTAATGAGCGAAGAGACACTAGTTGTTGGCCATAGCTGGACAGCAGTGGATACTCTTCCGTTCTGGCCCGGAAAAAGCCGAAGGCCCGTCGACTGCAAGCACAAACGGTGGCGATCTCGAGCAAATCGGCAGGCTGCAAAACGGCCCCCAGCGCTGCCCGCCGCAAACCGGGCCGGATATCTACCAAGCCTTTTAGAGGGAATTCCTCAGTTGTATAGATGGCTCTTGCCTCTGTCGTTTCTTCCAGGGAACGATTGATGTTTTCCGCGTCGGTGGCAGGCTGCAACTGCTCAATCTTCTCCCTACCTAAAGCCGACGAAGCCTGGGCTAGCAAAAGCTCTTTAATCTTAGCGAATTCTAGTACCCGCATTGTTCTCTCATTCATACCTTATCGCTCCTTAGGCTTGCTGCTACTACTATTCTATCATTCTCGCCCATCTACTCTAAGGCAGAGTATGTTTCTAACTGTTTCTGTACTGGATGACAGAAGAGAGCTTGCTCTTGGCAAGCTCTCCAACCATCATATAACAGATTAGGGCACCAGCCAAATGCGGCCGATCAGCTCCTGCAAATGCTGGTAGAATAGTGGACTGATATACCGTACCTGGGTTGCCACATAGGACCGTTGGGCGAGGGCACCCAGCTGGGCAGTAGCGGGAAGAAAGGATAGCAGGCTGGCAACGATAAATACGATAATACCACCCTTTAATGCACCTAATAAGGCCCCTCCTAATCTATTAACGGATGAGAGCAGTGGTAGTTTAGCCACCGACTCTAGAAAGTGGCCTAGTATGCCAAAGGCGGCACTCACTAAGCACCAGACCAGCAAATAGCTAAGCACCGATAAAACCACCGGCTCCAACCGGTAATCTCCTAACGCAGGCAAGAGAAAATTCCGGATGTGGTTGCTGATGTTGAAGTTGCTGTTAAGCCAGGCTGCCATAGCAGGAGACCAGCGGCCAGCAAGATAGAGGCTAACAAAGAGGCCGGCAAAGTCTAGAGCCTGCTTAATTAGACCACGGGTATACCCGCTTAGCACCGAGAGGGCTAACACTCCAAGTAATACCCAATCGATCCAAACCAAGGAACCCGCATCCGTGTAATCCATACTAACGCCTGCCTTTCCGTTTAGCGCGCTTGGCCGCCATGGCCTTAACCCGTCTCAACTCGGCTTCCATTTCGGCTTGCCCATACTGCAGTGTCTCCAGTTGGGTCTGCAACTGTTGCGCTTTCTCTTGATGAGTAAGCATACCGTCGGCGAAAATCATGGCGGCCATCACGGCTGCCCGGGTAATACCAAAGCGGGAATCGCGCTGCATAATCTCATGGATGCGCTCCTCTACTAGGTTCGCCAACCTCAGCAGATGCTCCGATTCAGCCGGGCTAACAAAGACATACTCCTCATTACAAATACGAACTTTCACTCTGTTGCGCTCGGATGTTGACATAAATTCACCCCTCGCTGCCCGAGTTCTCCCCTTGTCCGTGTTCGTCATCCAAGGGGCTATTCCTGCTTAGCGCAGTTTAGCCCCCAGCTGGTTGCTTAGCTCCTTGATGACTCTTTCCTGAAGCTCAGCAACCTCTGCATCAAGCAACGTTCTCTCCCTACTCTGCAACACTAGAGTATAGGCCAAGCTCTTCTGCTGATCCGCCACTTGCTCCCCTTGGTAGACATCAAACAGTTCCAGGTCCACCAACAGGTCGCCAGCGGCCTCTTTGATTACCTGGGCCACCTGGGCAGCTGTAACCTGCCGGTCTACCACAACCGCCAAGTCTCTGACCACCGCCGGATAACGGGGGATTCCTTGGAAAAGAGGAATTTCACCGGCTTGTTTTAGAACTGGGGCTAAGGTTATCTCGGCCACCATGGCCCTTTGCTTAAGGTCATAGAGCTCAGCCACATCTGGGTGGAGCTCACCTAGATAGCCCAAATAGCTTCCGTTCCAATATATGGCGGCGGAACGTCCGGGATGCAGGAATTTCTCTTCCGCCCTCCGCCATTCCAAGTTTCTCACCCCTTGCTTAGCGAGCAGATTAACCAGCACTCCTTTTAGATAGAAAAAGTCATACTCAATGGCTGCTGAATGCCAGTTATGGGGCATTTGCCCCATGCAAGCCATCCCAAGATGCAAAGGCTCATCGGGCTGTCCTAAAGGAGCCCCCGGTCGCGGCCGGAAAACGTTGGCTATTTCAAAGATGGCCAGGTCCTGCTGCTGCCGCGCTGCGTTATATTTTAGCACCTGCAGTAGGCCGAACAGGAGTGAAGGCCGCATAAGGCTACGCTCGGTAGACAGTGGGTTCTTCAGCAACAACCCCTCGTTCCACGGGTGCTCTACACCCACCACCTGGATCACTTCTTTCGGGTTGATAAAGCTCAGAGTCAGTATTTCGCTCAAGCCTGACCCCAATAGCTGATGACGCAGATTCTGCTCCGCCTGTTGGTAAGGGGTCAGAGCTCCCCGCATCAGGGGGCCACTCATCTTGCCTACCGGCAGTTTATCCAAACCATAGAGACGCGCCACTTCTTCGATTATATCCACCTCTATTTGCAGGTCACTACGGCGACTAGGAGCAACCACCTGCCAAGGCAGGCTACTACTGTCTACCTTTAGGCCCAATCGTTCCAGCAAGCGCTGCATTTCATCGTGGCCAATAGCCATGCCAAGCAACTGTTCCACCCGCTCCGGCCGCAGGCTGATGACCTGCTGGACTGGCACGTCGGGCACTTGGCCAACGGCAATACTTTCTGGTGCCCCGCAATTAAGCTGCTTGAACAGTTGGGCCGCCCGCTCTAGGGCCATTATCACCCGGGCCGGATCCACTCCTTTGTCAAAGCGGCTGGAGGCATCGGTGCGCAACCCCAGGCGCCGCGACGAACGGCGCACACTCTTATAATCAAACAGGGCCGATTCCAAGAAAACCCGTTGCGTTTGCTCTGTTACCTCCGCCACCTGGCTTCCCATAATGCCAGCAATAGCTACTGCCCTTTCGGCATCGGCGATAACTAAGTCATCGGTTGTAAGCTGGCGCTCCACATCGTCGAGGGTAGTAATGGTTTCGCCTATCTGAGCCCGGCGAACCCGAACCTGTTTTCCCTGTAGTTTATCTAAGTCAAAAGCATGTAACGGCTGGCCCAACTCTAGCAACACATAGTTGGTCACGTCAACTATGTTATTTATTGGCCTTAGACCAGCTGCCTGCAAAGCGTTCTGCAGCCACAAGGGTGAAGGCCCAACGGCAACATTATCGATGATCAACCCTAAGTATCCGGGGCACAGCTCGGGCGCCACTATTTCCACCTTGACTTCCCCGTTGGTTGCTTGCGTTGTTAAGGGAAACAGCTCCGGTAACCGTACCTTCTGGTCAGCCAAGGCTGCCACCTCGTAGGCCACACCAAGCATGCTCAAACAATCGGACCGATTAGGGGTCAAACCTAGCTCCAACCCATAGTCGTCAAGCCCCATCACCTGACGTATATCTTGTCCCGGCGCCACCGAGTGGGGCAACAGATAAATGCCATCACGCATTTCCGGCGGCACCATTTTCTTGTCAATTCCCAACTCCTCCGCCGAGCAAAGCATACCTGCCGATGCTACACCGCGCAGCTCGGCATGACCAATTTCCATACCGGTCGGCAGTTTGGCACCTATTAGTGCCGTAGGCACAACAGCCCCCTCGTAAACATTGTCGGCACCGGTGACGATTGTAACCAACTCGGGCTGCCCCACATCCACCCGACAGATTTGCAGTTTCGCCGCATTGGGATGGGGCTCTAGGTGCACAATCCGTCCAGTCACCACACCCGACAGTCCCTCGGCTCGGTAGAAGACTTGCTCGACTTCAACGCCACCCATGGTCAACCGCTCGGCCAACTCTTCTGGTCCCCAGGGTAGGTCCACATACTGCTTCAGCCACTGATATGATACCTGCATGCTAAACTCCCCCCTCTTAGAACTGGCGCAAGAAGCGCATATCGTTGGTGAATAGGTGTCGCAGATCGTCTAGCCCGTATTTGAGCATAGCTATACGCTCTACCCCCATACCGAAGGCAAAGCCGCTTACCTGCTCCGGGTCATAACCGGAAAGCTCCAGCACGCGTGGATGCACCAAACCGGAACCAAGAATCTCTATCCACCCACTGCCCTTACAGAGGCGGCAACCGCTACCCCCACACTGGAAGCAGGAAATGTCTACTTCCGCACTGGGCTCAGTGAAAGGGAAGAAACTAGGTCTTAAGCGAATTTCCCGCTCCTCACCAAAGATGGCTCGAGCAAAGGTTAGTAGAACTCCTTTTAGGTCAGCCAAGGTGATATTAGCATCCACAACCAGCCCTTCCACTTGGTGAAACATGGGTGAATGGGTGGCATCATCGTCGCGGCGGTAGACACGTCCCGCCGCGATAATGCGCACCGGCTGGGGACGCAGTTTTTCCATAGTACGCACCTGCATGGGCGAAGTATGGGTTCTTAATAGCAACTCGGGACCAAAGTAGAAGGAATCTTGCATATCCCGGGCCGGGTGGTCTGCTGGCACATTCAGGGCCTCAAAATTGTAATAATCGGTTTCCACCTCGGGCCCTTCTGCTAAGCTAAACCCCATTCCTAAGAAGACGTTTTGAATCTCCTCCAGTGTGCGAGTAATAAGATGTTGATGCCCTACCTCGAAAGGTCGGCCAGGTAGCGTGATATCAATCTCTTCGGCGGCCAGACGGGCTTGTTTTGCCGCTGTGGCCAAAGCTGCAGTCTTTTCCGCCAGGCTGTTTTCCAGTCGACTGCGCAACTCGTTGGCCAGCTGGCCAATTATGGGGCGTTCCTCCGCCGACAACGTGGCCATCCCACGCAAAATAGCCGTCAGCTCACCCTTCTTACCCAAGAAACGTACCCGCAGGTTATTTAGTTCCTCTAGATCGGCGGCTTTAGACACCGCCTCTAAAGCTACACTTTCCAGAGCCTGCAATTGTTCTCGCATTAACCCTCGCTCCTTTTCTTATTGTATACAAAAAAGACGCCGTCGTCCGCAAAGGGACGATGGCGTTTCGTGGTACCACCCTTATTCAGCTACTAGTAGCTCTCATTATAGATAACGGTTTAAATCAGCCGACACTGCTTACTGACCTTCAGCAGTGTAGCTCCAGAGCGAAATTTCATTGTAGAACTACCGAAAATGCTCTCAGTCTCAGGCATTCCCTCCCTTAAGGCAGTTTACCTACAACTACTGATCTCCTTCATTGCCTTTACAATATTAAACTGCAGTCTGTGTAATTGATAGTTTACGATACATTAAGTAGGCCAAGATCGAACCGGTCTCCTCAAACACTTTCCAGAAAAACGTGGCAGAAAACGTCTTCAAACGATGCACCCCTTTTCGGAATGTTGATCTGGTTCGCCGTCAGACTTGGCCTCATTATATCATGAGCTATAAAGGTTACACAAGTGTTACAATCAAACATTCAACTCCTATTTTCAGCTATTTTTGCCAACAAAATTCCTGTAGCCACGGCCACATTAAGAGACTCGGCCTGCCCCATGATAGGAATCTGCACAATGAGGTCGGACGCTTCTAGCCAAAAAGAGGATACGCCGGCCCCCTCGTTACCAACCACTAAAGCTAGACGCTGAGCGAAGCGGGCCTGCTGATAGGGCTCGCTGTTATGGAGGGCACTAACTACAATTTGAACCCCATTTTGGCGCAGCTTAGCAAGCACAAAATCACTTTCCTGATCATGAGCCAGGGGCAAACGGAAAATGGCGCCCATAGCCGATCTAATTACCTTTTCATTATAGGGATCGACGGTCCCTTTTAGGGCCACCACCCTATCCACACCTAGAGCTTCCGCCGTTCGCAGAATGGTGCCCAGATTTCCCGGGTCCTGAACGCCATCAATTAGCAGCCATACATCGCCCTGAGCCCAGAAAGCCGCCTCATCGGTCAAGTTCAGAGGCAAGCGGGCCGCCACCAAGATGCCCTGAGGGCGTTCGGTACTGGCCAATTCGCAAAGCAACTTATCGTCCATGGGCACCGGTTCTATACCGCGCTGGGCCAACGCCGCCAAACAGTCAAGCCCCCGCTGATTACGCTCTAGCTGGCTACTGAAAACCGCGTGTTGCAGCGGGATGTTGGCAGCTAACGCTTCTTCCACTAATCGCACACCCTCTAGCAAAAACAACCCCGACTTGGCCCGCCCGGAGCGGCTGGCTAAGATTTTCAGCTGTTTAAACAAGGGATTGTGTTTGCTACTTATCAAGGTACTGCCACCTCCTACCGCCTAATACTGCTCAAAGCGCTGCAAGTCTTCCTTTAGTCCTACTACCACCAGCACGTCGTCTTTATAAATGCAGTCGTCGGCCCGTGGAGTAATATTGACATGCTCGCCATGCTTGATAGCGATGACGTTTATGCCGAAGCGGTTACGCAAGTCTAGCTCTCTCAGTTCTTTACCGACCGTATTCCTAGGTGCCACTATTTCCACCATGCCCACGTCCTGACTAAGTTCGATATACTCCAGAATGCTAGAAGATATCAAGTTCCTTGCTACGCGGAACCCCATATCCCGTTCGGGGAAAACCACTCGATCTGCCCCCACCCGAAACAGGACCTTACCATGCAGCTCGCTTTGGGCTTTTGCTACCACATATTTCACGCCTAGCTCTTTCAGCATAAGCGTCACCATTATACTGGCTTGAATACTCCCGCCGATACCTACTACTACCACGTCAAAGTTGCGAACTCCTAGCGATCTTAGCACCTGTTCATCGGTAGCATCAGCCACGACAGCGCGAGTGGACGACTGGACCATAGCCCGCACCCTTTCTTCATCCACGTCAATAGCCAAAACTTGCCGTCCCATAGAGTATAGTGTCTTAGCCACACTGGCACCAAACCGCCCTAACCCGATAACGGCAAATTGTTTATTCAATGGTATCACTCCACTCAACCAACAATAATACGCTCCTCTGGATAACTGATACGGGCATTCACCCGGTCATGGGCCACGGCAAAAGCTAAACTCATCGGGCCTACTCGGCCAGTAAACATGGTAAGGCTTATCACGATCTTAACTATGGGTGACAGCATTGACGTGACACCCAAACTCAAACCCGATGTGCTAAACGCAGACGCAGCCTCAAAGACTGCTGGCATCAGAGATAACCCTTCCACTAGACATACGACCATGGTAACTGATAGCACTAAAGCAAAACCCAATACCATAATAGTTATGGCTCTTTTTACAATATCTTCTGGGATACGGCGGGCAAAAATGCGTACCTCATCGTGTCCTCTAACACTGGAAACAACCAATGCCAGCAAAACGCCAAAGGTGGTTGTTTTTATCCCGCCTCCCGTGGAGCCAGGGGAAGCCCCTATAAACATTAGGATAATGATCATTAACAAGGTGGACTCATGCAACCCATACAAAGGCAGGCTGCTAAACCCAGCGGTGCGGGGAGATACAGCTTGAAAGAGGGCTGCTAGAAACTTGCCCGGAACAGAAAAATCCTTCAACGCTTTGTCCCATTCTACCAGGAGAATGAAAGCGGTTCCAATCACAATTAGCAGAAGAGTAATGAGCAGCACCAAACGGGTGTGTAAAGACCAATTATGATGTTGATTCTTAGTATGGCGCTTTTGCCACAGCTCAGCAATAACACTAAAGCCGAGGCCCCCGGCTATGACCAACGTCATGAGCACTAGGTTGACCAGCCAATCGGAAGCATAGGGCCCAAAACTTCTCAAACTACCAAGTATATCAAACCCGGCATTACAAAAGGCCGAGATGCTGTGGAAAACGCCATACCATAGACCTTGGCTCCAGCCGTACTCGGGTACAAAGCGCAGAGAAAGTAAGAGGGCCCCTGCCCCTTCAAAAAGAAAGGTTACCAGCCCTACCGCCTTGACCAGACGCACCATACCCTCTNNATGCGCTTTCCCAGCAGAATAGCCATCATGGTAGCCATGGTCATCAGTCCCAGGCCCCCTAGTTGTATGAGCACCAAAATTACAGCTTGTCCGAAGTACGTAAACTGAGTACCGGTATCGGCTACAACTAAGCCAGTTACACATACAGCCGACGTTGCGGTAAAAAGTGCATCAACAGCACCCAGTGGTTCCCCTTTAGAAGCTATTGGCAAGCTAAGAAGGAAGCTGCCACAAATGATCATTAAAGCAAAGGTGGCTATTAGGATTTGGGCCGGACTCCAGCGCGAGAAAGCTACCCCACTATGCTCGCCCTCCTCAAATCAGGATGCTCTAACATAGTATTACCTACAGATAAAGGCTGACTCCAGAGAGTCAGCCCTTATGTTGCACTGCTATTTAGGCCAACTGCTGCTTAGCCGTCTCAACCAATTGGCTGAAGGCGGCGGCGTCATTAACAGCCAGATCGGCCAACATTTTTCTATTTACAGTTACGCCGGCTTGCTTCAAGCCACACATCAGTCGGCTGTAGGAGATACCGTTATCGCGTGCAGCCGCATTGATGCGAGCAATCCATAGGCGGCGGAATTCGCGCTTGCGTTGCTTACGGTCGCGAGTAGCATAACTCTGTGACTTGAGTAGTTGGGTTAACGCACTACGATATAGTTTGCTCTTGCTACCGCGGTAGCCTTTAGCTAGTTTAAGAACTTTCTTATGACGGGCTCTTTTCGCAACCCCTCTTTTTACACGTGGCATAGTCGCCTACCTCCTATTTACCCTTACTAAAAGTGATACGGCATCATTTTCTTGACGCGAGCCGCATCGCCAGCTGTCAACAAATGTTGCTTATCCAAGCGCCTTTTCTGGCGAGCAGACTTAGCGCTAAACTTATGAGCATCGTGGGAGCTGTTGCGCAGAATTTTGCCCTTGGCAGTTGCCTTAAAGCGCTTGGCGCAGCCCTTATGAGTCTTCATCTTTGGCATCGAAGTATCCTCCTTAATTTTCACCCTTGTCAGGCTTGGGCGCCATAATCATGATCATGTTACGCCCTTCAATTTTTGCTTCTCTTTCCACAACACCATTTTCAACCGCTTCGACAAAACGGTCAAAAACCTTTTTCCCCAAGTCAGCATGAACTATCTGCCGCCCGCGGAAGCGCATGACAACTTTAATCTTGTTGCCACCTTTAAGCATTCGGTCGGCATTCCTGGCTTTGATCAGAAGATCCCGCTCCTCGATGGTCTGGCTCAGCTGGACCTCCTTGATGGTAATCACCTTTTGCTTCTTACGAGCCTCCCGCTCATGCTTGCTCTGCTCGTACTTGTGACGACCATAGTCCATGATTTTACAAACCGGTGGTTTGGCGGTCGGAGCGATATTGACCAAGTCTAAGTTTCTCTCTCGGGCAATTTGTAATGCTTCCCGTGAGCTCATAATGCCCAGCTGTTGACCATTCTCATCGACCAATCGCACCTCGCGCAAACGTATCTGCTCGTTAACCTGCGGGTCTCTGTTCTCCCTACTGATAGATAAACCCCTCCATTTACATAAATATTAAAGGCGAGCAGCCAAAGCCGCTCGCCAACAGTAAGCATAGCAATGCTAACATTGCCTATCTAACTACTGCACTGACCCTGTAAACAGCCTCTAGCGTCGCAGGGTGAGAAGCGGCTGGCTTCTACTTTACAGAACAATGTTAGCATACCCGCCGTAAGGCGTCAACTAATCCATCTGCCTTTTAGCAATCATTTCTTGCAGTTCACTAATCAGCTCCGGCAGTGCCTTCGTACCTAAATCTCCCTGCTCACGATGCCGCACGGCCACTAGGCCAGCCTCGGCTTCCCGATCGCCAATAACCAACATATAAGGAACCTTGGCCAATTGGGCCTCCCTTATCTTCAAGCCGATCTTTTCGCTGCGATCGTCCAGCTCCACCCGTAAGCCTGCGTCGAATAGTTGCTGGTATACTTCCTGAGCATAGCCATGGGTACGGTCGGTGATGGGCAAAACCTTAACCTGAACCGGCGCCAACCAGAGGGGGAAAGCCCCCGCATAGTGCTCAATGAGGATAGCCAGGAAACGCTCAATGGCGCCAAAGGCCACACTATGCACCGCCACCGGCGTATGTCGGCCGCCATCTTCGCCGATATAATAGAGATCAAACTTCTCCGGCATCTGGAAGTCCAGCTGGATGGTGGCACATTGCCAAGAACGCCCCAAACAATCGGTTAAGTGGAAATCGATTTTGGGACCATAGAAGGCACCATCGCCTGGATTGATGCTATAGGGTACTTCCTTTTCCTCCAACACCTTCTGTAGCGCCGCTTCGGCGCGCTCCCAAGCCTCATCGGAACCCATGGAGTTTTCAGGCCGCGTTGACAGCTCCACATGGTATGAGAAACCGAAGGTCTGGTAGAAATGGTCGACCAAATCGATGCGCATGGCCAACTCCGACTCGATCTGATCAAGAGTCATGAATACATGGGAATCGTCTTGGGTGAAAGCCCGCACCCGCATCATGCCATGCAGTACGCCCGATTTTTCGTGACGGTGTACAAGCCCCAGCTCAGCTAAACGCAGTGGTAAGTCCTTGTAGGAACGCAACTTGTTGCGGTACACCAGCATGGCACCTGGGCAGTTCATAGGCTTAATGGCAAAATCGTTGTCGTCGATTTTGGTGAAGTACATATTCTCTTTGTAGTGATCCCAATGGCCACTACGCTCCCATAGCTGGCGATTCAATATAATGGGCGTGCGAATTTCTTGATAACCAGCTAGACGGTGTTGTTCCCGCCAATATTGTTCCAGCTCATTGCGAATTACCATGCCATAGGGCAGGTAGAAGGGGAAACCGGGTCCTTCGTCTTCAATAGAGAACAGCTCCAGCTCGCGCCCCAACTTCCGGTGATCGCGTTTCTTGGCCTCTTCAATACGCTGCAGATGCTCCTCTAATTGGGCAGCCTTGGGGAATACGGTGCCGTAAACCCGTTGCAGCATAGGACGTCGTTCATCGCCCCGCCAGTAAGCCCCCGCCAGGGAAAGCAAGCGCAAGGCCTTCAAGTAACCGGTATGGGGTAGGTGCGGACCGGCACACAGGTCAATGAAATCTCCCTGCTGGTAGCTAGAAATCTCCGCGTCCTCGGGCAGTTCCTCAATTAACTCAACCTTAAACAGTTCGCCCCGCTCACGGAAAAACTGGATGGCTTCGTCGCGCGACAGCACTTTCCGCTCCAGTGGCAACTTCTCAGCCACTATCTTGCGCATTTCTTCTTCAATGCGCGGCAGATCCTCAGGCTTAAGGGTTTCGCTCATGTCAAAGTCGTAATAGAAACCGTCTTTAACCGAGGGCCCTATGGCCAGCTTCGTGCCCGGGAACAGGCGGCAGACGGCCTGGGCCATCACGTGGGCTGCCGTATGACGCATCACATCGAGGGCCTCAGGGGCCTCGAGGGTGAGAATTTCCACCTGCGCCCCATCGGGAAGCGGCGTATTCAGGTCTTGCACCATACCGTTTACCTTAGCTAACACCGCTTCTCTAGCCAGTCGCGGACTGATGTGGGCGGCCAGATCGGCGGCCGTGCTACCGGCTGGTAGCTGGCGCTCTGAACCGTCTTTTAATTTAAAGTTATAAAGCTCCATACAAAACCCTCCTTTGACAAATAAAATCCCTCTCGTCCCTACCGCAGCAAACAAGCTGCGGCAGGGACGAGAGGGACCAAACTCGCGGTTCCACCCTGCTTGGTAGCTAAACTACCCACCTCGGTAGCACTTAACGCATGCCAAACGCCTGACTTAGTATCGCCATAGCGATCTTTCCGCCCAGGAGCTCCGAGGTGGTGGTAACTACACTAGATCTCGCACACTTCCAGCCCAGGTGCACGTCTCTGGCAGACCTTCTGCATAGTTACGTCCTCTTCACAGCTATTAGAAGTAGTATACTCAGTTACGCACTTTTGTCAAGTACTCAATTCTCTGTCTGTTCACCGGCTAGTAGTTTCAAACAGTAATCACAGGAACGACAGAGTTCAACCCGCGCCGAGAATATTTGCTGCAGTGTGTCTATCAACTTGGGCCTATTTTGAAAGGTGCCCACGTGGAGCACCAGACGACTAGGCGCTGCCGATAGCAGAGCACTAATTAACAAATCATCTTGGTCAGCATAACCGCATTGGGCCTTTAGCTCATTGGTCAACACATCGGCCTGCAGCACATGGCCCTGCTCATCTAGCAGCACAAAACCATCATTAGTCGTGAGCACCACATGCACCATATCGTGTCGGGGCTCTAGTATACCTACAAAATGCTGCAATAGCTGAATAAACTCCTGATATTCCCTTTCATTGAGATATTGATCAATGGACAAATACAAAACGTCCTCTAGCTCTTCCCAATAGGGGCGCAGCCGGAAATCAAGAAAGCCATCGAGGTTTATTCTATTTTGATCCTGCAAATAGGCCGACAGAGCCTCCCGAATACGGCTCTTACGCGCCACCTGGTACACTTTTCGGTCAGGGCCCGCATCCCTTTGCGCTAGTTTAGCTGTAGCCAATTCTACGATGCGGCGTTTTTCTGCCTCGGTGAAGCAGTGGAAACGGCGGCTAAGAACACGCAGCAGTGTATGTTGCTGCCAATCATCAACGAGAGTATCAGTGAGGGCGTTAACAATACACTGTCGGCTCAGGTGCCGTTGCTCCGACAGTGAATAGGCAGTATCACCATAGTCTAGCTGGCAAAAGAGGAAATTGAAAAAGCCCGACCTCTTCGCCTCGATGGTAACTTCAATGCCATCGGCGGCTAGGAAAGCCAGCTCCTGTCGCAACCGGGCTTCAATGCAATCGAGGGAATTTCGCGCCCCGATGCAGATAACATCCGTCATGCACCTCACCCTCCCTTCCTAGCTATTATATGAATGGCTAAAAAACCATATACAGCAAGGACAGGGCGGACAAAGACAACAAAAACCCACCAAAAAGGTGGGCTTTGTTGGACAAGGATATTACCCTAACAAATCAGCAATTAGCCTCTCAATTAGCTTAGGAAGCATTTCTTTAGCAAAAGGAATATGCAGCCGCTCGGTAAACTTGTGAATGTCGCGGCCAAAGGCCCCCATGTTCACCGCCGGTGCGTTAATTGCACTCAAAGCCTCTAGTGGCAGATAGTAGGCGCTTCCCCAGGTGGGGCAGTTTTCTTTGATAACTTCCACCACCTCAGCCGCATCTTGCAGCATGACGTAGCTGGAATCGGAAATGCCCAGATAGAATTCCTCGTGCTTCAGATTTACCCCCAGTTCCTGAGCATAGCCCTGCAACCTCTCCACCGCCTGCATCACATGCAGTTCCTTGGCCGTTTCTCGTCGATTGCGAATGTGCGGATAATAGGGTGGTGCTAAAGCAATGACGATTTTCGGTTCCCGGTTGGGGCAATGGCGGTGGGTTTCATGAATTACTTCCAGCGTAAGGCGTTGTAAATCGGTGCCGCTGGCCTGCAGACGCTCAGTCAGGCTTTCTATGCTTTTTACTAACTCATCCCCATGGGCCCCGTAGGCCTGTTCCCAGAGTTCAGCAAAGGTTAGCACCTGGGGCTGCCACTGGGGTGCATTTAAAGGTTTACCCGCCGTCTTTTCCCAGGCCTTTACCGACTGCCTGTGTTTCTCTAAAGCTGCCACCATAGCCTCTTCACACACGGTTCTAAGCTTCTTCATCATTACCTTCGGCGAAGCGGCCAACGTAAACACATTAAAGAAGCCCCAAGCAACCGTAGGAGTAGAAACGTTATACCTCTGTTTCAGATCGCCACCGAGTAGCAGTGTGGGCGGGAAAGAAACCTCGCCGGCAGCGCTATCAAAAAAGTCGGGATTAAGCTCTAGGCGACTGGTGACCTCGGCCATTAACAAATGGGCATTGAGACCGCTATACACCGTTCCCGCATGGGTTTCCTTGCCGAAGCAATAGATAAGGGGCAGTATTTTACCATCGGTACCGGTTTGCACCACATGCCCTTCATCCACAATGCCGTGAGATTCGCTGTTTAAAGCGGCTGTAAAGTCTAAGCCATACTCTAATTGCATTTCTCGCAGCAACTCAATGGCGTGCCGCATGCCTAGAGAGTTGTTCTCCTCATCGGGAACGGTTAAAAGTAGCAAGTTGCCCGGTAACGCCTCAGGGTTGGCGGCCGCCTTTTCAATTAGAGCTATATGTATGGCCAATCCATAGAGCATATCCATGGTACCCCGGCCGAACAGCCACTCCCCACTCTCTAAGTCCCTGCGAGCCGCCTCCGGTAGTATCTGGGGGTTCTTCTTAAAGGCTTCGGTCAGTTCTTCCGCCTTAAAGGCCAGATCTTTGTATACACCATAATCTTCAATGCCCACCACATCATGATGGCTGAGCAGAATTATCGTTCGCTCTCCCTGTCCCCGCACTAAAGCCGCCACTACCGCCGGCTGGTTGTCTGCCGGTAGGGGCAGCAGCCGTAAGTAATCGGGGTTAGCCTGAAAATAGGGGTTGGCTGCCAATAGCGAATGGACATGCTGGGCCACCGCCCTCTCGCCCTCACTCTGGGTTATACTCTCACAAGCTGTCAGTTGCGGAAGTAACTGCCATGCCCGCTCACCAATATTCATGAGAACACCTCCTAATATTTTTCTGCAGACTTCCTCTCTTTTTTATAAACTAAATAAAGAGAAGTCTTCTTTTATTCATATTCCCCCTGGGTATGCATTTTCCTGCTTTAATTGGGCACCCCTTTATCTTGCTCCCGTGCGATCTAAAAGGCAACAATTGAGCCCCATTTTCGTAATAGACAGTAATGAAAACTAAAGTTGAGGTGATGACAGTGGCTGATTTTGTGAAGATCACCGTTCCGACTGGCAAGATACGCCAGGAGCCTAAACCCGATGGTCACGTGTTACTTGAATTAAAAGCAGGCCAGGAGTTAGAATTGCTTGAGCGTCAGCGCCGTTATTCAAGGGTGCGCTATAGAGATCATTTTCAAGACGTCACCGGCTGG
>MTKW01008064.1_pt1 | contig 20050 bp, 18 predicted proteins | sample 1042761 | NCBI WGS metagenome assembly MTKW01 (sample SAMN06205366, study PRJNA360243) | anaerobic digester metagenome | biome: Wastewater treatment plant; feature: Anaerobic digester sludge; material: sludge; isolation source: anaerobic digester fed with sludge from wastewater treatment plant ... | reverse complement strand
CTAAAGGCATCATCGATCAGGGCATGCATGAGCTCCCGTGCCCGATCGGCGCGGAAGTTCCACATGAACACCGCGTCCCTATCCTTAACTCCTTCAAAATCACTAAGGACGGTGGGGCGGACAAACTCATCGGTCAACCCCTGATCATAGGCTTGTTGCACCGCCTCCCGGGCACTGTTAGCCCGTTCACCCTGTCCGTGTACTATGGCGTTGTAGGCCAATTCCACCCGCTCCCAACGGCGGTCCCGATCCATGGCATAGAAGCGCCCACTGACGGTGGCGATTCTACCGACCCCCAATCGAGATAGGTGGGTTTCTAGGTTATCTATATATGTTAAAGCACTCTGAGGAGGCACATCGCGTCCGTCTAGAAAAATATGAACGTAGACCTCCTCCAAGCCATGGGCCTTGGCCAACCGTAACAGTTCTAACAGATGGTTAATGTGGCTGTGCACCCCTCCGTCGGACAAAAGGCCCATTAGGTGCAGCGCCTGGCCTTGAGCAGCCTGCCAGAGGCTCTGCAAGACGGGGCTCTCCGCAAAACTGCCATCCCTAATAGCTCTGTTGATACGCACCAAGGGCTGGTAAACGATTCGGCCCGCCCCAATATTGGTATGGCCAACGTTGGAGTCGCCCATCTGCTCCGATAAGAGCCCAACGGCTTCACCGGAGCAAGCCAGCTGGGTGTGGGGATACCGGGCGAAGAGTCCGTCGATGTTGGGCGTGGCGGCTTGGCGAACCGCATTTCCGGTCAATTCTTCGCTAATACCCCAACCATCAAGTATGGCTAAGACTACGGGGCCCACTCTACTTCACCCCATAGGCGCCGGCGATAGCCGCAAACTTGTCCGCATCCAGACTAGCGCCGCCCACTAGTACACCATCCACGCCCTCGGCGGCAGCAAATTCTTGAATGTTATCAGGAGTCACACTACCACCATAGAGAATACGCATAGAGTCGGTATCACCGTTCATGAGCCGCTGTAGCCGTTGTCTCGCATATTTGGCTAGTTGGGCCGCATCCTTGGCCGTAGCAGAACGGCCGGTACCGATGGCCCATAAAGGCTCATAGGCCACTACCACTTGGGCCAATTGGTCCGAGCGCAGATGTTTGAGACATGTTAACAGTTGTTGGCCGATGACTTTCTCGGTCATGCCTAAGCTACGCTCGCTCATGGTTTCTCCTACACAGAGGATTGGAGTAATCCCATGCTCGATGGCCACCTTAACCTTTTCGCCAATGGTTTCGGCCGTTTCCCCGAACCGGAGGCGACGTTCTGAATGGCCTACAATTACATACTTGCAGTCTAATGCCTGTAGCATGGATATAGAGATCTCCCCTGTATAGGCTCCCTTAGGCGCAGGAAAGTAGTTCTGTGCTCCAACCTGGAGATCGCTGCCCTGAAAGGCCGCTCTCACCGTTTCAATCGCAGTATAAGGGGGGCAAACAACCACCTCTGCCGCTGTCACTGTTTCCTGCATCAAGCCCAGCAGGCGCTGACAGTAATCCTTTGCTTCCGGCGAAGTCATGTTCATCTTCCAATTGGCCACAACCAACGGTTGCCGCATTATAATCCCCCCTTTCTATTCAGTTCGTTCGCTTAAGGCTGCCACTCCAGGCAAAGTCTTACCCTCTAGAAATTCCAGACTGGCTCCTCCACCGGTAGACACGTGGGTAATGGCATCGGTCAATCCGGCCTGGGCAATAGCTGCCGCCGAATCACCACCGCCCACAATGCTGGTGGCGGGAGAGTCGGCCACTGCCTTAGCCAGTGCATAGGTGCCGGCAGCGAAGTTTTCCCGTTCAAACACGCCCATGGGACCGTTCCAAACAATAAGCTTAGCATCAGCCAAAAGGCCAGCAAAATGTTCCCGCGTGGCGGGACCAATATCTAAAACCATTTGGTCTTGCGGTACTTCGTCTATCGCTACGACTTGAGTCGTGTTCGCATCTAAATCGGTAGCTACTACCGCATCGAGGGGCAGATGCATCTGCACTCCGCGCTCCTTAGCTTGGGCTAACAGTTCCTCCGCCAAGGAGATGGCTTCCTCCTCCACCAAAGACCGTCCCATTTCCTTACCCTGGGCAGCTAAGAAGGTATTAGCCATGCCGCCACCGATGAGCAGGCTATCTACCCTACCGAGGAGATTGCGTACCACCGCAATTTTATCGGATACTTTAGCCCCACCCAGGATAGCCACAAAGGGCCGCTCCGGGTCGGCTAAGGCTGCGCCTAGGAATTTGATCTCCTTTTCTAGCAGGAAACCACAGACGGCCGGTTGCAGGTAATCGGCAACTCCCGCTGTAGAGGCATGGGCTCGATGGGCAGTACCGAAAGCATCATTAACGTAAACGTCGCCTAAGGCCGCCAGCTGCTGAGCAAAGCCAGCCTCGTTTTTCTCCTCGGCGGCATAGAAACGCAAGTTCTCCAAAAGTAGTACCTCTCCGGGTGCCAGTTTGGCCACAGCCGCTTCTGCTACCTCACCTACACAATCGGGAACAAAAGCCACCGGTTGCCCCAGCAATTCTCCCAAACGGGTGGCTACTGACTGCAGAGAATAGGCTAAGTTTACCTTGCCCTTGGGCCGGCCCAAGTGGCTCATGAGAATTACTTTAGCCCGGTTCTCAACAAGATAGCGAATGGTGGGCAAAGCTGCGACGATACGAGTATCATCACTAACTTGACCGTCATCGGTCAGGGGGACATTAAAGTCGACCCGAACTAACACCCGTTTGTCAGTAACAGTGACATCCCTTAGTCCCAGCTTGTTCATAGCAGTCCTACCACTAGAAACCAGCTTTGGCCACGTATTCGGCCAGATCAACCAACCGCTCCGAATAACCCCATTCGTTGTCGTACCAGGCTACAACCTTTACTAGGCGATCGCCTACAACCATGGTCAAAGGAGCATCAACGATAGAAGAATGGGGGTTCTGTACGTAGTCAACAGAAACTAGCGGCTCTTCACAGACAGACAAAATGCCTTTCATGGGGCCAGCAGCTGCTTCCCGCAAAGCTTCGTTAACTTCCTCGGCGCTAACAGCCTTGTCAAACTCTGCAACTAAGTCGACCATAGATACCACCGGGGTAGGAACCCGCACGGCAAAACCGTTTAGCTTACCAGCCAACTCGGGCAGAACCAGACCAACGGCCTTGGCAGCACCCGTAGTAGTTGGGATCATAGAAACTGCAGCGGCTCTGGCCCGGCGTAAGTCCTTATGGCTACCGTCAAGAATACGTTGGTCGTTGGTATAAGCATGGATTGTGGTCATTAATCCCGACACGATACCAAATCGGTCGTTTAATACCTTGGCTACCGGTGCTAAGCAGTTGGTGGTACAGGAGGCATTAGAAATGATATGGTGCTTAGCCGGATCATACTGGTCATGGTTGACGCCCATAACGATGGTGATGTCTTCGCCTTTGGCGGGAGCAGCAATCAGCACCTTCTTGGCACCGTTTTTCAGGTGACCACTGACCGATTCGGCGTCTCTAAATTTGCCGGTGGACTCCATAACAACATCAACGCCCAGATCTCCCCAAGGGATATCGGCTGGGCTGGAACCTTTAGTCACCGGAATCTTCTTGCCATTAACTACTAGATAATCGTCGCCCGCTTCTACCGAACCTTCAAACTTACTGTAAGCCGAGTCGTAGCGGAGCAAATGGCCCATAACATCGGGGTTGGAACGGTTGTTAATAGCTACAACTTCTACGTCATCCCGTTCTGCCGCGATGCGCATAATTTGTCGGCCGATACGACCAAAACCATTGATACCGATCTTGACTGCCATTAAAGACAACCTCCTTATTACTGTTCAGCTGACTGCTTTATTACTGACGCTAATCTAGTGCAATTAGCGTATGATATTTGCTCATTAATTATATCACATATGGAATCTTTTCCGATGGCGAGACGACAAGATTCCCATCTCTTCTCGATATTTACCGACAGTACGTCTAGAAATAGTAATGCCCTTCTCCTTCTGCAGTAAATCAGCTATCTCCTGATCGCTCCAAGGAGCGGCAGCGTCTTCTTTAGCCAGGAGTTGGCGAATCACTTCTTGTACCCCTTCCTTGGCTAATCCGAAACCGCTACTATCGGCCACCCCACTGGTGAAAAAAAAGCGCATCGGATACATGCCCTGCGGTGTCTGCATATATTTGTGAGCTACAGCGCGGCTAACGGTGGATTCATGAATACTGAGGCTGGCTGCCACCTGCGACAGGGTTAGCGGACGCAGCGCGGCTAGGCCGTGCTCAAAAAAATCGTGCTGACCGGCCACAATAGCTAGCGCCACATCATAAAGGGTACGTCGCCTTTGCTCCAGACTACGCACTAGCCAGGCGGCGGCCCGAATGCGCTCCTCAATATAGCCCCGCACCTCTGGGTCCTCTGTTTCCTGCAACAGTCGCAAGTAGTAGGTGCTGAGGGCTAAACGGGGCACCGACCGCTCATTGACGATAATCTCATAGCTGCCAAGTTCCTTTACCACCACCACATCGGGGAGGATAAACTGGTTTTGACGCCCAGAGGCCAGCTCGCCACCGGGTCGGGGAGGCAGTTCTTGCAGCAGATCCAAAAGCTCCTGTATTTCAACCACGGAGCATCCCAAGGCTGCTGCCACCTGGCTCACCCGCCCCTCCGCCAGCAGAGGTAAGTATTCTCTAATTGCTTGTTCCCAACGGGGACGCAGCCAACCCCTAGCCCGAAGCTCCACGCATAGGTAGTCGGCAAGACCATAGCAGCCCAAACCCCGCGGCTCCAACGACTGCAGCAGCCTACGGGCACAAACCACGTCTTCCGCCGTCGTTCCCAAGGCCTGCGCCAGTTCCCCATCGGGATAAGGTAGGAAACCGGAGCAATCCAGTTGTTCTAGCAGGGTCACCGCCAGCTCCTGTAACTGGGAAGAAACCTCCAGTGTACGTATCTGAAGCACCAATTCTTGCAGCTTATCCTGCCCCAACCCGTGCCACCTATCCACCGGTAACAGGTTGGCTTGCTCTCTTTTGCTGGGGGGCCCCAGGGCCGGTTCGTCAAACCAGTATTCCAACCACTCCTGATCTAGAGAGTCCTGCTCCTGATAAGGATCTTCCCCAGCTGGTTCTTCCCAAGGCCGGTCCAATTCTAATACCGGGTTGGCGGCCATTTCTTGCTGCAAATAGTTGGCCAAGTCATAGGCCGGCAATTGCAGAATGGTTAGAGCCTGCCGTAGCTTGGGAGTGACGACGAGCTTAGGCGCATTTTCTAAATTCAGTTTTAGCTTTTTCGGCATCCTCCCACCTCCAGCGGCTACTCCTCTTTACCAAATGCCAAATGCACCAGTTTGCGCAAACGGTGGTTAACAGCACTCTTGCTCAAGGGAGGGTCGGCCAACTGCCCCAACTCCTGCAGACTGGCCTCCGGATGAGCCAAACGCAGTTCGGCAATTTGCCTCAACCCCGGCGATAATTGGGCCAATTCTTGACGGGCGGCTAAAAGGCGAATAGCTTCCGTCTGTCGCATGGCCGCCTCCACCGTTTTACTGAGGTTGGCCGTCTCCGCATTGACTAGACGGTTAATCTGGTTGCGCATCTGCTTGCGAATACGAGCGTCTTCAAAATGCAAAAGGGCAGTATGGGCTCCGACTATATTTAGGAAACGGATAATTTGCTCGCTTTCTTTTAAGTAAACCACCAATGAGTCTTTGCGAGGTACCACTCTAGGCGACAACTGTTCCCGCTCCATCAGCTGACATAGCACGTCGGCCTGCTCATGATACTCAGTGGTGATCTCTAAATGATAGGAGACCTTTTGCGGATCGTTAATAGCCCCCGCTGCCAAAAAGGCTCCCCGCAGGTAGGAGCGGCTGCAACATTGGCCCTCCACTACCCAGGGGGCCACGCCGTGGTTCAGTCCCGTGTCACCATCTACCAAACCCACTTGACGCAGCAATTGAGGAACGTCACCGCGACACCACACCATATACACATTGTTCTTGCGCAAACGCACCTTGCGCCGAATATATATCTCTGCCTGCACCCCAAAAACGGCCCGAAATAGCTTGAAAATAACGCGGGCGGTAGCTGGGTTCTGCGTGGTTACACTTAGGCCCCACTGGCCAGCACGGCTAATTTCAATGCTACCATTAAGGCGAATCAGGGCGGCCAGTTCGGCTCGCTGGCAACATTCATCCGTGATGGATATGCGGGCTAACTCCCGTTTTACTTCTTCTGAAAAGGTCACACGCCTCTCCTCCCACCACTCATGTGCGCTAACTCCCCTATAAGTTCCACTTGGGGTCAGACTAATCCTGCAGAGAAAGAACAGGAGGCCGCCATATGGCAGCCTCCAAAGAGCTTTTTCTATTTAACAATCGCCGCCCTGTTGTCCGCTATAGGGGCTGGTCCCAGTTCCGAATTGCTGTTGTGGTTGGCTAGGGCCATAGTAACCGGTGTTACGATCGGCCTGCATCACCTGAGAGAGTCCCCCCATGCCGCCGCTCTGCATCGTCTGTTCCGTCGGTGTGGTACCAATGTTTTGGCTCATACCGGGGGTAGAGGTGTTGCCCTGGCTGGGCTGCACCCCATAGTTGCCAAAGCTGCCCGGCTGCATGCCGATGTTGCTGCTGTACTGTTGTCCTCCGCCGGTTCCCCACTGGTACTGGGGTTGACGGGGGCCATAGTAACCGGTGTTGTGGTCGGCCTGCATTACTTGGGGGAGGCCACCCATACCACTGCGCATCATTTGTTCCGTTGGCGTGGTACCAATGTTCTGGTTCACACCCCAACCCGGACCACCAAACTGTTGGGACTGCATCCCATAGTTGCCAAGACCGCTCTGCTGCATACCAAAGTTGCCGCCAAACTGTTGTCCGCCGCCAGTTCCCCACTGATACTGGGGCTGGCTGGGACCGTAGGAGCCCAGGTTACGGTCGGCCTGCATTACCTGGGAGAGGCCCCCCATACCGCTCANNAAAGGAACCAAACTGACTGGACTGCTGATATCCCCCATAGTTACCGGTGGTCTGTCCGTATTGGGGCATACCGTAGCTACCACCATACTGAGGCACACCGCCCATTCCGCCCTGGTATTGGGGCTGGCGGGGTCCGTAGTAGCTCTTGTTGCGGTCGGCCTGCATTACCTGAGAGAGACCGCCCATACCGCTACGCATCATCTGTTCAGTCTGAGTGGTGCCGATGTTTTGTGTCATGTTCTGGCCATAGGCACCAAACTGGTTGGGCTGCGGCCGCTGAGAAGAGTACTGCATTCTTGTGTTGCACCTCCATGATTGTTGGCATCGGCAGCCAGCAGAAGTAAACTTAGCGTATCTGCTGCTGCCTTAGCTCGTATCATCATGGTTAATATCCCCTATTCCCAGCGGAGCATGTATTATCTTGGCAAGGAATTAACTGCAACGGGAATAACCGCAGTTGGCACAAGTGGCGCAACCGTCCTGCGGTACCAACACGCCTCCACATTCGGGGCAAAGCAGCAGTGCCTGTGGACCGCGAGCCACATTAAGGTCAAAACGCACTTTACCGTTAACATATTTCTCGATGGTTTTACCGATGGCATCGGGGCAGCTGAGCACCCAAGTTTCCGGATCTACGATACAGGCCACGCAACGAATACCCTTGACTTGATCTAAGATGGCATCCACTTCTACTCCGCTGCGCAGAGCTAAACTAATAAGGCGGCTAACGGCGGCCGATAGGGCGGCACATCCTTCCTCACCCGTATTAGTAAACACTTCGCATAAACCTTGCTCATCGGAATTAACGGTGACGTACAGCTTGCCGCAGCCACCAATCTTGTATCTCGTGGTCATGCCCGTGGTTTCATCAGGACGGGTACGAGGTCTAACTCTGGACGTTCCAACCTCCGCCGGTGCCGAGCTGGTCGCAGCTGCCTCTGCCGCTGCAGCAGCGTTCATCTCAGCCTTGGCCGGGGTTGACAGGACCTGATACTGACGGCTGCCATCCCGATATATAGTCACACCCTTNNGTATGCCGCTGGAAGGCGGCCTGAATCTGCACATGCCACTCGGGAGCAATATCATGAGCTACAACAAAGATTTGCTGCACATCCTCCGGCACCTGTTCTAGACCCTGAATGGTACCGGCCGCCGCTATTTGACTCATCAATTCTTCGCTATAGAAACCTCTTTCCCGAGCCACCCGCTCAAATAAGGGGTGAACTTCAAGTAGGCGATCGTCGTCTAAAATATGGCGCTGAAAGCTGACAGCGAATAGAGGCTCGATACCGCTAGAAACACCGGCAATAATACTGATGGTGCCCGTAGGCGCAATGGTAGTGACTGTGGCGTTGCGCAGACGAGGCCCACCTTCATAGTCATAAATGGAGCCTTCAAAGTTGGCAAACACACCCCGTTCTTCTGCCAGTTGGGCAGAGGCGGCTTTTGCCTCCTGGTCAATAAAACCCATTACTTCTTCTGCTAAGGCAACGGCCGCTTTGGAGTTATAGGGTACGCCCAGTTGAATAAGCAGATCGGCAAAACCCATTACTCCCAAGCCGACCTTGCGGTTCCGCTTTGATATCTCCTCAATGCGGGGCAGAGGATAGCGATTGGCATCAATTACGTTATCGAGGAAGTGGATAGCCTTATGTACCACCCGCCGTAACCGAGAATAATCCACTTCTGGGCTAGGACCTTCGGTGACCATTCGAGCCAAGTTTACTGAACCCAGGTTGCAGGATTCGTAGGGCAGCAGGGGCTGTTCCCCGCAGGGGTTGGTGCTTTCAATCTCGCCTAGCTGAGGAGTGGGATTGTCACGATTGAGGCGATCGAGGAAAATGATGCCCGGCTCCCCGTTTTTCCAAGCCATTTCTACAATGGTTTCAAAGACCTGGCGGGCCGAAAGACGTCCAGTTACGCTGCCATCCCGGGGATTACGCAACTCATATTCGGCATCGGCTTCTACCGCTTGCATGAACTCCTCCGTGAGCCCTACGGAAAGATTGAAGTTGGTTAACTGATTAGTGTCGGCCTTAGCCATAATGAACTCCATAATATCCGGGTGATCAACACGCAGGATGCCCATGTTAGCCCCCCGCCGAGTGCCGCCCTGTTTGACCGCATCGGTGGCTTCGTTATAAACTCGGAGGAAAGATAGGGGACCACTGGCCACACCACCCGTGGTTTTCACCATATCATTGCGGGGACGTAAGCGGGAAAAAGAAAAACCAGTCCCACCACCGCTCTTATGGATCATGGCCGCATTCTTAAGGGTTTCAAAGATACTCTCCATACTATCTTCAATCGGCAACACGAAACAGGCGGCCAATTGCTGCAATTCGCGCCCGGCATTCATGAGCGTCGGCGAATTAGGCAAGAACTCCAGATTGGTCATCATTTCATAGAATTGTTGGGCCAGCTCTTCTGTCTCTTGTTCCGTTTTGCCGTAATGAGTCGTATCGACGGCGGCAATATTATTAGCGACGCGCCGAAACATGTCTTCTGGTGTTTCGCAAACCTGGCCGTCAATCTTCTTTAGATACCGCCGCTCTAAGACGGTTAGTGCATTAGCTGTCAGCTCCACTTCACAGAACCTCCTACAAAAGAATAATCCTGGCTGCTGCATAGGCAGAACCCTTGCTCTGTATGAAAAGCCGCTTTCTATATGCTGTAGGGTGGCTAGTCAGCCAGCCAATTTGAACGCGATGTGTTTGCGTTCTTCAACGTCAATCGAGCGTTTTCCTGCTTATTCGACTATACCCTGCGAAATTAGGACCGCAGGTTCATTGGTTAAATAGCTAACATGGGAAGGATGAATTAGGTGATCAAAGCCCTGCTCTTGGACATCGACAATACCCTGCTAGGCCCGGAGGGCCAGCTTAGCCTAGCCACAAAGGGCGCTATCGCCCTGGCCCAGAATAGCGGTCTGAAGATTATCTTAGCCACAGCCCGTGGTTATCGCTCTACTAGGCCCATACATAGCGAGTTAGAATTAACCTGCCCAGTGGTGTGTCACATGGGGGCGATGGTTTATGATTACGAGTTACAAAAGCCATTAATGACCTGGCCCCTCCCTACTCAGCTTGCCCAAAGGCTAGCCAGCTTGGCCAGTCAACAGGGGGTGCGCATCAGTGCCTATGTGGATGAGGAGGTCTGGTTTAATGAGAGCCCCGACCAGCCCCTACGTGATGACTGGATCATTAAAGAGAATTTGGTCAGTGCTTTAGAAGGTCAGTCGGTGCTAGAAATGGTGGTAGTTGGCGAAACGGCGGTGGCTTCGATGATGGAGGCAATAAGACAGGAACCATGGGCAGGCCAGATTTCCCTCGGAAAGCTACAGGAGGCGGGCAAAACTTGGTTGTTTATCAACCGAGCTGGGATCACCAAAGTTTCAGCTCTGGACTGGCTGCTACCACATTTGGGTCTGGACTGGGATGATTGCGCCGCCTGTGGTGATGGCACCGCCGATTTGGAGATGATTCAGCGAGCCCGCTGGGGCTTGGCAGCCCCTCTGGCCCACCCCAGTGTAAAGGCGGCTGCCCATGCTCCCTTTGCTTTGGACCAAAATGAACCTATAGCCAGCCTAGTGCAGGAAATAATAACTCGATGTGGAAGTAATGTTTGAGACTCTTGCAATCTATAATAGCAAGGGAACAATGCGCTACAAGGAGGGTTATTAAATGGGCAAAATGCTAGACATGCCATATATTATGGAGCAGCTGGTCAAGCTCTGCACCACCCCAAGCCCTACCGGTGATACGGAGCAGATCGTGAACTACTTACAGGGAGAATTTGAAAGACTCGGCCTCGCCTGCCATCGGACCAACAAGGGCGGTTTGCTAGCCACCCTACCGGGTAAAGATGACGAGCGGCAAAGAGTCCTTTCCGGCCATGTGGATACTCTGGGCGCTATGGTAAGCGAAATCAAGAGTAACGGTCGGCTTAAGTTCGTTACCCTAGGCGGCTATACAATGCACGCCGTGGAGGGCGAACATGTAAAGATAACCACCGCTAATGGCAATGCCTATACCGGCACCATTCTCTCCACCAAGGCCAGCTCCCACGTGCACGGTCCTGAAGCCAGCAAGCTGGAGCGGATCCCGGCCAACATGGAAATCCGCATCGATGAAAAGGTTCATTCTAAGGCGGATACGGAGAGCCTAGGCATTTGCGTGGGCGATTTCGTGAGCTTCGACCCCCGCACCGAGATTACACCCAGCGGTTTTATTAAATCTCGCCACCTGGACGATAAGGCCAGTGTAGCCGTCATGCTAGGGGTGGCCAAGTATTATCAGGAGAATAAGTTGCAGCCGGTGGCAACCACCCATTTCTTCATCACCAACTATGAGGAAGTGGGTCATGGCGCATCCTATGGTACACCGCCAAAAACCACCGAGTTTATTGCTGTTGATATGGGCTGCATCGGGGACGGCCTGGGCGGCAACGAATTCAGCGTATCCATCTGCGCTAAAGACGGGGGTGGCCCCTACGATCTGGGTATCCGGCGCCGCTTAGCCCGTTTAGCCGAAGAGAATAACATCCCCTACGCGGTGGATATCTTCCCCTTCTATGGTTCTGATGCGGGCCCTGCTTTGCGCGCTGGTAACGACATCCGCTGCGGTCTCATCGGCCCTGGCGTTGATGCCTCTCACGCCTATGAGCGGACCCATCAAGAAGCTCTACTGGCCACCGGAAAGCTCCTGATCGCTTATCTGGATACGCCCGAAGAGTAATCTATTAGGATCAAGAAAAGGCAGTCGTTAAGACTGCCTTTTTGTATCTAATGGCACTTGGTGACGGCAGAGGCCCGAGAAACCTAAACAAGACCTTACTCCAGCCGAGTCTCAGAACTCTATGTCCTTCATGCGGATCAGGTAGCGCTTTTTGAAGCGGCGCCCCTCTTGCCGCAGGGTGGAACGCAATACCAGGCGGAAAACGGCTCGTGCTAGACGCTGGGAATCGTGGCGCACCACATCTTCTTGACTGATTAGATCGCCGATAGCCACACTAACGCCCAGTCTTTTTAGATCATCGATATCAACGGCTACGGGGGCGGCTCCCTCCGCCTCATACCGGGCCAATAGTTCGGGATCAATGGGCGCCGTATTTACCAGCACACAGTCCAACAAACCGGGGCGGGTATGGTCCAAGATAGCCTTCAGATGATCGGCTGCCGTATAGTTGGTGGTTTCCCCCGGCTGGGTCATCACGTTGCAGACATAAATCTTCGTAGCCTGGGAAGCGGCAATTGCTTCCGCCACACCAGGAATCAACAGATTGGGAATGACGCTGGTATAAAGACTGCCGGGACCAAGAACTATGGCATCGGCTTCCCTGATTGCTTCCAGAGCCTCGGGCAAAGGCTCTGCTTCTGCGGGCAAGGTGAAAACCCGCTGAATGGGGGCCTGAGCTGCCCCAATATTACTTTCTCCGCAAACTATGCTGCCGTCGGTTAGCTCGGCACACAGTACGATATTGTCCAAGGTAACTGGTAATACCCGGCCCCGCACTGCTAAAACCTTACTGGACTCCTTCACCGCCGCTTCAAAGTCTCCAGTTATCTCCGACATGGCGGCAATGAAAAGGTTGCCAAAGGAGTGGCCATCGAGCCCCGAGCCGGTGTTAAAACGGTGCTGAAAAAGTTGCTCCAGCATCGGTTCGGCAGTAGCTAAGGCCGTCAAACAATTTCGAATGTCCCCCGGAGGCAATATTCCGAACTCGCCCCGCAGACGCCCAGAACTGCCGCCGTCATCGGCCACCGTCACGATGGCGGTCAGGTTACTGGTTAGCTCCTTAAGGCCGCGCAACAGCACTGGCATGCCGGTCCCACCACCGATGACTACCAGCCGGGGAGCCCGCGACAGTAAGTTGCGCTCGTACAGCAGGTCTACCAGTTGCTCCTCCTGCTCGGGTAAGAAGACCTTGATCATGGCCCGCACAGCGCCGCGCACGCCATAGCTAACACAAACCAGGCCGAAGACGAAGAACATAAGACCGCTACTAAGAGCCCTTGGATAGGACTCGCCCGCCAGTATGTAGAGGGCGACCAAAAGACGCCCCTCTATAAAGTTCAGCAGCTGCCAGCCCCATAAGAGGCCGCCCCCCAGGAGGATTAACAACAAGCCGACAGCCGCCAACAGCAGCCAGCGCTTTACACCTATTCCTGGATAAAGCCACTTGAGTGCCCGCTTAAGCATCACTGCGTACCCCCAAGGGAAATATCGCGGTGCTGCAAATAGAGCTCGTGTTTAGCCTGCAACATTTCCCGCAATCGATTGGCAATTACCACCGAACGGTGTCGGCCACCAGTACAACCAATGGCGATTACCAAGCTGCTTTTACCTTCCTCGATATAATGGGGGATCAACCATTCTATTAAAGCCACAATTCTAGTTAAGAACTCCTGGGCCAAAGGCCATTTGAGCACGTATTCTCTGACCGCTTCCGTTGTACCGGGATGATGGCGCAATTCGGGTACATAGTAGGGATTGGGCAAAAAACGCACATCAAACACTAAATCGGCATCTAAAGGTAGACCGTGCTTAAAACCGAAGGAGACTACTCGTACGCTCAACTTCTGTTTCCAGCCGGGGGCTGCATAATGGGCTTGCAGCTCGGTGCGCAATTGCTGAGGTGTGAGCAGGGTCGTATCCAGCACCAGATCGGCCCGCTCCCGCAACTGCCGCAACTTTTCCCGTTCGGCGGTAATGCCCTCTAGAATGCTTCCCTCGCCCGATAGGGGATGTTGTCTACGCACTTCCTTATAACGTCGGATTAGCGTCTCGTCATCGGCTTCCAGGAAAAGAATCTCGTAGTGGTAATGATTCGATTTAAGGAAGAGCAAAGCCTCGGCCAGACTATCAAAGAACTCACCGCCGCGGATATCCATGACCACGGCAACCCGTTCTACGGATGATTGATTGCAGAGTTCCGCGAATTTGGAGATCAGGGCCGGGGGTAAATTATCGACACAGAAATAACCCAGATCCTCTAAGTGCCGCAGCGCCAGCGTTTTGCCGGCCCCCGATAGGCCGGTGATAATTACAAAGCGCAGCTTATCGTTCATTTCTTCTCACCCCTTTGCTCAGCATTGCGAATCCGCTCCGGTGGCAAACCTAGCTTCTCAGCTAAGCGCCGGCCCGCCTCCAGTTGACCCACCTGAGCAGGACAATGGGCATCGCTGTTGATAACAAAATCTACGCCACTAGGCATGGCTACTCGCACATAATCGGCCAAGATATCGGTATGTTGACAGTTAATCTCCAAAGCCGTGTTGCGACGCACGCAGGCCTGGGCAAGCTCTTCCGTGTCTATGTCGATCCAAAGCCCGGGATGGGCAACGAAGCTGATGGGGTAACGGTAGACAGCTTCCACAAGGGCCTTCGTGTTGGTGTTGCGCAACTTGCGGCTACGTAGACGGGTAAAGCGCTGAATGGCGTTGGGTAAAAGCATGGTGGCCCCATCCCGCCAAGTTAAGGGTTTGACTAAGGGGTGGAGGCTGGCTATCACCACATCCAACTGCTTGAGCAGTTTTGCTGGCAGGTCCAGATCTCCTTGGCGACTGATAAGATTGGTTTCTACACCCAAAAGGAGCTGCGGCTCGTTTCCTTCAGCGTTCCAAGCATCTATTTCTGCCCGCATCTGGCGGATAGTTTCCAGCGGCTTCTTTATGCCCACCCCCAAGCTTCCGGGGGCATGGTCGGTAATAGCCACCTGCCGCAATCCACGGGCTTGGCCGGCTAAGGCGTTGGCACGGATGGTGCCGGTACCGTCACTAAAACGAGTGTGGGTATGCCAATCAGCAAAAAGGGACCAGTCTTGCATAAGCCTTAACCTTGCTTACGTTGGCGCCGCTGCTCAATGAAATTTTCTATGCGCGCCGCGTCAAGGTTTAAGATGTTTTCAGGGGGAATGCCCGCCTCAGTGGCCATAACATAGGCTTCGTCCAGCACACCCACATGGCCCGACCAATGGGCATCGCTACCTAAGACCACCTTTACGCCGTGTTGGGCCGCCAAACGGGCGATCTCTCGACAGCGGTCGGGGCTGCCAGCTCGACTTCGCACCAGGGAAGAATTATTGATTTCTATTAAAACCCCCGCATCGGCTGCAGCCAAAAGCACCTTCAGGAAATCTATTGGGAAGGCCGGGTTGCCGGGATGAACAATCGCGTCCACATAGGGGTTCTTTAATGCGGCCAGAATTGCCGCCGTGTTTTCCTCTTGGCTGCCCGAGGGTATGCAATCTCTATGTAACCCTACCGCCACATACTCCAGTCGCTTCAAGTAGCGGTCGGCCAAATCCAACTCACCATCAGTATTCAATATGTTGGCCTCTACGCCGGTAAGAAGCCGCACCCCATCCACTTCCCGCGGCAAAACCGAGAGGTTACCAAAATAATAGCGGTGAGGAGCATGGGGCATAGCCGGACCGTGCTCCGTCATGGCCATGAACAGAAGGCCCCGTTCCTTGGCTGCTCTTAAGTTCTCTTGCAGCGTACTATAGGCGTGGCCGCTGGCGATGGTATGGGTATGCATATCGGCAATAATTCGCATAGCTTCATCCCCCTATCCTTATTGGACTGTCTGGTATGATATAATCGGTCAAACGCAAGCAAAAACATTCAACAGGAGGCTGTCTAATATGAGTTTTTCCCAAGTGCTGCAAACCTACGACCTATTAGATTCGGCCCACGTTAACGGCGACCGGGTTGCCGAGTGGTTAGAGCAAAATGGTGCCACTAACGTTAAGGTGCAAAGAATAGAAGGTGCTAAAGGGCATACGGATTTTATCCGCGTAACCATCCCCGGCAGTGAGGGCCGCAGCAATGGTGGTTCGGCTCCCACCCTAGGTGTGATCGGTCGCTTAGGCGGTATCGGAGCTCGCCCCAGCCGCATTGGCCTGGTTTCCGATGCCGATGGCGCCATTGTGGCGCTGGCAACAGCCCTTAAGGCCCTACATATGCAGGCTCAAGGTGACCAACTGCCAGGAGATCTGATCGTTGGGACCCACATTTGCCCTCAGGCTCCGACCATACCCCACGAGCCGGTCCCCTTTATGGGTTCCCCCGTGGACATGGCGACTATGAACAAACACGAAGTCGTGCCGGAAATGGACGCCATCCTTTCGGTGGATACCACGAAGGGTAACCGCATTCTAAACTACAAGGGCGTGGCTATCAGTCCCACGGTGAAAGAAGGCTACATATTGCCGGTAAGCAACGATCTGGTCGATATACTGCAGATCGTTTCCGGCTGTCCGGCCCACGTCTTGCCCCTTTCTCTTTACGATATCACACCTTATGGCAATGACTTATATCATGTGAATAGTATTCTACAGCCGGCCACCGCCACCGATGCGCCCGTGGTTGGTGTGGCTATTACCGCCGAGATTGCTGTACCCGGCTGCGCCACCGGGGCCTCTCACCTACCGGACCTGGATGTGGCTACCCGCTTCTGTCTAGAAGTGGCCAAGGCCTTCGGTACCAACAGCTTGCAGTTCTACGATGAAAAGCAGTTTGCCCACGCCCAAGCCCTCTACGGAAGCCTAAAGCATTTTCAGACCATGGGCCGTTAAAGGATAGAATAAGCACTTTCCTATGTGGTACTGAATTCCATAGGAGAGTGCTTTTCACCTGCAATTTTGATGCGTGAAAAAAAGGGACGGTTCTTTTGTTTCAACTTGGATGAAACAAAAGAACCGTCCCCTTGTTTCAGGGGAGCTTGAAGTACTTTTCTAGAGCCAGGGCTACACCGTCTTCGGTGTTACTGGCGGTGACAAAGTCGGCGGCAACTTGAATGGCTGGGGGTGCATTACCCATGGCCACCCCGATGCCGGCGAATTCGATCATGTCCAAGTCGTTCTCACCGTCGCCGATAGCCAACATGGCAGCAGGCTCAATACCCAACTTCTCACCGAGCCAGGCCAGAGCTTGGGCTTTGGTGGCCTGCCGATGGCCGAACTCCAGGAAGTGGGGATAGGAGCGATTGACAGCCATATGGTCACCGAGCCGTTCTTTGGCCTGTGGTAACAGACGGCTAAGCACGGCGGGCTCCCCGATGGCCACCACTTTGGTAGCTGCCTCCAGTGACAAGTCGCTGAGGCGGCCCACTTCCTTCACCGCCACCCGCGAATACTTGGCGTAGCGTTCCGCAGTGGCATTCATGCGCTCCACCCATAGTTCATCATCCACATAGAGATTAATATGTACCGGTTCCTCTTCTAGCCATTGCAGGAGCTGGTTCAGCTGGTCAGCCGCCAGGTGCAGATGGCGCCAAACACTACGGTCACCCACGCTTTTCACCAGTGAGCCCTGGTAGGCAATCAGAGGTCCAGTTAAATCCAGCTCCCTGGCATAGGGCTCGGCAGCACAAAACATACGGCCCGTAGCCAACACCACTTCACTTCCCTGCTCACGCACCGCCTGTATAGCGCGCTTAGCGCGAGGAGAAATGGTGCGGTCGGGAAGCAGCAAGGTTTCATCTAAATCTATAGCAACCAGTCGTATCAAAGCAGTGCCTCCTGTTCTACCCGCCACTAAGCGGTCTCCTGCTGACGATACTGCATTTCATACAGCGTCCTATACAGACTGTCGGTGCGGGCCAGCAATTGCTCGTGGGTGCCTTCCTCCACCACCCGGCCTTCATTAATGACCACAATCTTGTCCGCATTACGGATGGTCGATAGGCGATGGGCGATGACAAAGGCGGTGCGCCCCTGAAGCAGCCGATCCAAAGCCTTTTGGATTATTACTTCCGTATAGGCATCCACACTGGAAGTAGCTTCGTCGAGAATTAGTATACGGGGGTTGCAGATGAGGGTACGAGCAAAAGAGATGAGTTGGCGCTGGCCGATAGAAAGCCTTGCTCCCCGCTCATGGACCTCCGTGTCATAGCCTTGGGGCAGACGCATGATAAACTCATGGGCGCCCACTGCTTCTGCAGCCGCAATCACCTCCGCCTCGCTGGCATCGGGTTTGCCATAACAGATATTGTCACGAATGGTGCCGGCAAAGAGGAAGGTATCCTGCAAAACTATTCCCAGCTGCCGGTGCAACGACTCTAGCTGCACATCGCGCAGTTCATAGCCGTCAATGGTGATGGAGCCCTGCTGCGGGTCATAGAAACGTGCCAGCAGGTTAATGATGGAACTCTTGCCAGCTCCAGTAGGCCCCACGAGGGCGATAGTCTGTCCCGGTTGGGCGTCAATATTAATGCCGTGCAATACGGGACGGTCGGGGTAATAACCGAAGGTTACCTGATCAAAAACCACGTGCCCGTCGATAGGCGGTAGCTCCAAGGCGTTGGGCGCATCCTTCACCGCCGGCTCCGTCTCTAGGACTTCAAAGATACGTTCAATAGAAACGGTGGCCGATTGCCAGGTGTTATAAACCTGCGATAGGTCGCGAATGGGCATATAAAACTGGTTCACATAACTGGTAAAGGCATATACGGTACCCAGGGTCAGTGCACCCGCACGCACCAATGTGCCACCATACCAAAGCACCATACAGATCCCTATGGCCCCGATTACTTCCACCAGCGGCCCAAAGAGGGAGTGCAGGCGAGCTGCTTGCATGTTGGCCTCCATATAGTCGGCATTCTTGGCATCAAAACGTTCTCGATTAGTGTCTTCTCGGGTAAAGGATTGCACCACCCGCACGCCGGAGATACTTTCCTGCAAATTAGCATTCACCGTGGCAATCTTGCGCCGCACCTCATGATAGGCTCGATGCATGCGCCAACGGAATTTAGTGGCTATGAGCACCAGGAAGGGCAGGGTGGTGAAGGTAAGTAAGGACAAGCGCACGTTCATCGCCAGCATGATGCCGATGATACCCAGCAAACGAAAGATGTCATTGACCACATTCAGAATGCCAGAAGAAACCAGCTCACTGAGAGCATTCACGTCGTTGGTTACCCGCGACATGATGCGGCCGACTTCTATGCGATCATAGAAATTGAAAGACAGCCTCTGTAGATGTTCAAATAGCTGTTGCCGAATATTGAAAATGATGTTCTGTCCAGCCCAAGAGACGAAATAGGTTTGCCAATAGGTGCATAGCCAGTTAACAATATAGACCGACAAGTAGACTATAGATATGCGTGTAAGACCGGCTATATCCTTGTCTACTTTAATATAGGTATCGATAGCGCGCCGCATAAGTTGAGGGGAAATCAGACTGGTTACAGATACAACGAGCATGAAAAACATCCCGGCCAATAGGTGGGGCCAGTAGGGCTTAAGGAAGGGCGCAATGCGCTTGATAACTTGAGCATCAACTTTCACATCGAGGGTTTCCGCATCAAAACTACCATGTCGTCCGCCTCCACGCATTAGTTACCACTCCTTTCGGCCATTACTTCCGCCTCTTCTTGGCTGCGGAACTGCAAATCGTAAATCTCCCGATAGATGCCACCGGCGGCCAACAGGGTATCGTGATCACCCTGCTCTACAATACGGCCGTCTTCGAGGATGATAATTTGGTCTGCGTTTTTCACGGTGGAAAGCCGTTGGGCAATAATGAAGGAAGTGCGGTTTTGCATAAGTACCTCCAGCGCCTGCTGGATCAAGTATTCGGTCTCCGTGTCTACGCTGGAAAGGGAGTCATCTAGGATAAGGATAGCCGGATCTAAAAGTAGGGCCCGAGCAATAGCAATCCGTTGTTTCTGCCCACCGGAAAGCCCCACTCCTCGCTCACCTACCAGTGAATTGTAGCCATCGGGTAGGCTGACAATGAAGTCATGAATGCGGGCCGCTTTAGCTGCCGCGATAACCTCCTCATCGCTGGCATGGGGACGGCCATAGGCGATGTTTTCCCGAATAGTGGCAGAAAAAAGGAAGGTCTCCTGTAGCACAATCCCAATCTGCTTACGCAACGACTCCATGGTGACATCTCGAATATCGATGCCGTCGACGGTGATAGCCCCCTCCGCCACGTCATAAAAGCGGGGAATGAGGTTAATTAAGGTGCTCTTCCCGGAGCCGGTTCCTCCCAGCACCGCAATCCGTTGCCCCGGTTTAGCATCAATGTTGATCTGCTTTAACACATGGTTGATGCCGTCATAGGCGAAGGAAACATTGTCGAAA
>MTKW01009973.1_pt2 | contig 20073 bp, 18 predicted proteins | sample 1042761 | NCBI WGS metagenome assembly MTKW01 (sample SAMN06205366, study PRJNA360243) | anaerobic digester metagenome | biome: Wastewater treatment plant; feature: Anaerobic digester sludge; material: sludge; isolation source: anaerobic digester fed with sludge from wastewater treatment plant ... | reverse complement strand
ACATTCCTGTCCTTGTATTTCTGTAGCTTGGCCTCCTTAGCAGAGGGTTGTCCACAATTAGGACACGTTCTCGCTTGGTCTGAAATCTCCTTACCACACTCTACACAATTCACCATAGCCATTTTCATAATCACCCCCTAACTTACATTCTTAACCAGATTATACCACGTACTGCGACTAATTCCAAGTTCTTTTACAGCATCGACGACAGTTATCATGCCCTCTTTTTGTTTTTTGAGAATTTTTTTGAACCCAGGAAGCTCTTTTCTAGGTCTGCCGAACTGAACCCCTTTTGATTTTTCTATTGCTATACCTTCTTTTTGTCGCTGTTTGTTTAAACTCCGTTCGGTTTCAGCTACATATGCCATGACTTGCAAAACTAAATCACTTATGAATGTACCTAATAGATCTTTGTGAAGGGTGGTGTCTAGTAGAGGCATATCTAAAACTCTTATGTCGGCTTTAATGTTATGGGTGATATCTTCCCATTCTTTGATTGTATCTCGGTAATCTCTGCCTAAACGGTCGATTGACTTAATTATTAACAAGTCTCCTTCACGAAGAACACTTTTCATTTCTTGGTACTTAGGCCGATTGAAGTCTTTACCGCTTTGTTTGTCGTCGAACACATGTTCGGCTTTTATATCGGGGTATTCTTTTTTAATAGCCTCGAGCTGTCTCTCTAAATTCTGATCTAAGGAACTGACTCTTACATAAGCGTAAATCATGCAATATCGCTCCTTTCAATAGTAATCTGACCCTCTCGCTTGCGCCCACGTCTTTTCTCTTGAATAACCATTTTGTATCCTAGTGCCTCTAACATCTCCAATGCAGTGTTGATACTTAACTTAGGTTATCCATCTTTAACCTCTGTGATATGACTGATTGATGCCTTGCGCCTATCCTGCTGGCTAACTGGGGATCACCCCCGCATGTGCGGGGACCACACCAGGAAATCAAAACAAATTTGTTTCAACTTGGGATCACCCCCGCATGTGCGGGGACCACGTAAACCGGACCCTGATAAGCCGTTACCTGTTGGGATCACCGCCGCATGTGCGGGGACCACTTTTCCTTCATACTCAATGTTTCAATCCACGCCCCTATGCGAAGGGCGACCTTGTCATTTTCTTAGTCCTCCTGTAATTTTTTTGTTTCAATCCACGCCCCTATGCGAGGGGCGACTATGTTCTGCGTTGAATTGTAGTCGTATATCTGGTTTCAATCCACGCCCCTATGCGAGGGGCGACGCAATTCTAACTCTTTAACTGATTTTTCTTTCTTGTTTCAATCCACGCCCCTATGCGAGGGGCGACTCTTTAATCGTCAAGTCCAGTCGTTCCCAATGTTGGTTTCAATCCACGCCCCTATGCGAGGGGCGACGATATTACCAACAAATTGAGTATGGTAAGTCAAGTTTCAATCCACGCCCCTATGCGAGGGGCGACTTTTACCTCCTCTTATTGAAGAATGTTTTTAAGATGTTTCAATCCACGCCCCTATGCGAGGGGCGACAGGTAGATGGATGCCTGATTAGCCATGAACACAAGGTTTCAATCCACGCCCCTATGCGAGGGGCGACGGGTAATAGACCAAATTGTATTAGGTGATATAGGTTTCAATCCACGCCCCTATGCGAGGGGCGACTCTTTCATTTTTTATACCCTCCTTTTTATTTATTGTTTCAATCCACGCCCCTATGCGAGGGGCGACTTGAGTATGATGGTGTATGTACCATCACTGTTTTGTTTCAATCCACGCCCCTATGCGAGGGGCGACTATGACTACGCTTGAAGATTATGACCCTTTTATGTTTCAATCCACGCCCCTATGCGAGGGGCGACATGGAGACAAAATAAGAGAGTGGAGGGGTACTAAGGTTTCAATCCACGCCCCTATGCGAGGGGCGACGTGCAGGAAATACATATCGTAAAGCCTACAATCTGTTTCAATCCACGCCCCTATGCGAGGGGCGACCTTCCCCCTTTGCTTCAATTATTTCCCCTCTCAAGTTTCAATCCACGCCCCTATGCGAGGGGCGACTATTACAGATGTAGTGCCCTGCATGATACCCAAGTTTCAATCCACGCCCCTATGCGAGGGGCGACGGTCACAGGCAAGGAAATATCACAGCACATAGATGGTTTCAATCCACGCCCCTATGCGAGGGGCGACTTATTTAATTCTTGGGAAAGAGATATGACTTTATCGTTTCAATCCACGCCCCTATGCGAGGGGCGACCTTGAAGACGCTCACAAACGTATAAAATTTATAGAGTTTCAATCCACGCCCCTATGCGAGGGGCGACCTGATAAGTACATCGCTTAAGCTTGGTCATGTGTGTTTCAATCCACGCCCCTATGCGAGGGGCGACCAGTCCGTTTTCTACGATTTTACCCTTCAGCTTGTTGTTTCAATCCACGCCCCTATGCGAGGGGCGACACCTATTGCAGAAGATTTGTTTGATTATTGGGATGTTTCAATCCACGCCCCTATGCGAGGGGCGACTCCCATCCTCAAAATACCTTCATCCATGGGGACAGTTTCAATCCACGCCCCTATGCGAGGGGCGACCGACGGACCCCAAAGCAAAGCTACCAAGGCTGACGGTTTCAATCCACGCCCCTATGCGAGGGGCGACCATCTTCTTCCGCTGCTCTGGAGAGAGCTGCTTTGTTTCAATCCACGCCCCTATGCGAGGGGCGACTGTATTTAGCAGTTTCAGCGACAGCCTTTCCAAGTTTCAATCCACGCCCCTATGCGAGGGGCGACAAGTATATTACAAAGTATATAAGAAAGTCATTTGAGTTTCAATCCACGCCCCTATGCGAGGGGCGACGGTCACAGGCAAGGAAATATCACAGCACATAGATGGTTTCAATCCACGCCCCTATGCGAGGGGCGACAGCTGCGATATCCTTATCGCCCGAAGAAGCGAAAAGTTTCAATCCACGCCCCTATGCGAGGGGCGACTCATTAAGTATGATGATGCTGAACTCGGAATAGTGTTTCAATCCACGCCCCTATGCGAGGGGCGACAAAAGAAAAATAAGGGGTTTGGGGCAATGCACCGTTTCAATCCACGCCCCTATGCGAGGGGCGACAGGACCTACCAGCAGCTGAAGCACCTTAAAGGGGTTTCAATCCACGCCCCTATGCGAGGGGCGACGGTGTGATGGATGCCATAGGGCATCTAGTAATAGTTTCAATCCACGCCCCTATGCGAGGGGCGACCTGTACCTCTTTGTGCATCTGCTGCGCTCGCACCTGGTTTCAATCCACGCCCCTATGCGAGGGGCGACTGATAGCATAGGGCTATGTATTCATACTCATCAGTTTCAATCCACGCCCCTATGCGAGGGGCGACTTGAAGAGGGTGATGATTATATCAATAATGCCCTGTTTCAATCCACGCCCCTATGCGAGGGGCGACATAGTCTTCCCAGTCTACCTCTCCATCATCGTCGTTTCAATCCACGCCCCTATGCGAGGGGCGACTGTAAAAGGCATGGAGACAGAGCAATGGAACAGGTTTCAATCCACGCCCCTATGCGAGGGGCGACAGCAAGAGCAGGCTGTTGAAACGTTAGGCAATGTAGTTTCAATCCACGCCCCTATGCGAGGGGCGACGGCCAAGAATACGAACAAGTTTTATCAATCCTTGTTTCAATCCACGCCCCTATGCGAGGGGCGACATCTTGTCTACATAGTCTGCTTTCGGCTTGAGTTGTTTCAATCCACGCCCCTATGCGAGGGGCGACGCTGGCCATGGTCTTAAAAATTGCAGTGTAAAAGTTTCAATCCACGCCCCTATGCGAGGGGCGACTATAAAGAAAAGGATGATGATAAATGAGTATAGTGTTTCAATCCACGCCCCTATGCGAGGGGCGACCCCATCCACTGTGGTTACTACTCTGGCCATGATAGTTTCAATCCACGCCCCTATGCGAGGGGCGACCCCATCCACTGTGGTTACTACTCTGGCCATGATAGTTTCAATCCACGCCCCTATGCGAGGGGCGACTAATTCCCTGTGAATTTTCCATGCCCATTCTATAGTTTCAATCCACGCCCCTATGCGAGGGGCGACGTAATAGGCACTCAATTTATAGAGCGTTCTCCTGGTTTCAATCCACGCCCCTATGCGAGGGGCGACAATTCCCTGTGAATTTTCCATGCCCATTCTATAGTTTCAATCCACGCCCCTATGCGAGGGGCGACGACACTAATCTTATGGCATGGGCTTACAATAATGTTTCAATCCACGCCCCTATGCGAGGGGCGACCCTTCGCTTCTTTGTGGCTTGTATGGTTATAGTGGTTTCAATCCACGCCCCTATGCGAGGGGCGACGGTGGAAGGTATTAAGAGATAAAGCAGGCAATCAAGTTTCAATCCACGCCCCTATGCGAGGGGCGACCTTAGTAGATTTCAAGTCCGTAAAGTCAATAATGTTTCAATCCACGCCCCTATGCGAGGGGCGACATAGAGCGTTCTCCTGAACCTACAAACTTATATGTTTCAATCCACGCCCCTATGCGAGGGGCGACGTCGGCTATAGCCTGTATAATCAATTCCTTTATCTGTTTCAATCCACGCCCCTATGCGAGGGGCGACTTTTATAAATGTCAAGTTATGGTTCTCATTAAAGTTTCAATCCACGCCCCTATGCGAGGGGCGACGGTCTTGCGCTTATCATTTCCTGTCCATTCTGTACGTTTCAATCCACGCCCCTATGCGAGGGGCGACGGATATCGTATTCACCACTCTCCCTTTTTCATCGTTTCAATCCACGCCCCTATGCGAGGGGCGACTAGTCCCGTCCATCAGATTGCGCTTTATAGTTAGGTTTCAATCCACGCCCCTATGCGAGGGGCGACTTCTGCCTCTTTTAATACTGCTATTTCAGCATAGTTTCAATCCACGCCCCTATGCGAGGGGCGACGGTAGTGCCTGTGATGGTAGAGCTTGATATGGTTGGTTTCAATCCACGCCCCTATGCGAGGGGCGACAATAATAGGCACTCAATTTATAGAGCGTTCACCTGGTTTCAATCCACGCCCCTATGCGAGGGGCGACAATGCAGGAACGGTGGTAAATACTGTAATGGCAAGTTTCAATCCACGCCCCTATGCGAGGGGCGACAATAATCAATATCCCTTCTATTCATCAAATGCAGGGTTTCAATCCACGCCCCTATGCGAGGGGCGACCCATCTGCTCTTGTTCGTTTGTGTTTCCGTATGCAGTTTCAATCCACGCCCCTATGCGAGGGGCGACCTTTGGCATGATTACAAGCAACCCTGCTTCAATGTTTCAATCCACGCCCCTATGCGAGGGGCGACGTAGGTTTAATGGAAGAAATAAGTTATGGAGAAAGTTTCAATCCACGCCCCTATGCGAGGGGCGACAGTTATGGTACGCATTAGATATACAGCCTCCTTTGTTTCAATCCACGCCCCTATGCGAGGGGCGACAAGTCCTTTATAATTAACCGATTATAACTATTATGTTTCAATCCACGCCCCTATGCGAGGGGCGACTTACTTCGTATAGATTGAAGCCTTCTGCATTGAAGTTTCAATCCACGCCCCTATGCGAGGGGCGACCGAAGTTATAGTTGCAGACGCAGACCATATTTGGTTTCAATCCACGCCCCTATGCGAGGGGCGACGCACGCACGGCAAAAAAATCGAAATCTGCTGGAAGGTTTCAATCCACGCCCCTATGCGAGGGGCGACTAAGGCCCTGGCCCATGGCGGAGGGCTGAAAAGTTTCAATCCACGCCCCTATGCGAGGGGCGACCCAAGAAAGCCAAAGAAAAAAGGCAAGTTTTCAGTTTCAATCCACGCCCCTATGCGAGGGGCGACCTCCAGCTCCGGCTTTAAGTAGTAGGCCAATTTAGTTTCAATCCACGCCCCTATGCGAGGGGCGACGAAGTTTTCCCATGTAATGCATGAACGTTTCTTTGTTTCAATCCACGCCCCTATGCGAGGGGCGACAAACTCTCTTTCGTAGATATTCGCTCCACACCTAGGTTTCAATCCACGCCCCTATGCGAGGGGCGACATGGTGGTGGTGTATTCCTCAAAGGTATATACTTGTTTCAATCCACGCCCCTATGCGAGGGGCGACGCATACTTAAAATATCGTACCTGTCAACTTTATAGTTTCAATCCACGCCCCTATGCGAGGGGCGACGTTATGCTATACCAATTATTTCTATCATCAATTAAGTTTCAATCCACGCCCCTATGCGAGGGGCGACATATTGAACACCTAATTTTCTTGCCCTATCTGAAGTTTCAATCCACGCCCCTATGCGAGGGGCGACTGATATATTTGTGAGTTCCACATCAACGAAGCCAGGTTTCAATCCACGCCCCTATGCGAGGGGCGACACAGGGATGGAGGTAGTCGCTCCACCACGCACTGTTTCAATCCACGCCCCTATGCGAGGGGCGACGTATAGGGAATAGTTTTGCACTATCCCATAATGTGTTTCAATCCACGCCCCTATGCGAGGGGCGACCTTGTCAACATCATCATCTAAAGCTGGAAAGCGTGTTTCAATCCACGCCCCTATGCGAGGGGCGACCTTTGTTTCTAAATTCCTGTGACCTGCAAGCCAGTTTCAATCCACGCCCCTATGCGAGGGGCGACTGTATACCTCCACTTACTTCTTTGGGAATAATTGTTTCAATCCACGCCCCTATGCGAGGGGCGACTTGTTCATCCTCTGCGTATAACACATTTTCCATTAGGTTTCAATCCACGCCCCTATGCGAGGGGCGACCATTAATAGAGTTTGAATTGAAGCCAAATAAGCGTTTCAATCCACGCCCCTATGCGAGGGGCGACGTGAATGATGGTAGGGAATATTTTAGTTCCTTACTTGTTTCAATCCACGCCCCTATGCGAGGGGCGACGGGGTCAAAGTCTCAACAAAATCAGCAGATTGTCTGTTTCAATCCACGCCCCTATGCGAGGGGCGACCCAGTCGGTGGGTTTGTTGCCTTTTTCTATCATGTTTCAATCCACGCCCCTATGCGAGGGGCGACGGCCGAGCTGGCAGGGGGATACGCTATCATAAATGTTTCAATCCACGCCCCTATGCGAGGGGCGACTTTAGTGCTACATTAAGAGGGGGAGCCACACAAGTTTCAATCCACGCCCCTATGCGAGGGGCGACCGAATGTTGAAACATATCCCCCCGACATACCATGTTTCAATCCACGCCCCTATGCGAGGGGCGACCTTAAAGCATTAGTATCAAGCCTTACTCTTTCCGGTTTCAATCCACGCCCCTATGCGAGGGGCGACTCTACCGTAGATATTGCCTCGTCTACATCCTCTTGTTTCAATCCACGCCCCTATGCGAGGGGCGACCGATGTAATCGCCAAAAGTCTCATAAAAAGAAGATTGTTTCAATCCACGCCCCTATGCGAGGGGCGACCTTTGGCAGAATATAAAAATCTTATACTGCTCAAGTTTCAATCCACGCCCCTATGCGAGGGGCGACATTCCATCATTTGTATGGGATTCTTCAACTTCCTTGTTTCAATCCACGCCCCTATGCGAGGGGCGACGTAAGGCTTGATACTAATGCTTTAAGATTTTATGTTTCAATCCACGCCCCTATGCGAGGGGCGACAAGTTCTAATACAGTTGATATATCCATTTATACCGTTTCAATCCACGCCCCTATGCGAGGGGCGACCTCCAGCGCTATCGCCAATCACATCATCATCAAGGTTTCAATCCACGCCCCTATGCGAGGGGCGACGTAGGTCTATTTCTTTTAAAATAAATTTTACTGGTTTCAATCCACGCCCCTATGCGAGGGGCGACTATAAGGTCGGCTATTTTGTGTACTGCGATTTTGTTTCAATCCACGCCCCTATGCGAGGGGCGACGCCAATAAAGGAGGAAAAAAATAAGATGAAAAAAGTTTCAATCCACGCCCCTATGCGAGGGGCGACTATAGGCTCGGCTTGCATTGCTTCTTTAAGTGTAAGGTTTCAATCCACGCCCCTATGCGAGGGGCGACTCTGTCTCTTGTAAAGCATGATACTGTAAGCTAAATTGTGTGTTTTTCGCGGACCCTAATTATAACCCATAAGCAAAAACGCTGAATACACCTTAAATAGCAACTTTATTCTATCTAGCTTATGTTCTAAATATTCATTATTCATGTTTGGTACCGGTCCGCGCAATACAAAATTAAAGAATTAATGCCTCATCTTGTTCATAGCTTAACTTTGCTCCATAGTGCTCAATTTTTCTTTTCCATTTACTTCCCAACATATATATTCGTATTGAATCTTTCTCATGGTCTATTGTGGAGATCAGCTGGTGACGTAATTCTACAAGCTGTTCTGGAAGAACAAGACATTCGAAAACAGAGTTTTGCACTCTTTGGCCAATATTTTCACATATTTTTGCTACCTTCTGCAGCCTCTTAACTCCTGAGCGTTCCTGAGTGTTCACATCATATGTAACTAATACCATCAAAATAAATCACCTACCTCCAATAAAATGGTGGGTAACTATCAATATCACCCCTTAAATACCTTGCCATGAGTAGAGCCTGACAATGTGGTATTAGGCCTATCTCTACTTTCTCTGATAAATATGGATGCGTTATTTTCTCTTTTTTCCGCTTTTGCCAAGCCTTAAGTATTATTTGTTTTCCCTCATCACTAATCTTAACTCCTAGAATATCACGCTTAAAGTGTGTGGGCGCAAGTTGTCTCAAATTGACCAGAGATAATGCTAGTCTATCACATAAAGGTGCACGCAATTCCTCCATTAAATCCAATGCAAGACTTGGGCGTCCTGGTCGAAGCGCATGTAGAAAACCCCTTGCAGGATCAAGCCCAACTCCTTCTAGTGCGGTACGCATATCATTAGCTAACAGCATGTACAAAAATGACATAATTGAGTTCATATTATCTTTAGGGGGCCTCTTATTCCGTTCTATGAAATAGAAGTGTTCTTTGTTTGATTTAATCCAAAAGTTAAACACTTTAAAGTATTCTCTTGCTGCAAATCCTTCAAGTCCCCTAATTTCATCAAGGTTATCTTTATTTCTTACTTGATTTGCTATTGTTGCTAACATTTTTATAACCCTGTTTATATCTTGTTTCTCTTTTTCTAATTCCATTTCTCTATAATTTCGTAATATTATATTTCTAGAATTCGCTATCTTTGCACAGACTATTAGCTTTGCTATTTTCAGCTGCGTCTCGTAGTCCTCTGTAGCAAAATGTTGAGCTCTTCTTAACAAGACATTTCCACTGATAGGCCCTTCTATACGTCCCTGAAATTTACCATACTTACCTATAAAACTTAGAGATATACCCCTTTCACCACAAAATGCAATTAAGGGAGTTGATACAGTAGCATTACCGAAACATATGATTGATTCAAGTGTATGAGCTGGTATCCTTACTTTCTCAACTCCCCCTACTTTAATGCAAATCGTTTCACCTTGCTTACTAATGTATGATTCTTCAGTCAAGACATACAGTACATTTAGTAGCTTTTTCATTCTAAGAATACACCTGCTTTCTCTTGCATATCTTCGATATAAGCAGATGGGTCTTTTAGCTTACCAGGCATACAGATTTTTTGCATTGAACATTCTTTACATTTCCTTGTTTTTGTTGCTTTAGGGGTTGCTTGATTGTAAATCATTTTGTGTAACTCATTTGCAATTTCTTGTACTCTTTTTCTTTTATTATCATCGAAAATAACCTTATGTCGTCTATGATCTGCCTCATAGAATATGTAACCACTATTAATTTCGCACTTACACATTTCCTCAAGACACATAGCTTGACTACATAATTGTAACTCATACTCTGGCTCGTTTCTCACTACGCCATGCTTATACTCAACAGGGTATATAATCCACTTACCACTTAAACCTAGAATACGGTATCCATCTTTACTTCTTTTGAGTTCTATACAGTCAGAAACGCCTATAAGTCCAAGAGTATATGATACCAGATCCACTCCTCTTAGCGTAATTATGTTACTTCGATGTTCTTGTAGTCCTGAGTGTACCCTTTCATGTATTATTGTACCTTCACTTGTATGTATGTTTTCTTCCCATTGTCGCTCAAGCAAAATCAAAGCAACCCTTCTCTTGCAATACTCATATTGAGATATATGAGAAATTGGTATTAAATCATCATACATAAATATCACTTAAGCTGTAACCAGTCAATGCCATCTGGCTGTTCATTCCATGTAATAGTACCATCATGTTTTACAAATCCTACCTCCACCCCTTTTGGTAAATCGCTAATCTTGAAGGTTAGCTCATAGTCCATATAGCTTCTTGCTACATCGACACCTTCTTTTTTCTCAATATTGACGAGTTCAAAGAGCTTGTGTGCTGGCGCACAACCTAGCTTAGCCTGACGACCTCTTTGATCTAAGTCGGAGTCAGTACCAACATGTTTGAATATTATCATAGGTGTAATTGTAGACATTTGTCCTTTGCTAGCTGAGCGATCATGTTCATACATATTCATCACTGCGCGAAACAGTAACTGTAAATCCTCCTCACTAAATCCTGTATCTTCTGCTAGATTGGCACTTATAAATCCTCTTCCTTCATATAGTCCAAAGGGTATTAATTGCTTCCTTCCCATTGTTCGCAATTCTTTTTCATTTTGTTCATTTTCCCAAGCTTCATAGTCTAGAAAAGTTGGTTCAGATCCACCTCTAACATTTATATCTTTTGTTACTGCCATTCTAGTAATTGAAATATCCATAGGTAATATTGGATCAACCGACTTTAGGAAAGACATCTGCACAGGCCCTCTTATTTGCCCAGCATTTGCACCAGTAGATAATACTGCACCAAATGTTCTGACATCATAAAAGTTGTTACATGCCCATCTTCTAGACTTATCTACCCTATCCTTTGTATTAGGCCTCGCTTCACTTCCACACTTTTCATTTGCAAGTGCAATGAATTTATTGATGTTTGTAGACTGCTGAACTATTATGCCATATGGATACTCATTTCTCTTTTCTAGTGTCACATAGTTCCTTATTCTTCTCTTTACTGCAACATCAGATATAAGCCCTCTCATATCCTGCGGGTCAACCCTAGGGCTATTACCCATATCAGGGTCACCATTTGGATTCCCATTAATACACTCAACAAAATAAACAAACTCATAACGATTCTTGATTGTCATTGTTTTCTCCTCCTTCTGTACTTTCTACATTTCTTTTTGACATATGTGCTCTCTGTTGATAATATCCCAGTGAAAAAAGTGTTTGTCCTGATAAACTTAGTACCTTTGGTATGTCCTCAAGTCTAATCTGTGACATTATTTCTTCTAGTATCTTCTCATACCATACTGATAAGCCCTTATTTGACTTGCCAATCTTGTTCAGATGATGCTGTGAAAGCTGTATAAGTTTACCGATGACCAACATAGGTGTAGTACTTGCAGATGTATAGTAGCGTTGTACCATTCCTGCATTTACAGCACCTAATGCTGTTTGCTGGATCATTGCAAGTACTGCTAGCAGCCTTCCAGATTGATATTCTGCAGAATTAATACCTGGATCTAGTTCTGGTTTCATAACAATTTCATCCCCTCTCTCTCTAAATTTTCTGATGATATATGCCTTTAATAAAGCACATGATATTCGATCTAAATTCTCCTCCTTATTTTCGCTGCTCAATAGCTTTGAATTAATATAGCTTAATGCTCTTGAAGCAATAGTATCCGGTAGTTCTCTGTTCTCTATAATACTTCTCCAAATTAATGGTACATTAGGTGTAAGTTCTTTTTTAATACGGTCATTTCTTTTGCTACGATGTTCATTTTTTCTATATGATACAAGTGTGTGTAGTGCTGCAGAGCGTTTAAAGTCATTTGATATGCTATTACCATATGGATCAACTATCATAAGATCATCAAACCAAGACTTAAAATTACCAACGAGTTCGCTAAAGTCTCCTGTCAGCCAATCCCTTACCATTACTCTCCCACTAGCACCCGTAATCTGCAATATATAATAAATATTGTTTGTTAGTTCAGGTCTTTTCCCCTCTATAATAGAGTTGAATATTCTTTCAACCTTGTTAGCTGCAGTTTCTTGCATTACGTCATCGTTATCATAAAAATCGCCAAGCTCAAATATATCATCTTCATCTGGTATCGGTTCTTTGTACCAATAAAGAAACATGCTATTGCCTAGAGGGCGTGGCGCTTTCTCTATTAAATCGTCCAAAGCATTCCGGTAGGCTGCTACAGTATTTGGCGAACAAGATGCGTTAAGCGATTGGGGCAGGTTATACGATGTAAAAGAGCTTTTGTCAAAGCTAATAAGCGCTGTACCACTTGATAGACCTCCAACTCCTGTTAATCCACTAATTTTATAGTGGTTTGTAGTTGGCTCTGTGAGTTCTCCACTTGCGATACATATCATAGGTGTTTGTGGGCCTTTATCTGGAATAATAGACTTGCGATAATCTATCCACCAATTATGCCATGTATTGGTTTCTATAATATCTGTATTGTTGACCATAAACGAGACAGTGTCAGTTTTCTTAGCTCTATTGGCATTTAACTTATCATTTACCTTCGCTAATTCATCTTTATCTGATAACAAAGCTAAAATAGATGACAATAAAGGCTCATGAGTTTTTGCAAGTGTTAGCATTTTTTTATAGTACCTATGTTTATCTATATCTTTCCCTTGGCTCTTATATAGTGTTACAACACTAAGAGTATCAAGCAAGAAATGGCATTTGGTTTCTCCTCTACCACTGACCATTTCAAACTGTTCAAGGTTGGGACACATACTATATTTTCTCTTAGCATCTATAATGTCAATTAATTTACCCTGCTCATCAATGATAATTAACCATTTTGCAGTCTTTGATTTAAAGCCTGGTACATCTGAGAGTTTGTTGGCCTTGGCATAGTTGATTAATTCATTAAGCATACTATTTCACCCCCCTTATTGGTTTTCTTATCAATGGACTGTCCCAAGCTGGAACCTCTAGTATCCCAGATTCAACCTTTGCATGGAACAAGGAAATAAAGGGATCAGCATCACCAATTGCTACTTGTTCTAGGTTAAATACGTCATATACCATGTAACCAATATCAACATCCAGTTTAATACTGTCATTTAACCTAGTAAGCTCAGCAGGCTTAAAATATGCTGTAAACTCTCTACATCCGAAATAGGGTTGATAAAAACACTTCCCACTCTCTATTCGTCTTGTCGCTTGGTTTTCAAAGGCCTTTTGCCTGTGTTCAAACCCCTTACGTGGGTTGATATGTGCCACTATTAGATAGCGTACATCCTTAAGGGCAATAGTTTGCCTTTGAGTTCGTCCCTTTTGATCATTGCCAGTAGAGTCAGCTGCAATAAGTTGAAATTCACCCCCGTTTTCAACGATATTGTTGGTTATATTGGGCACTTTCTCTTTGACTTCATTTCTCTTCAGACTTATATACTTTATTGGGTTTAATAATGCTATCTTGTCAATCCTCCATGAAAACTCTATTGGCTTTGCATATATAGCATCTAGTATTCCTCTTGCTGCCGAAGGGGTCATCACAGGATAAGTAAAACGCTCAACCTTTGTTTCTGGTCTCGTAAAACATGCAAAATCCCCCCATACTTCCACTACGAAGCTTCTCATTAACTCACCTCCAATCTGTATTATTCTTATGCCATGTAAAAATCCTCACCTCCTTCAGCCGTTAGGTCTAGCCCACTATGTGAATTGTACAAGTCACTATTTAATAGAACATAGTATCCAGATCTCTCAACCGCTTTCCCTCTCTTCATCACCATAACTTCAGTTATATAGTCGTGAATAGGACTATTATCGTGTACCATAATGCTCACACATATTTCTCTAGCATTCCGTGCCCACTTTTTACTAAAACCATTTTCAAATGCTTCTTCTTTAAGTTGGTTGAACAAATCAATCTTGTTCTTATAGGGGACTAAAATGTTTATACCTCTTTTAGGTATCCAGCGGTAATGTCTTGCAGTATCTATAAAATCTAATCTTTTAATTGCGTCATATAGTTGTTGATTTACATCGCTAATATTAATAGAATCAAAGTATCTCTTATAATACTCTTTGATTATTCCAGTATCCCAAAGCTCAATTGCTTTTTGTCTTAAGATACTTTTAACAGTTATAGCTCCCCACTTATACTCATTACCTGGATATTTCTCTTCTTCATTATTAGGAGTAAATATATATACTTGACCATCAGTTCTACCATTACGATTACAACGACCAGCTGCCTGTACTATAGCATCTAGTGGAGCCATCGCCCTCCAAACAACAGGAAAGTCTATATCTACGCCTGCTTCAATACATTGAGTAGAAATTACTTTACATGGTAAGTCATTTTTCAGCCTTCTATTTATCTCATTGAGTACATCGAGTCTATGACTAGGGCACATATTTGTTGATATGTGGTATGTACTGCCTGAATTATCATTTACCAAGTCAAATAGTGTCTTGGCATGTCTCCTTAAATTTACAATTACTAGTATCTTGTCATGAATTGCTATTGTGTCTGCAACAGAATCCAATGACATGCACTCATCAACCCATATAGTAGTTACCCTCTTAGATCTCTCAAATAATTTTAACTCACTAGGGACAATTTCTTTAGGAGCCCACTGCGTTTCTGTTTTATCCCTAATTAAATCATTTAAATGTTCGTAAGCTGGCTGGGTAGCTGTTGAGAAAACTATACTACATCCAAACCTTGCATTAAGTACAGCTAATGCATTTAAGGTAGCTAGAGTCAAATTGGCAGGCATTGTTTGGGCTTCATCAAATATAACAATAGAATTAGAAATGTTATGCAGTTTTCTGCAAGCAGATGGCCGATTACTAAACAAAGATTCAAAAAACTTAACTGTTGTAGTGATTATGATGGGGCTATCCCAATTCTCAGAAAAAAGCCTCCTTTCACCATCTCCATCTGCTCCATAATCAACTAAACTATGATCCTCTAGAATAATTGATGGTTGATCTATCTCGTCGAAGATGTTCTTGTAAGTCTTTGCTGTTTGATCTATTATATTGCAAAATGGAAGGACAATTATTATTCTACGAAGTTTGTTTACTTTAGCATGGTTTAGTGCAAACCCCATCATAGCTAGTGTCTTGCCTGATCCAGTAGGAGCCGTTAATGTATATATGCCTTTGTCAAAAAAACCTGCATTGAAACATACATCGAATAGTTCTTTTCTAATCCTGTTTATTTTGCTATCAGCCTTTGATTCTCTCTCTAAACCTCTCTTATATGCGAATAGCATATCTAAAGCTTTGTCTGGATTAAGTAAAGGAGCTACATCTCTATATACCTTTCCATTTTCATCCCCTTGAAAATGAGCCTCAGTAGCAAGATAATCTGCATCAACTAATGCAGAAAAAAGCATCCTAACATATAGCATAGCATCTATGTAATAAGTCTTTTTATATAAATCATAATAATCGCTTTCCAAATCTTCATAACTAGGTAGATTGCCATAATCATATACAAGGTACTCGATGAGCTTGGAAAAGTCTACAGTAGAATATGTTTTTCCTGCTCTGGATCGAGTATTCTTCATCTTTAGATCACTGACAAGAGTATCAATACTACCATACTGAAGTCCATCATGATGACCTTGTATTGATAATGCTGCAGCAACCCCTTTAAGTTTATATTTGAACAGTGCTGCAGCAGCTCCAGGTGTAGCATGATCAACCTTACAAGCCCCTATTAACACTTGTTGAAATGCCTCTGTATATTTGCCTAAGTCATGATACAGCCCTGCTACTTCGCCCTCAGTACCCTTACCCCATTGGTTTGAAAACTCTTTGCAAAGCTTGGTCACTTCCAGCAAATGCTCTATAACAACTTCTTTTTCCCCTATTTTGTTCTCACTGTGTGCAAAATACATTATGGTCCCCCTATCTAGATATACTTACATTGAAGGTGGTTGTTTTTACAACATGTACCATGTAATTGTTAACAGCCGCACAATGCTCCAATATTAGCAACAGATAAAAGCTAAAAGTATAAAAACACTTAAACTATGATTCCACGCCCCTGTGTGAGGGGCGACCGGCTCAACGAGCTTGTATCAAAGGCTATGGGCAGTTTCAATCCACGCCCCTATGCGAGGGGCGACTGAAATAAAGCACAGACTAGATAACGGACTTCCGTTTCAATCCACGCCCCTATGCGAGGGGCGACCCAAACCCCTTAAATATCCTTCTCTGGTTCTGCGTTTCAATACACGCACCCGCATGGGGTGCGACAAGTCGTGTCACAGGACTTAAAATCCTGCGGTTTGTTTCAATCCACACCTCTGTGCGAGGGGTGATAAACATTTGATCATTCCTGACCTTATGACCTTTTAGCCACATCAATGCAAATAGCTATTGGTAGCAAAATGAGAATAATAATGATGTATATCATAGACTCGCCTCCTTTAGATATTAGGAATCTTCCTGTCCTAAGGCTCAAGTATGTTTTCCTATTTGCCATCCACATTTATTAGGTCATCTTCGTAATTATAGATCATGGATATTAGCTCGTATGCAATCTGTTTTTTAAGTTCATCTGGTTCTCTTACTATCGCATATCTACCAAAGGACATAACCCAATTTTTAATCTCTGTCAGTCCCTTTACCTTGGCCCTAAATATGATAGAATCATCATCTAGTTCGAGTATCTTTTGACTNNTATACAAAGGTCTCATGTAAAATGTCAAGCCTACTGATGCGAACCAGTTTAAAGGTCCTGATTTCCTCTCTGAGTCTACAATAGGCCACTAGATACCAAGAACCTTCACGGTAGACAAGGCCATAGGGATTTACCGTCCTTGTGGTTACCTCATTATTGACTGGTGAGTAATACCTTATTTTGATACATTGTTTGTTGTAAATAGAGTTGTGTACTAGTTCAAATATGTCCTTGACCTTGTCATTGCTGTCTTTTCTGCCATAGCTACATATAAACTCCTCTGGGAGCTCTGGTGTCACATTAAGCGAGGTATCACCAAGGGCCCATTTGATTTTTGCCATAGCTGTCTTTAACTCGTTTTCCATGACAAAGCCGTTTTTCTGGGTAAGAACTTTTTCTGCTAATAGTAGGGCTGTATACTCATCCTGATCTAGCTGTGGTGGTCGTAGCTGGCTGGAGGCAGACAAAAAATGACCTCCCCTGCAACCGCTAATCCCCTCGACACTAATGCCTGCAGCCCGCAATTCCTCAATGTATGATCTGATATTTCTGACATTTGTGCCTAGTCTTTCAGCTAGCTCACTCTTTGTGATAATGTGGGTCGTTTCAAGTAGGGCTATTAATTTGAGTATCTGACTAATTTTGCTCAAATCCGCCACATCCTTCAACCTAATTATAACATACAAATATGGCATTATATATGTCATATCGATAAGAATCGTAAGACAGCTTTCGACCTTATTCGCGCTACCTATATGAAAAGCCTTTTATATTCGCTATATTGCTAGCCTAGGACCTAGGTATGATTAGCTATTAAGCTCTAGATATCAACATATTAATCCCTTATATATGGTTTTAGACATTATTATTATAAAATTTTAAGGATATGGGCCAATAAAAAAAGAAGATACTTTTTTGCAAAGTACCTTCTAATAATATTTTCCACTTATTTATTTAATTTTAAATCTTGCCTGTATTTTTACTAAGAGCTTACTTGCCCAGGTAAGTATTAGCTACGCTTTAAGGCACCATTTGGCTCTGGTATATCGTTTATATCGATCTTGTTTAGCTCGCAGAAGTAGTTTAAAAAGTCCTGTACAAACTCCTTGTCCTTTTTGCTCCTTTTAAGCTTTACTAGGTCCTTTAAAATCTGTGCAATAGTCATATTGTCTAGATAACGGCAAATACCTGCATTCCAGGTCATTCTGTGGGGGTATTTCTCATTTACATAGTAGTTCCAAAATAGCATCTTTTCTGATTCTTTTTCTGTTAACCTTATCCTATAGTCTTGATGGGCGGGTATATATCCATCTTCGTTTAGCTTTCCTATAAAATCTTCCTTTACCATGTATAGGCCCAGGATCCGTCTTTGCTCTTCCTTTTTATCTGACTCTCTAGCTGTCAGCAGGCAGGCACTATTTGGGTGGAGCCTACTAAACTTTCTGGCCTTGCCAATGTTTTTGCCACTTTTTGATGTACCTGTGAAGGCTGTCCACTCATTGAAAACCCTTTCTTCTTCCTCTTTGTCACACCAAAATACAGCCTGGGAGCTAGGGTGAATCTTTAGCCGGCTCAAGATCCTTTCTCTTTGCAGAGCACGCTTTCGGTCTTTGAGACGCATTTTAGCTATTTCCTTTTGCTCTATTTCCTCCTGCTCTTGCTCCTTTTTCCTCTTTTCTTTCAAGGCTTTAAGGTATTTAACAGCCTCTTTGTCTACAATAGACAGGTGTGTCCCAAAGGCATCAGGGAATATAAATCGTTTGTTACCCGCTTTAAATTTGACTTCTACGCTAGTGTCGGTAAGGTTTACTATACTACCTTTACCAAACACCTTGTGAGTTACTTGCTTATTTTTTAAATCCACTATATACCCTCCACATTCGTTCATTAAAGCCAATCCACTGCGAGGCGACCTGTTAAATTAAATGCCAGCCTCTTAAAATGGCCTATTTATATCATANNTACATAATTTTAAGTGGCTAGGAGGGTAGGATGATAAAACCCCCATCCCTTTTATCAGGATGGGGGCCATCTTTAGTTTTGTCTAAAAACTATGATAGTATTTTAGTAACCTGCATGGTCTTTGTTTAGCATTGCTCCATGGTAGGAATACTTTGGATTTAGCTTTGCATCAAATAGCAGTGGGCTCCTATCCCTTCTCCAGGATAGCTGGTCTGCAAATCCCCAGAAGGTTATGCCTGATACGTTGGTGTTACCTGCTTCGTTTTCTGCTATTATCCTACTAATAAGCTCATAGTAATACTTGCCCTGGTCCTTTAGATTATCATCAGTTGCCTTTAGGATCTGTTGCCAGGTTCCAAGGGAGATATCTAGCTCAGTGATTTGAACATCTAATCCTAGTTCTGCAAAGGATTTTAGCATTGAGATATAGCTGTCTATTGAATCCTTTGTATACAGGTGGCCTTGGCAGCCGAGTCCATCGATTAAAAACTCTCCATCATCGTCAACTAGGCTCTTTGCTAGCTTTATATAGGCCTGGGTTTTAAACTGCTCGTTAAAGTCATTGTAATAAAGCTTTATATGGTCTGGTGCATATTTATCTGCGTAGTAAAAGGCATACCAGATATAATCATCACCAATTGTGCTCTTCCAATGGGAATCTCTGAGGCTACCATTATCTAGTAGGGCCTCGTTTACTACGTCATAAGCATAGAACATGTCTATGTAATCTAGCTCTTTTAATATCTCAAATGTCCTTTTAATGTATTTCTCCATACGATCTAGCATAGTATCACTGTCGACTTTTCCCTTTGTGGTATCAAAGTCTTCAAAGAATATCCAGTCTGGTGTCTGGCTATGCCATACTATTGTATGACCTCTGACAGATAAGTTGTTTTCTTTTGCAAAATCGAGTAAATCAATAGTATCTTTTGGGAATTTAACTACTATCTCCCCTGCCTCTATGCTGGCCTTGTGGTCTAAAATGGCCTCTGGCTTCATATGGTTTTCCAAGGTGATGGTGTTAAAATTCTCAAGTATAATACTTGTATATTTTTCACTACCTATCATTGCAGGAGCTAGACATGTACCTGCAATCAAACCATGGTCCTCGTATACATCCTTTAGGCCGCCTTCATACTCCACGATGGGATCTACATCTTCTGTTGGAGCTGGAGTTTCTTCCTCCTTGGGCTTTTCTGTTTCTTTTGGTTCGGCTGTCTCAGTGGGTGTGGGCTCTACTGTAGGCTCTGGCTCTTTATCATTGGAGCAGGCCACCACTGATACTAGCAGTAACAGGACAATAAAAATTGAAAGTAGTCTTGATAATCTAGTTTTCATCATAAGCTCTCCT
>MTKW01001399.1_pt1 | contig 20082 bp, 17 predicted proteins | sample 1042761 | NCBI WGS metagenome assembly MTKW01 (sample SAMN06205366, study PRJNA360243) | anaerobic digester metagenome | biome: Wastewater treatment plant; feature: Anaerobic digester sludge; material: sludge; isolation source: anaerobic digester fed with sludge from wastewater treatment plant ... | reverse complement strand
CCTACTATTGAAGCTATTTCAGTAATGGAATAATCGGTTTCCAAAAGCAGGCTACATGATTTGTAGATTCTTACTTGTGTTAGGAAGTTTCTGAAATTCTGTTCCATATAGTATACCAGAATTTTATTTATACTCTTTGGAGAGATTTTAAACTCATTAGAAATGTCTACGATGTCTATATCTTCAGAATAATTATCGTAGATATACTCTATTATTTTAGTTGATCTGTGGTCTAATCTTACATTCACTAAAGAGTCAATACAATCATTTGCCTTTTTGAATCTTCGGGTGCTAATGCCCTTCTTTTCAGAAAACACCTTGCTCAATTGAGATGGATCCGCGTATTTTACGGCACTTGCAATGTCCTTTAGAGTGAGGTTTGTATGAAGCAATAAAAACTGTGCCTTAGACAGCCTCATTTCATGCAATAAGTCGTAAAATCCAAGTCCGGTCATCTGGTTTATATATTTGGAGATGGAGCTTTCACTCATTAGAAACACTTTTGAAAGAGTCTCCAAACTTAGATTTTTTGTAGAATTTAGATACATGTATTTAAAAATGTCTTGTTCGTTGAGTTCTTTGTTATAAACGGGTTGAGCGCTGTCAATAAGCCTTAAGTACATGACCAGTAGTTCAACCAGTTTGGACTGCAAATAAAGTGTGGAATAGGAATTATTTTTACTTAGCATGTCCATTGAACAGATACCGATTTCATCTTTTATATCGTCAAAAATGGATTTAATTTTTTGAGAATTAGCCTCTTTGCTTAGTACTGAATTGTTTTGGTATAGCTTATCAATAAAGTTCACATCGGTATCGGTAATATTTAAGTCTCTTTTGACAATATGATTGAGTAGGTTGAAATTATATATTAATAGATAGTAGGTAACTTCTTCAACAACTTCTATAATCTGAGAAATTTGCCAGGGCAGTATCGCGATTACAACACCGGGCTTCATCTCATGTACTTCATTTTGAATTTTAATCTTAGCATATCCGCTTACGACGTATAAGAAACGGCTTTGTTTGTGTAATAGTCGATTTGTGGGATTCAAATCAGTCTGGATGTCAAAAGTTAAAATAGAAGAATCATCAAGTGCTGCTTCGTAATAGTCCTGAATTTTTATCTTTTTCTCAGCCATATTGTCTCCTTTCCTTAATAATATTACATATTTCTCCTCAAATTAAAGTATATTATATAATGAAGGTATAGTAAAGTAGAGAAAAAATCTAAATTAAACTATAAACAAAAATTGAGCTTAAATTTGTCCTATCATTTTATATAAGATATGCTATGATAATAAAGGAAACGATATCAGATAAACTATTATTAAAGGAGAAATGTAAAATGGGAAAAAACCTAAGAGGTAAAAACTTTTTAAAACTAATTGACTTCACTTCAGAAGACATCCGCTACTTACTAGAGTTATCTAAGGATTTCAAATCAATGAAAAGAGCGGGAGTTCCACACAAGTACTTGGAAGGAAAGAACATCGTATTACTTTTCGAAAAAACTTCAACTAGAACAAGATGCTCATTTGAAGTTGCAGGAAACGATCTTGGAATGGGAGTTACTTACCTTGATCCTGCTGGATCTCAAATGGGACATAAAGAGTCAATACCTGATACAGCAAGAGTACTTGGAAGAATGTATGACGGTATAGAGTACAGAGGTTTCTCTCAAGAGACAGTTGAAGAGTTAGGAAAATATGCCGGAGTACCTGTATGGAACGGACTTACTGACGAATGGCATCCAACTCAAATGTTAGCAGATATGCTTACTATTGAAGAGCATTTCGGATACCTAAAAGGATTAAAATTCGTTTACATGGGCGATGCTCGTAACAATGTAGCAAATTCTTTAATGATTGTTTGTGCTAAGATGGGTGTTAACTTTGTAGCTTGTGCTCCTGAGGAGCTGTTCCCGGAAGAGAATCTTGTAAGCATGGCTAAAGAAATCGCTGCTGAAAATCATTGTACAGTAACCTTAACTTCTGATCCAAAAGAAGGAACAAAGGATGCAGACGTTCTTTATACCGATATCTGGGTATCAATGGGTGAACCGGCAGAAATCTGGGAGCAAAGAATTGCATTATTGAAAGATTACCAAATCAACAAAGAAGCAATGGAAAATGCAAATCAAGAAGCTATATTCCTACACTGCTTACCATCTTTCCACGACTTAAAAACTAAAGTAGGAAAAGAAATTTACGAAAAATTCGGTCTAGAAGAAATGGAAGTTTCTGATGAAGTATTTGAATCAAGACAATCATTAGTATTTGATCAGGCCGAAAACAGAATGCATACAATTAAGGCTATAATGTACGCAACTCTTTGTTAATAGTTATTATGAAAGAAAGCTCATATTATGAGCTTTCTTTCAACTAAAATATAATTTGAGACTACGTTAAAGCATTAGATAGTTAAAATAAAAATAATTTACTTGAGTAATACATAGAATTGGAACAGTATGCTATAAATTTTATGCACTTAAATCATATTTAATATTGACTTAAGTAAATTAACTTTCACTACCTGTAGAAGGATGGTATTAGATGGAAGATAGACAAAATTATAAATTATATAAAAAAGAGCTGGGTCTTGAGGCTCCTGTATTTTTAGCGATATTTCTAACCGGATTTATATATTTAGGTAATATAATGGGTGGAACCAATATGGTTAAAACCATGATGAATACGGCTTTTGACCTTTTAAGAAATGTATGTTTTTACCTAATGGCTGTCGCAGTATTAGCCGGAGGTATTTCAGGGGTGTTTTCTGAATTTGGAGTAATCGCTCTAATAAACAGAGCACTATCCGTGGTTATGAAACCGGTTTATGATCTGCCAGGTGCAAGCTCACTAGGTGTTTTGAACTGTTTTATGTCGGACAATCCTGCGATACTGACACTTGCCTATGATGACAATTTTAGAAAGTACTTTAAAAAATATCAAATGCCGGCTCTTACCAATCTTGGTACTGCTTATGGAATGGGGCTAATCACTTGTACATCTATGATGGCTTTTCCTGTAGAAGGGGCTATCAAAGGAGCGCTTATAGGAGTGCTTGGGGCTGTGGTCGGAAGTATTATTTCTGTTAGATTGATGATTTCAAAAACAAAAAAATACTATGGCACTACGGAAATGGTAGAGTGTGATATTACGGATCCGATTCCCGAGGGAACAAGAAGAGTTAGAGAAGGATCCATTGGGGGAAGATTCATTCAATCTCTACTTGACGGAGGTAAGGTCGGAGTAGATATGGGACTTTCAATTATCCCCGGGGTACTGCTTATCTGTACAATAGTACTCATGCTTACCAATGGTGCCGGGCCTAATGGATATGACGGATCTGCAAATCAAGGGATTCCACTACTTCCTTATATTGGCCAAAAATTAAGCTTTATAATCAATCCACTATTCGGTTTCAGTACTCCTGAAGCTATAGCAATTCCAATTACGGCACTTGGAAGTTCCGGAGCTGCTATTGGAATGGTGTCGGATATGGCTGCAAGGGGTACCATAAATGGCAATGATATTGCGGTATTTACTTCTATCTGTATGTGTTGGAGTGGATACTTATCTACACATATTGCGATGATGGACGCATTAAAAACAAAAGAGATGACGGGAAATGCAATTTTCTCTCATACTATTGGAGGATTGGGTGCAGGTATAGCCGCGCATTTGATTTGGGGGTTCTTGGGTTAAATGGATATCTATAAATATTCACAATCTGCTATAAATGTAATAAAAGCTGCCAATCAAATAGCTATACGTAAGAGTAATTCAGAAGTAACCGACTTACATTTGCTATTATCGATACTTCAGTATCAAGACATTTCTATAAGAGAGCATTTGACCTCCATGGGGGTCATAGTTCAGGAATTGGAAGATGCAACTGAAAATGCAGTAGATAAACTACGCTCGTCAAAGGGGCTTACCAGTCTGTATACAAGTAGATCACATCAAAGGGCACTTCTCATATCTGAAGAGATATCCAGAAATTTCTATGAAGAGCTCGTGTCCTTGGAACATCTATTACTGGCCTTGCTTAGAGAAGAAGATATGGCTACTGCAAAATTGGCCAAAATACATGGCTTGGATTATGCTGGATTGACTAAACAAATCTCGAAAAAATTTAACGAAGGATTTATGAACGGTATTTCACAAGAGACCGTTCAGACTCTATCCAAGTATGGTAGAGACCTGACTAAAGAAGCCATGGAGGGAAGACTTGATCCTTTAATCGGAAGAGAAGAAGAGATTAGAAACGCAATAAGGATACTCTCAAGACGTATTAAGAATAATCCCGTATTGATAGGTGAACCGGGAGTTGGAAAGACTGCAATAGTCGAGGGAATTGTTCAAAGAATTGTAAAAGGCGATGTACCGGACAATCTAAAAGGAAAACTCGTGTTTTCACTGGATATGACATCTCTTATAGCAGGTGCAAAGTTTAGGGGTGACTTCGAGGAAAGATTACAAAAGCTTCTTGAGCTAATAAGGGATTCTGAAGGTAAGATAATCCTGTTTATAGATGAATTACACAATATAGTCGGTGCAGGAAATACCTCTGGAACTATGGATACTGCAAATATGTTAAAACCAATGCTGGCACGAGGAGAGATTCTGACCATAGGAGCCACAACTATTGATGAATATAGAAAATATATCGAGGTAGATGGAGCACTTGATAGAAGATTCCAAAAGATTTTGATAGAAGAGCCGAGTGTGGAAGCCACTATCGCAATAATGAGGGGAATCAAAGCAAAGTATGAGAACCATCATATGGTGAGAATTACCGATCCTGCCTTGACTGAGGCTGTAAGGCTTTCCAAGAGATTCCTAACCGAGAGAAAGCTTCCGGATGTTGTAATAGATGTAATCGATGAGGCTTGTGCATTGGTAAAGATGGTTAGAGACCAAAAGCCAATGGAACTGGACGATCTTCATAGAAATATTGTAAAAGTCGAAATGGAAAGAATTACATTAAAAAATGAAGATGATGCTATTTCTAAACATAGAATGATGGAAAAAGAAACAGAGATAGAAGAGCTTAAGAAGAAACTCGAAGAACGAACAGAACTATATAATCTGGAAAAAGAGAGACAGGAAAATATAGTAAGACTCGAAAGGGAATTGGAATTAATAAGGATTGAAATAGAGAGAGTCAAAGAAGAACATGATTTCGATAAACTGGACGATCTGTTAAAAACAGAAGGAAAGCTCGAGAAAAAGTTAAACTCTTATGAAAACTGTGAACCCTATTATCCACTACAGACCAAGGTAACCGAAGACGAAGTTAGAGAAATTATTTCTATTATGTCTGGGATGCCAACGGGAAAACTGCATTTGGACAAATTACAGAATATTAAGGAAATAAAAGCCAGGTTGAATGAGGAATTTGTAGGTGGAGACGAAGTAATATCAAAAATCATTAATACATATATGATTTCAGAGTCGGGACTGATATCAAGACATAAACCAATTGGAAGTTTTCTTATATATGGTCCTCCGGGTTCAGGTAAAAGCTATATTGCAGAACTCTTATCCAAATATATTTACGATGGAGAAAAGAGTCTTATCAGATTTGACATGAGTGAGTTTACCGACAAGTCCACCATTACAAAATTAATAGGTGCACCTCCGGGATATGTGGGTTATGAGTTTGGAGGAATATTGACAGAAGCACTTAGAACCAAACCTTATAGTATTGTTCTTTTTGATAATATCAATAATTCCCATATAGAAGTCCAGAGTTTAATCGTTCAAATGGTTCATGAAGGTAAACTAAAGGATAATAAAGGCAGAAGTATAAATTTAAAAAATACAATTATAATTTTGACTATGACTACGGATCCGGGCGAAGATTTCGGGGTAGTTAAGTCAAAGTTAAAATCCGATATAGATAAATACGTGGATTATGTGTTCCGCTTGGAAGAAGTAAACAAAAACACAACCAAAAAGCTAATTGAACTCAATTTGAAGAAACTTGCAGATGAATTGAGCGAAAGGCAGATAAGTTTAATATGGACAGATGAATTTCTCGAGGATTTAACTCAAAGGTCTTTTTCAGAGAACTTAGACTCAAGAGGTATAAAGAAACTGGTTGAACAGAATATTGCAACTTTGATATGTGCCAGCAATCTGGAGAGTGAATTGGATAGTTTCTCAACACTGACTTTAAGCTTGGATGAAGATAAAGAATTTAAGTTAATAATAGAAAAAAATAAAGATTAGGGAGGATAATATGACATTTAAAATACCTGAGTTTACATTACCGAATTTTAAAGAAGAAAAATATCAAAATGCTCCTTCGATTTCGATAGGAATTGTTGAAAAGGACGGAGTGGCACCTGATATGTTTTACTTAACCTCACATATGCCGACATTCTATAAATATGAAGGTCAATGGTTATTACCGGAACACAATTCTCTAAATTGTGTGGCAGTTGTTGAGTATCATAAGATAGTAATTAAAGAGATTAGAGAACTTGTAAAAGGTGATCGCGTAGTACTTTCTAAAACCGGATCATTGGACGATGGAATACTTGTATACAAGGAAGGATTCCCAACTTCAATTTATTCAACTGCAGGAAAGGCTGTAGAAACTTCATTCTCCGAAGACTATGACTTTTTATTTGAACTTATGCAGCACGAAAGAGACAGTGAAGACGGATATATCGTATGGGTACTTGGACCTTCGGTTGTATTTGATTACGATACGAGAAGAGCTCTTAATAAACTGGCTGAAAATGGATATATTCACAGTTTATTAGGTGGTAATGCAATGTGTACTCATGACCTTGAAGGTGGATTCTTGCAAACTGCACTTGGTCAAAATATCTATACTCAAGAAAATGTGCCAATGGGTCACTACAATCACTTGGATTTATTAAATGAAGTAAGAAGCATAGGATCAATAAAAGAATTTATAGCCGGAGGAAATGTAAAAGACGGAATTATCAAAACTCTATCAGATATGGATATTCCGTTTGTATTATCAGGCTCCATAAGAGATGACGGACCTCTTCCTGAAGTTATTGCAGAAACAGACAGAGCACTTTCTGAAACTAAAAAAGAACTGGATAAAGCAACGCTTGTAATCTGTATTGCAACAATGCTGCACAGTCTATCAGCTGCAAATATGGCATCAGGATACAGAATTAGAAAAGACGGAAGAATTACTCCTGTGTACATGTATGCGATAGATATCACAGAAAACGTAGTAAATAAAGTTGGTGCTGCGAGAGAACTTATGGCTTTCGTGCCAATGATTACAAATGTCCAAGACTTCGTAGTAAACTGTGAAAAAGCACTTATAACACCTGCAGATAAGGTGTTTGCAAATGAAATGGAAGTACCTGAGATGGAATACGTAGAAGTAGAAACTCATGAAACTGAAAGGAAAGGAGAAATATAGTTATGAAATTCGAATTACCAAAATATCATCATCCTGACTTTGAAAAAGATATGTTTAAGAATGCACCGAATGCAACTCTTGAAGAGGTTACAAGAGATGGAATAAGTCCTAGAAACTATCATGCACTTTCAGTATATCCTGAGTATTTCAAAATCAACGGGAAATGGGTGCTGGCAGCTGAGTCCAGAATGGATACTGTATGTGTTGCAGACGATACTCCCGGACATGAGAGAGTGGATATAGTTGAATTCCGTAATCTAAAAAAAGGTGATAAAGTTGTTATAGGAAGAACAGAAGATGCTTCTGAGGGCATCTATGTTTGGACTCAAGGATTCCTTGAAGAAGAGGAAACTCAAGACACATTTGCATTTAGATCTGGACGTTCAAGAGAAACTGCATTCTCTGTTGATTACGACACCTTATACGATGTATTGAGACATGAAAAAGCAAATAATGGTTATGTAACTTTAATAGTCGGAACTGCGCTTGCTCTTGACAGAGATTCAAGACTTGCACTTGAAAGACTTATAAGAGAAGGTTATGTTCAAGCCATCTTCTGCGGTACAGAAACTGCTGCTTTTGACCTTGAAAAGGGATTATATAATACAGTATGGGGTCAAAAGACATTCGAAAAAGAACAAAATACTACCAGGAATCTCTATGCGACTATAAACCTTGCCAGGAAATATGGATCTACAAAAGCACTGGTAGAGTCAGGACAGGTTAAAGACGGTTTTATTAAAGCCTGCGTGGAAATGGATGTACCTTTTGTGTTGGCCGGAACTATAAGAGACAGATTGGGTCTTCCTGAAACCATAAACAATGTATATGAAGCTCAAAATGTGATGCGTACTCATGCTAAGAAGACTTCAACCATAATAATGATGTCGGCAATACTATTTACCATTGCAACAGGAAACATGACACCATCATACAATGTATTTGACAACGAAGTAAGACCTGTTTACATGTATACGATAGATATTCAGGAGTTTGCTGTAAATAAATTAGCTGATAGAGGAACATTAACAGCCGTTTCTATTGTAACCAATGCACAGGACTTTATAAGAAATGTAGATAGAGCCCTAAATAACTAAAAAGAAGGGGAGTAGAAAATGAATAAAATAGTATTGGCACTTGGGGGAAATGCCCTTGGTAATTCTCCCGAAGAGCAAAAAGCAGCAGTAAAAGAAACTGCAAAATCCATAGTAGACTTGGTTGCAGCGGGTAATAAAGTTATTATCTCGCACGGAAACGGACCACAAGTTGGTATGATAAATTTAGCCATGGATACTTCTTCAAAATCAGAAGCCAAAACACCTGCCATGCCATTTCCGGAATGTGGGGCGATGAGCCAAGGCTATATCGGATACCATCTTCAAAATGCCATAGTAAACGAACTAAGATCGAGAAATATGGATATTACTGTAGCTTCTGTAGTTACTCAGGTTCAGGTAGATTCAAAGGACCCTGCATTTGAAAATCCTACAAAACCTATAGGTTCTTTCTATACAAAAGAAGAAGCTGAAAAACTGCAAGAGACAGGACTTATCTTTAAAGAAGACGCAGGTCGTGGATACAGACGTGTAGTTCCTTCTCCTAAGCCGATTGACATTGTCGAGAAAGCAGCCATTGAAATGCTATACGACAATGGAGTAATCGTAATTGCAGCAGGAGGGGGCGGGATTCCGGTAGTTGACGAAAACAACAATTATGTCGGAGTTCCTGCAGTCATCGACAAGGACTTTACCACCGCAAAACTTGCTGAACTTGTAAATGCCGATACTTTGATAATTCTAACAGCTGTAGAAAAAGTAGCCATCAGATTCGGAACACCGGAGCAGGAGTGGTTGGATTCACTGAGTGTTGAAGAAATAGAAAAGTATATCGAGCAAAAGGAATTTGCTGAAGGTTCAATGAAACCTAAAATAGAAGCTGCACTTAGTTTTGTTAAATCAAAAGATAATGCAAGTGCTCTAATTACTTCGCTAGATAAGGCGATTGAAGGTTTGGACGGAAAAACCGGAACCTGGATAAAAAAATAGAATAGACAAAGACGAAACTGTGAATTAATAACGGTTTCGTCTTTTTTATATTGATATAAAACTCACCAGAATAGACATATATACAATTCGCAAATACTATAACTGGTAATTATATTGGAAGTAGGCTAAAATAGATATGTAATTTTAAATTAACGATTAATTTTTATTTAATATAATGAAGGAGGGATTTGATGAAGGGGATACTCTTTGATTTAGATGGCACTCTAATAGATTCAATGCATGTTTGGCAGAGTCTGGATAAATACTTCGTGGAATCAAGAGGACTTGTTTATGATCCCAAGTCTACCGAGGAGCTAAAAGCCATTGGACTGAATGAAGCACCGAAGTATTTTAATAAAGTATATGGGATGAATATAACTCTGGACGATATGATGGATTTTATGTATGAAACCTTGGAATCCTATTATTCAGAAAAATTTGAGCTAAAACCGGGAGTATATGATAAATTAACAGAACTGCATGATATGGGAATAAAGATGTGTATCACTACAGCTACAGACAGTTCACTGGCTTTAAAGGCAATTGATAGACTTGGACTATCCAAATTTATGCAATTTACCCTTACACCTGATATCGCGGGTTTGGAAAAAGGTGAGCTTGAATTTTTTAGAATAGCAAGGTCAAGACTTGGTACAGAGGCTCATAAGACATATGTTTTTGACGATGCTTTATATGCTCTTGAAAATGCTGTAAAACTTGGGATGATACCGGTGGGAGTCGAGGATTTCACAAGCATTGCAGAACAAAGAGCATTAAGAAAAATCTCCAAGATATACCTTGAGGGATTTCATCAATTAGATGTAAATAGGATATAGATTATGGATGGGAAAAGAGATGTTGAAGAGAGAACGAGTTACACAACTCTCTTCTTTACCTTTTTAAGGATTGGAGCATTCACATTTGGGGGCGGTCTTGCGATGCTTCCCATACTCAAAAGAGAAGTTGTAGACAATCATAAATGGGCTTCTGAAGAGGAATTAATCGATTATTACTCCATTGGACAGATGACACCCGGGATTATAGCCATCAATGTATCTACCATTATAGGTTATAAGAAAAGAGGTATTCTAGGTGCTTTTATAGCGGCATTTTCTTTTTTGCTACCGGCATTTTTACTGATAACCTTACTTGCATCCCTAATCTTCAGGTATTCAAATAATGAATATCTGCAATATGCATTCAATGGGATAAGAATCACGGTATGCGCCTTAATAGGTCATACTGTAATTAAAATGGCTAAGATTGGCGTAGTAGATTTAATTACCGGATTGATTTTTATCGCTTCATTTATAATGATTGCCATACTCGAAATATCCCCCATTCCCGTGGTAGTTTTTGCCGCTCTAACGGGAATGATTTCTAAGGGGGTAAGAAGATGATATATTTATTGCTGTTTATTGAATTTTTTAAAGCGGGACTTTTCTCAATAGGAGGAGGACCTGCAACAATACCCTTTTTAAAGCAGATGTCTGTAAAATACGGGTGGTTTACGAGTTCGGAATTACTGGATATGATTGCTATATCAGAATCAACCCCGGGAGCGATAGGAACAAATATGGCGACATATGTGGGCATGAAAGTGGCGGGTGTTCCCGGAGCCATAGTATCTACAATTGCATTGGCACTTCCTTCCATTATAATAATTATTTTGATAATCAATGTAATAGTAAAATATAGAGAAAGCAGATTGATGATGGATTCGTTTTATGGAATCAGACCGGCGACTGCAGGTCTGGTATTCGGAGCGATGGCCGAGATCTTCGTGGTCAGTCTATTCAGCTACAATATCTTTAAACAGACGAATTATCTAATGGATCTATTTAAAATTGGACCACTAATACTCTTTTCAATAATGTTTTTAATCCATTATAAAATCCCTAGAATCCATCCGATAGCATTGATAATAGCAGGTGCTGTCATAGGTGTAATATTTAAACTATAGTAGTATTTTATAAAAAGCCGGCATTTGCCGGCTTAGATTTGTATATACTCAATATTATTGCGATTTAATAATTCAATGGCATAATCATCGATTCTATAACCTTCATGGTAGTAGATTTTCGAGATTCCCGCCTGAATCAATGCTTTAGTACAATTTAAACAGGGGAAATGCGTAACATAGCAGTAACAGCCCTTAACAGCAATGCCTTCTTTTGCACAATAAAGAAGTGCGTTCATCTCTGCATGGATTGTAGCTATACAGTGACCATCTCTCATCGTATGACCGATTTCATCACAATGCGGATTACCTGCAATTGAACCATTGTAACCTGTAGATACGATTCTGTTTTCATTATTTACTATGACACATCCGACATATGCTCTATCGCATGTTCCTCTAGCTGCGACATTATGGGCTAAATCCATAAAATACTCTTCCCAAGATTTTCTCATTGTTCACCTCAAAATTCTATTATAGTTAATCATAGTATAACATAATGGAATTATCTTTTGAAACATGATAATATTACTTTGATATAAACTTTAAATAGAAAAGGAGAGTATGATTTAATCATACATAATAATTATGAAAGGTTTGGTATTAGAAGGTGGCGGAGCGAAGGGTGCTTTTCAAATCGGTGCCTATAAAGCATTAACTGAATATGGATATGAATTTGACGGGGTTACAGGCACTTCCATCGGGTCTTTGAATGGCGCTATGATCTGTCAGAACGATTTTGAAGATTTGGAAGCGATTTGGACTGAAATAAATCCTGAGGAGATATTTGGGGAAAAACTGCCTGCGAAACTTATTGAAACTGAATTGTCATTTGATTTGTTGAAAAATTACTCTTCAGAGATTAAAGATCTAGTTTTTCAAGGTGGAATAGATATAAAACCCATTTATGAATACATCACAAAACATATAGATGAAGAGAGGATAAGGAAGAGTAAGATGGATTTCGGTCTGGTAACCTATAATCTAACGGACTGGAAGGCGGAGAAACTCTTTAAGGAAGATATTCCTGAAGGGCAGCTTTGCGACTACTTGATGGCATCTTGTTACTTGCCAGTTTTCAAAAGAAGCGAGCTCGGAGGAAAAATATATTTGGATGGCGGATTTGCTGACAATTTACCTTTTTCCATGCTATTAGATAAGGGTTATACCGAGTTGGTACTGATCAGGAATGAAGGATTTGGATTTTCAGGAAAACCCGATGAGGATGAGGTTAAAACTTTGGAAATTAAGCCTAGACATGATCTCGGAAAACTCCTGGATTTTAGTGCAAGCAATAGCAACAGACTTATCAAACTCGGATACATGGATACTTTGGTTTGCCTTGGAGCATTGCATGGAGAGTACTATAGCATAGGTGGAGACATATCAGAGTTTACAAAAAGTCTATTTACCATTCCCGATGAAAAAATCAGTGAATTAGCATTATGCATAGGACTGCCTGAGCTTGAGGGCATAGATAAGCTCTATATGTATATTTTACCTAGACTTGCAGAGATTCTCAATATTAAAAACAGACCATCTTCAAGTCAAATTGCTTTAAAACTCTTGGAAAGCAGAATGAAGGATTTGCAAATGGATTTTATGGAGATTTATGAAATAGATGAGCTGAATGTGCTGGTTAGAGGAAAGAAGGAAAACAATAAAGAACCTGCCAAGGCTTTTACAGATATAACTATAGATAAAATTAAGAATATTTTTTATAAAGAGGACTTGATCCATAATATTGTAGAAATATTATTTGAATAAGTTTTAAGAATAGGATGATTGAATGAGTAAAAGAGCTGAAAATCCATTAGGATATGAACCAATAGCTCCGCTTATGTTAAAATACGCCATACCATCCATAATCTCAGGATTGGTAGGGGCAATTTACAATATTGTCGACCAACTTTTCATAGGAAGAGGCGTCGGCATGCTCGGTAATGCAGCGACAAATGTAGCTTTTCCACTGGTCACTTTTACGATAGCCATGTCGCTACTAATCGGCGTAGGGACAGCATCAAACTTTAACTTGCAATTAGGGGCAAGAAATGAAGAAAAGGCAAAGAGAATATTTGGAACGGGAATCAGCTTATCTATTATATTTGGACTGATTATAACCTTTTTTGCCATAATGCTTTTGCCGAAACTTTTGATTATTTTTGGAAGTACTGAAGAGGTCTATCCGTATGCATACGAATATGCATCGATTACTACCAAGGGAACTCTATTTTTAATGGCATCAATNNTTTGATTTAACAAGATCCATGTTTAATCCGGTGCAGAAGTGCTCGAGATTCAGCTGTGCACTTGACATCTTTAAACTGGGACTATCACCTCTTGTAAATCACTTTTCGATTATGATAATGACCATTGTGCTAAACCAGTCGCTTAATTACTACGGAAAACTTTCGGCTTATGGTAGCTCAATACCCCTGGCTGTGGTCGGAGTAATATCAAAGGTGAATGTTCTTTATATTGCAATATTAATAGGAATCTCTTTGGGAGCACAACCCATTATGGGTTTTAATTACGGTGCAAAAAAATTCGACAGGGTGAAAGAAGCAACGCTGATAAACATGCGTGCAGTCACGATAATTTCGATAATAACCTTTGCAATATTCCAATTGTTTCCACTTCAGATTATCAGAATATTTGGGACTGGAACTCCGGAATATGAAGAGTTTGCCATCAGATATATAAGGATTTTCATGTTTATGATCCCACTAAATGGTGCTCAGCCTGCAGCTTCGTTTTTATTTACTGCAATAGGAAAGCCGGTAAAAGGTCTTATTATTTCGCTATCAAGACATATAATATTCTTTCTACCTGCTATCTTTATACTGCCAGGATATTTTGGCATTGAAGGCGTCCTTTTTACAGGACCTGTGGCAGACTTATTAGCTGCAATAGTAGCATTTAGTTTATATATGATTGAAATAAAGAAGCTAAAGAGCTTAATTGGCGATGAAAATGAGTTGATTAGTACAAATTAACATAAAAAATCACCTAAGTTTGTAAAAAAGTGTAGTAATAGGGTGCAGGAAAACCAAAGGAATTAAAGTAATATTCATTAAATGGCTTAACTAAGAGGTTGAGCCATTTAAAACAGATAAAAAGGAAAACGTTGACAGATTACTTATTGTGGGGTATAATCAAGTAGTAATAAACATATTAGTAATACAGTTTATTCTTTTTCATCATAATTAACTCCAGAGACAAGAGTAGGCAGCGCCTGCTCTTTTCTCTGCCCATTTTTAATGACAAATAAAAAACAATGCAAATACTTGATAAATAAAGCTCTCTATGGTAATATAACTAGAGATAAGGGGCATTAGCTCAGCTGGCTAGAGTGCTACGTTGACATCGTAGAGGTCACTGGTTCGAGCCCAGTATGCCCCACCAATTTAAACGGCTAAGTTTAGCCGTTTTTTCTTTTTTGATTAATTTGTATTTCTCAGATGCACTTTATGACAGTTTTTAAGTCGGTTTTAAAATAACTTCTGTAGAGATCATTAGATAGCAATAGAAAAAGTATTTACTCTACTTCAATACGGATCGTTAAGGCGAATTATGCTTTTACATGGCAGAATTTGAGGTAGTAATAATCTATTTAGAATGGACGGTATTTTTATGAATTTGGAAAAGGTATTAGCTTATTTTATAATATATGCCATAGGCGGATGGATGGTGGAAGTTGCATACGCAGCATATACAGAAAAGAAATTTGTGAATAGGGGAATGCTCAACGGACCGGTATGTCCCATATATGGCTTTGGTGTATTGTTGGTGCTCTTATTATTGGAACCGGTAAATAATAATCTGCCTATTCTGTTTATTGCGTCGGTAATAATATGTAGTGTACTTGAATATGTAACGGGATTTTTACTTGAAAAATTATTACATACGAGATGGTGGGATTACTCAGATTTTAAATATAATTTAAGTGGATACATCTGTCTCAGTTTTTCCATATACTGGGGGCTATTCTGCGTATTTATAGTTCATTTTGTACAACCCTCTATAGCTAATATTGTTGGCTTGGTAAACACAAAATTACTGCTGTTTATGCTCGTTTTCGCATATACATTGCTTATTATAGACTTTGCTGTAACAGCTCAGACATTGTATAAATTAAGATTGAAACTGGTAAGAATGGATAAAATCGCAAAAGACATGAGAGTTTTATCAAATGATTTGGGTTACAAGATTTACGAGAGGACTATAAAGGTGGAGAACTTTATCGATGATAATAAGTCCTTTATGGAGAAGCTCGGCTACGATTTAGAGCAGTTTATAAGTAAACTTGAGAAAAGAATAGAAACAAGGGTTGATGATATTCAAGGTGCTAAAACCAGGTTAAAGGAGATACGTAAGAGGATTAAAACTGAGGGAGACTTTAAAATACCCGGTTTACGGAGACTACTTCATGCCTTTCCTTCAATTAAGTCTGAAAGATACAGCGAAGCCTTGGCTGAGATTAAAGATAGAATAAATAGACAGAATAGTAAATAATATCTGAATAGCTTAAGATCAAGATAAAAAGACGAGGAGTATTCTTTCGATTATAACCCGTCTTTTTATATGCCTAAAATATAAAACTATAAATTATTTAGCTAACAATATTGTAATATTATTATCATTCTTTTAATGCTGACAGAAACGAGGTCAGGCTTGACATAATTGACTTTTCCGCATATAAATCCAATTAAAACCACTATAAGCCAGCATATAGTGCATTAATTATACTCTTAAATGTATGTATATTAATCTGTAATCATAAGTCTTATATTATTTTATCCAACGATTCTTTTTATTACTTGTGTCCACTATACTCCCAATTAACTATATATAGTCCTTATAAATATACTGTCCACAATCGCGAGAACTTTTTCTAATCGTTATTATATGGCGGATGATGTTTACTGTTTTTGAAAAATTCTATGGTCTTTTTGTGTGTCTAAAACTTAGAACAATAAATTATTTAGCTTACAATACTGTAGTATTATTATCATTCTTTTAATGTATAATAAAAGTAGATAAAGGAATAGTATCCCTGTTAAATTATATTAATTTTTGAAATTAGGAAAGTCATAAAAGTTTAAATTTTTGCATGCAGATGGGTACTTAAATTTAAGAGGTGATTAAATGAAAGCCGTGAAAAATAAATTAATAGTCACATTCTTTATAATCTGCTTTTTGTATTCGGGTGGACACCTAATTTCTCATCAGGAGATTTTTGAAGATATGAAATACAGAGTAAATGAATTTACATGGAGTTTTAAGGCTAACAAAAATTCATACAACGGCGAGTCGTTTCTTGTAGTTGACAATGCAAGCGACAGAGTAATTATGTCCAAAAATAAAAATAAAACATACAATCCTGCCAGTATTGCTAAATTATTTGTAATTGATTATATACTGACATTGGCTGATAAACAGACCATTATTGAAGTCAATTCGGATGCTTTAAGTCTTGTAAAAAGAGGATCCTCAAAAGCGGATTTAGAGCCTATGAAATATGATCTGGAGTGTTTAATAGCCGCGATGTTGGTGCCGTCGGGTAATGATGCAGCATATGCATTAGCAGATCATTTCGGAAGTATAATAAATCCTAAGGCGGCAAATCTAAGGGAAAGAATTGATTCATTTATGAGTTCACTTGGGGAATATCTTAAAACTGAAGGTTATAATGACACCGTGTTATACGATCCAAGCGGATATGACCATGATGCTAAAACGTCGGTAATGGATATCAAAAAAGTCTCGAATAAACTTCTCGAACATAAATGGATTAGAAATATTATTAAAAGCGGTTATTATACTGCTTCATTGCCTAATGGAAATACTATAACCTGGAAGAATACGAATGTTTTTTTAGACAGTAAATCTAAACTTTATAATCCGAATATAATCGGTATGAAAACCGGGTCTTTAGGCGATGTTTTTAATTTAGTCGTACTATATACCAAAGGAGATAGAGAATTTCTAATTTGCAATTTGGGATCTCACTCAAATAAAGGTCGATATCAAGATGTCAGTTATATAATAAAAAACATCAATCAACCTGGAGACCTTATTGGGATAAATACTCAAAAACCAAATCCTATGAATAATTGAATTTAGTACAAGGATAAAAAACCTGCCCATTACTGGACAGGATTTTTTTATGGATTACATATTTTACATGGAATATATCCCGAACTGATTGCGTCTTCTCTACTGAAAAGCTCAAGCTTATTATGTTCGCTCATCTTTTTTACCGCTTTGCAATTAGGATGGTGAAACTTATTTGATTTTACGTTGCCTATATATAGAGCTTCGGTTTTAGTTGAGTTTGCGACAGGAGCATCGTCAATTTGAGTACTACAGTCCATGGACCAAAGTCCTACATTGTTCTCCCTTGCTTGCCTTTGAAGTACGATAAATTCGTCAGCGTATTTAACATTTGGAGGATGGGTAGAAACTTGAGCCATTCCCTCTTCTAAAAGAGTCTTGTTAAACATCACATCGTTTAAATATACATAAGCCAGTATTCGTCCGTAGTTATCTCTTTCTTGAACATCTTTCTCAATAGAAACATTTTTGCCTTCCAGTTTCAACTTTGTAAAATCAGAAGCTATAGTTCCACATTTTGTGTTCTTTGATTCGTCAGGATGAACGCTTTCAGGTGCATCAATGCCTATCAATCTAATCTTCTCTTCTTTGCCGTTAATGATGACTGAAATAGTATCTCCATCGATGACTCTATCGACATGGTATAGGTCATCTGAGTTGAATTCCGGATTTAACGAAGAACTATTTGCTTGAGTTTCAGTTTTTGTTTCAATGTATTTTTCTTTCTTTTCACTTTGTACGCCGATTATTGGTTTTGAAATCTCGAGTAATTCAGCTTCTGCTAGTATTCTAGCTTTACGAAGTTCTATTCTCGCTTTTTGTTCTATAGAGAATGTATCTAGATTTTTTTCGAGTAAAATTCTCTCAGAAGTACTCAGTTTTATACCATTTTTCTCTCCCGATACTTTCTTTTTTAGAGATGGTAATACAGCTTTTTCTTTTTTTGAAAGCCCTTCGTATTCTTTGGTAATAGAAGCTTGTTCTAATTGAGATAGATGGTAGGTGTTTTCTTTCTCTGATCCCAAAACACTACTGAAAACTCCGAAAACCAGTATTGAAATTATAAAAGATGCCCAAAATTTAGAGCAAGCGAGCTTTTTATGTTTTTTATTATTAGATTTTTTTCTCAACAACTGTAATGATTCCCTTCTATCTTATCATTATTAAAATTTTGAAAGAACCTATTAATTGTAAAATTTTTCTGCTGAGAAGTCAATTAGATTAAATAAATAATGTGTGTAGATAGCTGTATAATAAAAAGCAGATTAAAATACATAATTTTAATCTGCTTTGCTTTAAATTTGAAAGATAATTATACTCTTTTTATTTATGTGGTAATATTCTTTTTACAGCTACAAGAGAATTAATTCTCTCCTCTGCCATTTTATCGGCAGCTCTATATGTTGGAATCTTATCTTCTTTTGCAATTTCAAAAACTCTCTTACAAGCATCGTATATTAGAGAAGTGCTTGCCATTGCTCTGTCTTTGTCGTATCCCTTCATTTCCTGAGCAACATTTATAGCTCCACCGCTATTAATTACATAATCCGGAACGTATAGGATACCCTTCTTATCCAGAATATCTCCATGTACATTTTCGGCAAGCTGGTTATTGGCGCTTCCTGCAACGATCTTACACTTCAACTCTTCTACCGTGAAGTCATTTAAAACAGCTCCCATTGCGCATGGTGAGAAAATGTCGCATTCTACTCCATATATTTCATCCGGAGCAACGGACTCAGCTCCGAATTCATTGACAACTCGATCGATAGCGGCTTTCTTAATATCGGTAACAATTAATTTTGCTCCTGATTTTACTAATAAGTCGGACAGATAATAACCAACAGAGCCAACACCTTGTATTGCTACAACCTTACCTTTTAAATCATCTGAGCCATAGACTTCATTAGCTGCAGCTTGCATGCCTCTAAAAGTACCATATGCAGTTACCGGAGCAGGATTACCGCTCTTATGCTCAATACCTACTACATTTTCAGTCTCAAGATTTACAAAGTCCATATCTGCAGTTGTCGAGTTTACATCCTCTGCGGTTAAGTATCTTCCATTCAATCCTTCGACAAATCTACCGAAAACTCTAAATAGAGCTTCACTTTTAATAGTATCAGGGTCTCCTAGAATTACTGATTTTCCACCCCCAAGATCAAGTCCCGCAGCAGCATTCTTATAAGTCATTCCTCTTGCAAGTCTTAGGACATCGTTCAATGCCTCATCTTCCGATTTATAATCAAGTATTCTACATCCACCAAGAGCAGGGCCCAAGGTAGTATCATGTATACATATAATAGCTTTTAAACCCGTATCCTTATCTTGGCAAAATATCACTTGCTCATAATCATGTTCCATCATTCTATCAAAAATTTTCATCATAAACCTCCCAACAAATTAAATCAATTTACTATATAACTTTGTAGTAGTTAAATTATAACACGATTTAAATCTGTATAACAACAATTTTTTTGATAAAGTCTATATAATGGTGTAAATTAGTTTTACAAAAAAATATGAACCATCCCC